>Ga0302186_10003149_pt1 | contig 12260 bp, 5 predicted proteins | sample II_Bog_E1_2_FD_198782 | JGI IMG/M metagenome (GOLD analysis project Ga0302186, IMG submission 198782) | Peat permafrost microbial communities from Stordalen Mire near Abisko, Sweden - II_Bog_E1_1 | ecosystem: Environmental > Terrestrial > Soil > Wetlands > Peat | place: Sweden: Abisko, Stordalen... | reverse complement strand
CTTTTCTCAGTTTTTTCTTCATTTTCTTTGATTTCACTATTTTCTATTTGAATTATTTGAGCTTTTTCATTGATTTTAGGAGTTTCTCTTTGAATTATCAGAGGCATTTCTCTATTTTCCTCAATTTTCTCTAGAATTTCTTGATTTCTCATGATTTTCTCTTGATTTTCCTTGATTTTCTCTATATTTTCTTGATTTTCTTTTTGATTTCCTAGCTTTTCTTCATTTTTCTCTTGATTTTCTATGATTTTCTCTAATTCCAATTGATTTCCCTTTCTTTTCTCCTTACTTTGACTTTCTAAGACATAAGAAAACCTCAATTCCTGACTATTTTCATTAAAACCATGGGATTTCTCTAATATTTCGGATTTCGTATTGATGAAATTATTCATAAAACTATGGTTTTTTTCCTTATAACCTGAAATCTCGCTAATTTCAATGTTTTTCGTCATTTCAGGGTTTTTTCTCATGAGCTCATAAGGATCAATTACCTCAAAAACCTCGCTTTTCTCTTGATTTTTCTCGAAATCTTTGATTTTCTGCATTTTCAATGCCAAATCTTCGAAAAAAACCCTCATTTTCGTTGTTTTTATCAAGAAAAGCACAAATTTATACTCTTCATTGAAAAAAGCCTTGGTTTTTATAGCTATAATATGCCTTTTATGGCGTTTGTTAGGAACTTCTTCAATCTTTAAATCCTGGATATTCACAAAACCCAGGATTTTTTGATTATTTAGCTTAAAAGCGAGCTTTTCATGCGAAAAACCCAAAGTTTCATTAGAAAACATCATGGAAATGTCTTGATTTTCTGATAACCCCTCGATTTCCAAAAGGAATTCCTCGAATTTCTCAATATCTTCGAGATATTTCACAAGAATCTGGCCGAAATCTTCATAAATGAATTTGGAATTGATGAAAAGGCTTGATTTCTGGATATTTTTGCTTGATTTTTCATGATAAAAGTCCTGGTTTTTATAAGGATCTACAAAAAAATCGCTGTTTTGGGTAATATTTTGAAGATTATTATTAGAGGAATTTTGTATGCACAAAGCTTTGTTATAATTGCTATAAATTATTGGAGTTGTGAAATTAGAGGAATGAGATGCGAAGAAATCACGACTTTTAGAAATTGGAAGCTCTTCTATACGAGAAAGCATACAGGTTCGAAAATAGGAGAAATCTGAAAACAAGAAATTATCAGACATTTTTTCTTTGAAAAATTTAAATTGGTTTGAATTTTTTAAATTTTTGTTTTGCGAAATCGAATTAAATTCAAATTTTCTCAAAAAAAATCTCTGATTTTTATTTTTATAGTTTTCTCAGAAATCTTTAGTCCAATACCATTTTCTCTGTTTCGAATAATATATGTCATAAAATCTGTTAAATCCATTTTATTGTCAATTTTATTTAAAGGAATCAGAAACTTTCAGATGTCTGGACTCTTACAAGGGAAAAAGACCAAAACATGAAAAACAGCATATTAAAAGAAAAAAAATTTTTATTTTTGAATGAAGAAATTATATTTTAAATTAAGAATTTATCACATCTTTTTTTTTTTAAATGAGGCTCGACCGCAAAGATTGCGAGATATATCAGTTAGAATCTTATATCTAAAAATAGGCTGCACTAAACAAAAATATTAAATTTAAAAAATTTCAGTTAAATTTCTTTAATTTTGATTAGAATCAAAAAAATGCCTTCAAAGGAGAAAACCTTTTCATTTTTTTAATAATTGCATTTTTCCATCTTCTTTATTTAATCACATCAACATCACATTTTTTTTACCTTTTATATGCATTTTCTTTTATTGAAATTTAAATAAGTTAGAATCATACTTTTGATTTTATTTTTTAGCACTAGTGCAAAAAAATAATTATAATCATTTGATTGATCAATTTATTTTTTTATCAGATCGTTTAATGAACTTGGTCTTGCATCCAATTTCTGTTGCTAATGAAAACATTGAAATGGCAACAGAGGCTCCCATTTCGAACGAAAGTTGTTTTTTTATACTTTAATTTATGATAAATTTGAAATTCTCTTAAGTCTTCAAAAACCGATTTCAAGTATTGGCTTCTAAAAGTCTCTTTGAGTCAATCCGTGTACAAAATACCACAAATTAGTAAAAAATTAAACGAAAGACTTAAAATTAAGTTTTTTTGACCAGTCAAAATTTCAGAATTGAAGAGAATACAGTTCTCACTTTAAAAATACCAAAATTAGACTGTTTTGGTGACGAAACATTTGAAAGCCTTGGTTTGATTGGCAATTCTGCAAGCTCAACTCCGAAACAAGTGGAAACAGACTGGAATTTCCAATTTAAAAGAGATAAAATGAAGGAATTTATCCCAATGAAAAGGAAAAAAGATGGAGAAGCCATCGATTTAAATCTTTGATATTTAATCCGGAAGTAAAAGATGAGACTTTTGATGAGCATTTTAATATTGTGCAAAAAAGTCTTCATCACTTGAAAAAACTGAAAACGAGAATGGAATTGATGATAGATAAAAAGTCTGTGGAATTGGCATCAAAAAGTATTTTTTTTCTTTCATGTTGGAATACATAAATTTATTTAAAAATAAGCCAAGCATTCGAAAATCTTGTTCTTTGAAATTAAAGACGTCTTGCTTTCGGACGGACTGGACGACATTGAAAATGAACAAACCATCAATTCTTTAGTTAAATTTTAATTATTTCCTAAATTAATAATTTTAAAATTTGCATCTATCTTTTACAGAAATTCATAAAATTAAGACCATTTTGCCTTGAAATTCTGAAGATTCTTTCAAGCTATTATGAAATCTACCTCTTTACAACTGACACAGCTGAGTACACATCGATGATAATGAATTTCATCGACCCTTTGAAGAAAATTTTCAAAGGAGCTCTAACCATAAAACATTGCTTTAAGACCCATTTAGGACGATTCATTAAGGATTTGAGGATCGTCACAAATAAAAAGTTAAAAGATATGATAATTGTTGACTGTTTGGAAAACAAAGGGGTTTTACCTATAGATAACCTGATCCCTATTTTGAAATGGGACAAAGATTCGAAAGATTGCGAATTGAAATATTTGACTAGATATTTAATAGAAATACATAATTGTGAAGATGTCAGAAGTGAGAATAGGGAAAAGTTCAAATTGAAAGAATTAATGCATGAAACTACTATCAATGAGAATTAAACAACATTCATAAACATTTTTATTAAAAAGTTATTTATTTTTTTTTTTTTTTTTAAACATAAAAAATTTATAAGAAAATGGACTTTATAATAATCAATCGAAAAAGTTCTTTGCTGTTTTTAATAATTTTTACATTTATTTTAAAAGAATTATTTCAAAATTTTATGAGATTTCATAAAATATTTGAAAATATATACTTAAAAATATCCAAACTCTTTAAGAGAAAAATTAACCTAAGTTAGACAGAAAATAAAATTAATTTATTTAAATAATTGATTATTTTTTATTATAAAATCATTTAATGAATAGCGTCTTTCATTCCTTTTCTGAGGCTGGTGAACTCATTGATGTTATTGAGGAAATTCCCATTTCTGAAGAAAGTGGCTTTTTCACTCTATATTTTTAAATTTCTTCAAGTTTTCAAATATAGATTTATAATTTTAGCAACAAAAAATCTCTTTGAGTCCTCCCAAATTCAGAATGATATCACTTCGTAAAAAAAAAATCAATGAAACCTACCTCTCTAAAAATAAAATTTTTGAAATAAACAAAAGCCCCACGGAAATCTCAAAATTTCAAGAAAATATAATCCAAACCAAAAAAATACAAAAATCAGAACATTTTGCTAACGAAAGTTCTGAGAGCCTCGAAATTTCCAATAGTAATTCTCATTTAAGTTGGAATTCAAAAAGCTTTACTGGGACGGAAACACCGAAACAAGTGGATACAGACTGGAATTTTCATTTTAAAAAGAATGGTCGATTTTCCTTTATGGAGCCTCAAAGACTTTGGAGAAACCATCCATTTAAAACTTTGATTTTTAATCCGGAAGCCAGTGATGCTACTTTTGATATGCATTTTAACCTTATGCAAAAAAGTCTTCAGGATGTAAGTGCAGAAATGAGAATGCCGATGAAAATGACGATAGAGAAAAATTCTGTGAAATTGGGTTCAAGAAGTATTTTTTTTACAGAGTTTGATTACCATAAATGGGTTTTATAAGAGAAAGGTGCTAAAGCATTGTTTTTTGAAATTAGAGATGTATTGCTCACGGATTCACAAACTTTTGAGGAAAATGAAGAAAAAAAGAATTCATTAGTTAATTTTAATAAATTTTTATTTTATAATTATTTTGAGCTATACTTTTTTTTTCAAGGAGTTTATAAAATTAAGACCTTTTTGTCTTGAAATCCTTAAGGTCCTTTCTAACTATTATGGAATATTCCTCTTTACAACAGAAACAGCTGAATATACTGCAATGATTATGAATTTCCTCGATCCTTTGAAAAAAATTTTCAGAGGAGCTCTAACCATAAAACATTGCTTTAAAACCTATATTGGACGATTTATTAAGGACTTAAGGATCATCTCAAATAAAAACCTTAAAGATATTATAATTGTTGACTGTATTGAAAAAAAAGGGGTATTACCTATTGAGAACCTGATCCCTATTTTGAAATGGGACCAAGATTCTAAAGATCATGAACTGAAATATTTGGCTAGATATTTAATAGCAATCCACAAATGTGAAGATGTCAGAAGTATGAATACAAAACAATTCAAATTGAAAGAATTAATGAACAAAAATCCCATCATTAAGAATTAATCTTTTCATAGAGCCTAAAATCTTTTATAACAAATTAATAGTTTTTTTTATCAATTGCAAAAATATTTTGATAAAGTGGATTTTCTCATTATTTTGTTTATTTTTTATTTTGTTTTTTTAAATTTTCAAAATAAAATTCTATTCTTTCGAAACAATTAATTGTGTGATTTAACCATTCATTATTTTCAATAAAAGAAAAAAGTTATATTTTCTGAAAAACCATAAAAATTGATTTTTTTGAGATTTGTAAAAAATTGAATTCTAATAAAAAAATTGAAATTTTTTTTTTTTTAATGGATTTTTGCAAAAAAAAAAAAATATAATTTGTATTTTCAAAAATTGTATGATTATTCAATCTTGACTTTACATTTTATCATTCAAAACTTCTTATTTTCCAAAATTTCCTTCATTTCCTTCAAATATTGTTCCAACTCCCCTTTCTGCTTCTCATTTTCCATTATTACCTTCGAAATTTTCGTTTCTATTTTCTCCAAACTTCCTTCATTCCCCTTCTTGACCATTTCGATTTTCTCCTCAATTTTCTTACTTTGTTCTTCTAACACCCATTGCACTTCTTCCAATTTGTTTAATATCTTTTCATTATCACTTTCCTCTGTATTTTCATGTTTATCATTATATAATTGTATCAAAAACTGTCCATTTTTCTGTCCTCCTCTGATTTTTTTCACTATGGCCGATACCAAAGACGAGTCTGTATCCACGATAATATTCAAAAGTTCATAAACCCTCGTTTTTTCCTCATTTTCATTATTCTCATTATGTTTATCTCCAATGATTGAAACTAACAAATTAATTGAAATTATCGCGAAAAGAAAAGTGGCTAAAATCATGTAAAAGTTCTGTATAGGAAAAAGAATGTCATAATCTATGATTCCTGAAGTATCTCCCACAGCACTTGAATAAAACACGAGGAAAGTGTTCCAAAAAGATTCATCAGTTTCATCATCCGTGGTGTTTCGAAGCAAATAAAGCGAAGAACTGAAATTCAACATGAACAAAACCATAAAAAGAACGAAATATTTTACTCCAGATATCACATTAAAGATTAATCTTATCATCGAGGAAGTTTCTTTGAAGCCTCGTGAAAATGATAACAATCTGAACCAGAAACAACTCATACAAATCGCGAATAATATCTTGATATATGACAGATATGAGATGAAATTAAAGAAATGTAATAGAAAATCCATGGCTGATGATAAAAGCAACAAAGGAATGATAAGGATATCGATATAATTCCAAATTGATCTGAAATAATTGTTGAGATTTTGATATAATTGTTTCATTTCATTAACGAAAGTAAAAAGCGAATAAGAAAAAAGAAGAATGTCAATAACTCCACTGATAAGAGAAAGTTGTGTGTCTTGAAATTCAGAGACTTCACGCAATTGCAACAACAAAGCGAAGTTTATATTATAAAGCAGGAAGAAAAAGAAAAACACACAGAATTCCACATAATAATAGAATTTTATCTGATGCTCCCATATGAAATTCACTAATAAAGCAAGAATTTTATTAGTGAAAATAGCATTATCAGATTCTTTATGCGAAAGAAGCTCATAAAAATCCCTAGTTTCGTCCCTATTTAAGTCAAAAATACCAGGAAGACATAGAATTTTTGCTTTGACTATTGACTTATTCTCTTCAATTTTGAGTATTTTATCAGGCTTTTTCAAAATCTCCTCTATTTCCCTTTCATATTCCTTAATTTCCTTATTTGAGCTTGTTTTTTTCAGAATTTCATTCAATTTCCTCCCAAGAAAGACTTTATTCGTATACATTGAATCGTTTTCTATTAGGACTGGCTCATCCAATTCCTCATAGAGCAAATCATTATCATAGATTGAAGAATCAAAACTTATAAACGCATTGTCTAAAACACCAGCCAAAACACTCAAATCCTCGCCTATCAAAGGCAAAAGATCACATAACAGGTTAAGTATGGTATAATCTTCCCTAAATGAATAATGGAAAAACCTTGCCTTTGAATCAAAATCCGCTATAGTCCCATCCTTCATGATTTCAAACAACATTTTGAAATATTTCATAATAAGAGTGGTGTTTTTCCTTTGGATCAAAATATCTAAAGGAGTTTGTAGGAAAATGTCCACTGAATGAAATATCCTCATGAATCCTCTATTAGAAATCTCTTTATACATTTCACGGATCTTCTCTAGAGTAAAATCCTCACTTTTATCATATATCGCAATCAAATGCAAATATGTGAAGAAATATGGGAAAACGCTCAATTGACGATTGCAAATCACTGATATGTCGTTTTTAAGAGATAACAACGAATCGTAGGTCAGATATTCATAGAGATAATTGCCGAACCAATCTGAATTGAATTGATAAAGTTTCAAGGAATCGGAAATATAAAAAAATTTGTTGTTTTTATAATCGTAAAAATAGGAGGAAATGCCTTCTTTTGGTGAAAAATGGAAAATCTCATGACCTGTTAAACAATCGATCAAACGATCTTCACATAAAATCAAACGATTGTCGAAATGAGTCAGGAAAACAGGTTGAGATTTATCAGATTTTACAGGTGATTCACTGATGATTGTATAATTTTTGGTGTCCCAAATCTGCATTTTGAGCTCTTCGAGAGAAAAAATCAACATAATTTTCAAATCTGGAGAAAAAACAATTTTGGAAACCGGGGTTGGAAAAATTGCCAGGATTTTTGGAGGTTCGGAAAGGTTTTCTAAACTCCAGATCCAAAGGATTTGTTGGTCGCCTGCTGAGACAAAATGTTTGGAATCAGGGAAGAACTTAAAAAATTAAATTATTTGAAAGAATTTACAAATATATTATGAAAGAATTTACAAAAATATTAATTATGGTGTATGATATATCCATATATATTATTGAGACACTGATATTAATAAAATAATTAAAAAATATATGTATATCATAAATTTATCAAATGTGACATATATTTAAAATGATAGATATATCAAAATGTTTGATATTATATTAATATAAATAAAATAAATAATTAAAAAAAATATTGCAAATCCAAAACCAATTCAATCACAAAAATAAATAAAAGAAAAAAATTTTGATAAATTACCACTAATGCATAAATGAAATTCTCTTCCGTTTGGAACCTATGTATTTGGCTTGTTGTATTCAGATCCCACAATATGATGCCAGATTCAGCTGAGGTCGACAATAAACGATCTTCCTCATTTGAAATCGCAATGGCGTTAATATAACTTATATGCCCATACAAAGTATCCAATTCCTTCTTTTCATTAATGCTCCATATTTTTATGGTCATATCATTGCTAGCTGAAATCAACAGATTTTGCTTAGTGGCAATCAGGCAAGTGACAATTTCTGTATGTCCAATGAATTGAGTTAATTGTTCTCTCATTTGTAAGTCCCAAATTGTGATTCTTCTATCAGTATCAGCAATTATCACGAACTGTTTATCAGGACTCATGGTTTCTGCTGTGATTTTATCGAAAGAACCTGAAGAAAGCACTGAATTTAAATCACATTTATCATAATTATACAAAGTTATTGTTTTCCCATGAGACACATATATTTTCTCTTTATCATTTGATATCGCTATATTGTCACAACTAATGAGACTTTTCTCCTCATTGAAATAAGGCAATGATTCAAATTTCTTCAAAGACCAAACCTTTATCACGTTTCGAATTCCTTCTATATTTTCTTCCTCAGAATCGAACCTGAAACCTATGAAAAGCTTCTGATTGTCGGGACTGACCTTCATATCAGAGATTGAGCCTTTAGCATTAATTTCCTCAAAGACCTTCAAGATCTCCAGGTTGCGGAAGTTGAAAATTGTAAATTTTCTCATAAAGCCTGATATTAGAAAAGTATTATCACAATTTAACACCAAAACAGTCGCTTTTTCATTGATATTTTGAATAATTTCCTGTTTTTGATAATCCCAAATTATCAGCTTACCATCATCTGCCACACTAGCCATTTTCTTCCAATCTTGAGTCATAACAATGTCAGAAATTATGCCTTTATGACCCAAAAACCTTTTATTTATCATAGAAACCTCTAGATCGAGAGTTCTAATAGAGAAGTCTGAATATGATATTATCGCTTTTTCCTTAAGTTCATTTGAAAGGATCATTCTACTAACAGTTTCCTTATCCAATTCTTCGAATTCTTGGATTTTAACTCCTGTTTTCAAATCCCAAACTACGACTTTTCCTTTTTCATTACAAACGACTATTCTTAGATTATCATTAGTGATTCCAAGACCTTGAATACGATTTGATCCATTGCTGTTTTTCAAAGAAAACCGAAGTTTATTCTGTATTATATCCCAAACCAACAATGAGTCATTTTCATCCCCTGAAACCAGAAATTCATTATTCGGACTAATTGCAATTTTCAGGATTTTATGCGAATGGCCTTCCAAAAAAGGTATTTTCCTTGAATCCTTCAAATTCCAACCACGGATGCTTTTATCATCACTACCTGAGAATATTGAATCCTCATTCGAATCCAGAACTAAGGATCTAATAGCATCCGTATGGCCTTTAAATTCTCCGATCTTCTTGAAATTCAAAGCATCCCAAATCATGATTTTCGAGTCACAGGAGCCTGAAAAAATCCTTGTGGATTTCGAATTAATCACTATGGAGGTAATCGCCTTTAAATGACCATACATTTTATTGATCAGAGTGAAATCTTGAGTGTTATAGATTTTAATAACGATATTGGAGGAGGAGCAGCAGCTTGAGAAAAGCCTTGAATCGTTATGGGAAATCGCAAGGGCGATCACTGAATCCCAATCACTGTGCACTCTGCGCTTTTCTATCAAAGTTTCTAAGTCATATTCTAAGAGATTCCCATCAGAATCGCCTGCGTATAAGAAATTGCCATTATAATTACGGATGATCTTGGTAAGACAAGTGTCACAATTATATTGATTTTTGAGTTTTTTCTCTTCAAGCGAAAAAACCCGTAATTTCGAATCTGAGCAACTTGCTATTATAGCATTTTCACAATCATGATATAAAATATCATTTATATCGACCCCGTCGAAAATGATATAGCTTTTTTCCTCTTTAATATTCCAAACTCTTAAAGTTCTATCTGAACTCGCTGAAATCAAAGTGTTTGAATCCCCAAAAACTAGATTCGTGATCCCTTTGCTATGTCCTTTTAAGACACTTTTCACCTCCATATTCTGGATCATACAGATTGAAATCCTCGCATCTTCTGACCCAGCAACTAAAATGGTTTTATCTCTATCCATTGCAAGAACATTTATAGCAGCATTATGATGTGTTAGGATAATTTTGGATTTGATTTTATTTAATAAGATTTTTTTCAGTCCATTTGCTTTCCCACCCACTGTTAAAAGAGTGGATCCATCATGTGTAAGGCTGATTTTCCTTATCATGCTAGGATATGCAGATGTCCTTCCCATTTGTTCCCCTGTTTCCGCATCCCATAATCTCAAAGTTCCATCATTATGGCTCGCAACTATAGTAAAAGCATCATTAGATAATTCCAAAGCCAAGACCTGCAATGAGGTGTTAATTGATATTTCAAGAGATTTTGATTGTAAGTTCCACACTTTTATAGTAAGGTCAAGACTACCAGTGATAAGTTTAGTTGAAAACATCAAGGTTTTCATTGAGGTGATCTCATTTGTATGACCATATAATTGACCCATCTTTTTCAAATCCAGGCTTGTCCAAAGGTAAATTTGTGGGTCCCCCCTAAATGAAGTTATCAATACTTTCTCGAAAAAGCCTAATTCCATAAAAGCAATTTTGCCTGGAAGTTTTTCCAATAGTTCATATTTCGGCTCCAGGCTCAATCCAAGTATTTTTATAGTATCCTCTCCTGCAAAGATTATAGTTTGACTCATCAAATGGAATTTTATAGCAATGATTCGACTGGAATGGACTTTTTCTCTCTTTATCGTTTGATAACTCCTCCCTTTGCAGATCGTCAAATATCCTTCATTATCCCCTATAGCGAAAAACTTCCCATCCTTGCTAATTTCCACAGCCGAAACACCCCCATTTTCTATGGAAATTGACTCCAAAATACTCCCTTTCATTATATTCCAAACTTTTAAGGTCCCATCATTCAGACATGTGATCCCTCGAAGATTATCCGGAAAAGTAGCTAAAAACATTATATCATCTTTGCATTTTTCAGATAAACGCATTTCCGACTCATTTTCCACAATCCATAACTTCACGGTCTTATCGCCCCCCCCAGTGATAAATTTCCTCCCATCCATAGTCATCAATATACTGGTGATCTCAGTCCTTGCGTTATGAGTCTTCTTCAACTTATTCTTCTGGAGATTCCAGATCTTTATCTGATGATCATTCCCTGAAGATATCAAATAATCTCCATAAGCTGTGAATTTCAAAGCCAAAACAGTCTGTTTATGATCTTGGAAACAATATTTTTCGCTTTTGGTCCCGAGATCCCAGACTTTTAGCATGCAGTCTTTTCCAGATGAAGCTAAAATACGACCACATGTTGATAATGCGATGGTTCGTATGATGTCCGTATGTCCTTTGAGGGTGAATTCCAATTGAAAATCTCTGAATTTCCAGATTTTTATCGTTTTATCCCAACTAGCTGAAACCACTCTTTCCCCATCAAGCGAAATGTCTAAAGCACTTATTGGACTATTATGTGCGATTATTTGCCTCGTCATTTTCCAAAGGATCAGATCCCAGACTATGATAGTTCGATCCTCACCTGAAGATATTAAGGAATTGGTATCTGGAGTCAAGACCATCACTAGGATAGGACCTCTATGACCTACTAAGGTATCTTCGAGAGACATATTGAAAATATTCCATTTTCTTATGATTTTATCCCAACCTGCAGAAAAGAGAAAATCGTCACTCATCGCCATACAATAGACCTTATTGATATTTTCTTCATGCCCGAGAATGCCTATGATTTTTTTCTCAGGGAAATCAATGAGTTTTATTGGAGAAAAAAGACTCCCGATCGCGAGGAATTGATTTTTTGGGGAGATAGCCATACAGGAGATCTTATCACCCATGAATGACATCCATTCGTATTCTGAATTCCTAAAAAACTTGAATTTTTTTATGCCGTTGTAGATCTTGCGAGCAGTAAATGGCTTCTTTGATTCGACCCAATTGACGAAAGTCCGGAAGGCAGTGATGCTTTGATCTTTGGTGAATTTCGCAAACATTTTGGATATTTCAACTTCTTGAACTATTAAGGCAGTTTCCTCGATTTCCTCATTAGGATGAGTTTCTGACACTTTGGGTAAGTCTGGTGAAGGAAGAACGTCTTCCTTAATATCTTCGAATCGAGGGGAGAAACGATTCGGGGAATCATCTGTGAATTGATTGTAGTGAGGATCTATGATTGACATTAGAAGAAAAAGATTTTGTTGGTGGGTTTGGAGTTTATTTAATGGGAATTTAATTAAGG
>Ga0302186_10003145_pt1 | contig 12268 bp, 14 predicted proteins | sample II_Bog_E1_2_FD_198782 | JGI IMG/M metagenome (GOLD analysis project Ga0302186, IMG submission 198782) | Peat permafrost microbial communities from Stordalen Mire near Abisko, Sweden - II_Bog_E1_1 | ecosystem: Environmental > Terrestrial > Soil > Wetlands > Peat | place: Sweden: Abisko... | reverse complement strand
AATTTTATATTAATATATAAATCTGTCATTTAAAAACCCTAAAATAAACCTTCACAACATTTTAACGATTTTAAAAAAAAAAAAAAATTTAAATTTTTTTCAGATTTAGTTCTGCCATAATATAATGGCCTCATTTTCCGAAGAGGATATTATGGGGATTTGTGACCAAATTTTTGAAAAATTGGGCGTCGAATTTGATTTGCAAGATTTGGGCATACTTCTCCAAGAAAACATTTACATCGAGCTTTATCGAATAATGTTTCCTTATTTAGAAAAAGATCTGGTTGAAATCGCAGACAAAAAGTCAAAGCCTGCTCAAAAGATCCAAGAGCTCATAAATTTGCTTTCAACTCAGGTGTTAAACATGGATCTTTCTCATATAAAGGGCGATTTTATTGCCAAAGGAGACAAAAAGCACATTTTGAATTTTTTGCAATTGCTTTTCGAAGTAATCAAGCTTTTGCCAACTCCGAACAAAGAACTAATCATGCATTCAGCTCCCTTAAGTAAAAATTTCACAAATTACTTCAATTTCTTATATTTTCATAAAGGTAATCTATCCAGTCAACACGATTCTATGAGAAGAAGAACAGTTTTAGGCATTCATGATGAATTCCCTTCGATGAATTTCGATCAAGATCAAAATCAAGAGAATATTGAACTTCCTGAAGGCAAAGATCCAAACGAAGGTGAGGATCAAGAAGAACAAATGGAAGAAGGTGAGAAAATGGAAGAAGGCCATGAACAATTTGATTTAGAAGAAGGCGAAGAAGCTGAGGGATATGAAGAACAGGTCGAAAGAGAGCCTTTGATTGAAAATTTAGAGGAAAATCTACAAAATGAAGCAGAAAATCAAGAGGAGGAATTCAATGAAAATGAAGAAGAAGAGCATGTGCAAATAGAAACAAGCAAAAATATCATCAAAGAAGTCCCGAAAAGCGAGGAATCAAGCGAATATGATAGACCACATTATGGTTTAACCGAAAAAAGGAAAAGCTCAGGAAAAATCAATGAGAAAAAACATGAAAATAAGGAAAATTATGAAAAGAAGATGTCCAGAGATAAATCCAAGAAAAACCTGGTTGAGGACTTATATTCGCAGAAACAAGTCCATAAGAAACTCATTGGAGAAACATTATTTGTAAATCAAGGTAAAAACACAAAAGTCCTTCAAAAAGATATGCAGAACACTCAGGAAAATCTCATAAAAACCAAGAAAATAGGAAGAAGCAAAATAAAAAGCCCTGAAGAAGAGAAAATCAAGGAATTATTGGAGGAAGGCTCACATTCGGAACATAATAAAAGCCAGAAAAGCAAGCAATCTGATGATAGGAAGAAAAGCCTTAAGGAAGTAGATCAAAATGAGGAATTCTTGAAGTTTAATGAAAATATGTATGAGATTTTGGCTGATAACATTGAGAAAATTAGAGAAAGCTTAAAAAACATGAAGAAAACAAACCTTTCGGAAGAAGATCAAAAGGTTCTGATATAAAAATTAAGAAATAAATTAAGAGAGATTCTTTATTAAAGACTAAAGAAGAGCTTATCAGACAAAAAAATGAATATAAACGATTGTTGAGGGATTATTTACAATATCATAAGATCAAAGAAAGTCAATCGAAAGATAAAGGCGAAAAAGATGAGAAGTTCTTTTTGAGGAAATTACAACAATTACAGGTAAAATATTAATTGATATGTTAATTTTTTAATTATATCTCCACAGTCTAAAGACACTACTTTCCAACAAATGGTCGAAAGCGAAGAAAAAGGACTCTATATGAAATTGAGAGATGAAAAAATCAATTATTTGCGCAAAATGTCGGCTTTTAAAAAAATTATTTTAAAAATTAAATTTTTGTTAAATAAAATAAATATAAAGCCATCGAATAATTTTCGAGTTGGAAAAACGCAAAATCATTGACGAAAACAAACAATATAAAGATAATAGAAAGTTGCGAAATGAAGAGACTCGGTATGTGCTGGAATCAGTTGAAAATGCCTACAAAGATAAAATCAATATGTTGAAGGAAAAATTAGTTGCTCAAAGACAAGAAAAAACGATATCAGAAGCGGCTCATAAACAGGTTTGAGATTGATTTTTTTTTGAAAATTAGAAAAAATATTAGGTTTTATCAAAATTGGAAAGAGAATTAAAGCAAGAGAAACAAAAACAATTAAATGAATTGAAAGATGCGTGGAGATGTGAAAAGGAGAAATTCGATCTTATGGTGATGGACGATGGAAAATTGGAGCAAAAAATCATGGCTTTATACAACAAATATTAGTTTCGTTGAAGAAAAACAAATAAATATTTTTATTAAAAATAATATTTCAGAAATTTTGTTAAATAATAAATGCTCAGATTTTTCTTTTCATTTCAAATTAACAAATTACTAAGCCGAAAAATATTTTCTTTATTGATAATTTAATAACATCTTCTTATGTTTTAATCAAAAGTTCCTTCGCTTCATTAATCTTTGTAGCTATATAAGTCGACCCGGCTAAAACAATTGATATTTAAAATTATGTGATGATGGAAGAAAACCGTTATCAGGGTGATTAATAAGCATCAACTTCCTATGATTGTCCCGAATTTTTTCAGCAGGTGCGCCTTCTCTAACATTTAAAATCAATTGCGCCTCGCGTCTTGTCATAACATTGGCAAAACCTCCCTTATAAAAACTTTTCGTTGTGGCTTGCACTGCGCTGAAAAACTCTTTGTTCTTGATTTTCCGATATGTCCGAATAGAGAGTTTGGTTGCTAAAATTAAAATATGATGAGAAAAAAAACGAAATCTTATATATCAACCTCCCCCGAGAACTATTAATGCCATGCCAATTCGAAGCATTGATTTCTGAAGGATTTTTTTTTTAATTATGATTATTTTTTTATCAAATGAATAAATATCCCAAATTTTTATTAATAAAAAGAATCATTATTTTTTTTAAGCGGATTTTTATGCTTTTATTAGGAATTTAATGTTACAACTCGGACATTCTTTTATAAGATTTGGTTTGGTCTATTAATTCATATTCAGAAAAATAAATAAAATGAAAAATAAAGGAATTAAATACTTTTGCTTCTTTTAAATCGATTGAGATGGAATCCCCACATTGAACACAAGAAACTACAAAAACTTTCAAATTTTCATCGAAAAATCCTTCTTCTTTTATATCTATAGTTTCAAAATAACAATTTTCCAGACTTTTAATGTTATTTAATTCTTCTAATAAAATTCATTTTTTCCAATATGAAGTTTGATACAATTTTACTTTTAAAGAATTTATCATAATCTTTCCTCGTTTCTTGATTTCCCAAAATTCGCCAAGCTTCATAAATTTCCGAAACAAATTCAATTTGCATTTCGCCATTTTTTCTAAATTATTTTTCAAGATAAAGATAAAATTAGGAGAAACTGAATTTTATCAGGGTGATTCTGTAATATTTTATTATGAAAACATTCCCTGATTTCCTTTTGCGAGCATTCATAATCTATAATTCCCAAAATTTCATAATAATTTTTCATTTCTGGAATTCTTTTAATAAAAATCCTGATAATTTCTTATTTTCTTATAAAAAATTTGAAGTTTTTAAAGTTTTAAGTTCTTCTATTCGTTCCTTTTAGGTCTTTTATGTTTTATCATAGCCTTTAATATTTAATAAGCGGCTCCATTGGGCAATCTGTTATCGACTTCATGGCTATAAGCAGCATCTTGTTGTTTTAAAAACGTTCTTTGTAGTCTTTCTTCTTCCATTCCTAATATTTTAGGCTCCTGATCAGGCATATCTGGGGCCGAAGCTGGAGCTTGAATTATTTTATAAAAATTTCAAATTATCGTTGAAAAATTATTGGTTTTTGAAAATAAAAATACCTGCAAGAGTGCTGCCACCTTCATTATCTTGCCTATTCTTTTTGGCGTGAAGAAGGGTGAAAATACAAAGGAATAAAAGGAAAAAAGAAAAAAGGGGGAACTTCATTTGATTTCTAGGATTTTTTAAAAATTTTTATTGAAATTTAATTAGAAAGAGCTTGAAAAATTTTATTTTATAGAGAAAATCATTTGAGATGAATAAAAAAAGAAATCAGTTATTTTAAAAAAGAATCAATGTTTTTTTTTTTAGAAAAAAGCCTTTTTTTTAATTACAAATGCTTTTAAACAAAATTTTTCTTGAAAATACCTAAAGAAATTCACAAAAAAATTATAAATTTTATTTTTCCCAATATGAATAAGCAGCTTGTCGAAAATATCCAATCCCAAACCAAAAGGTTTTTCTTTATCTGTTTTTTTCTTCCAAACATCTTTAGGCTCATTTCTCAATTGAACGAATTAGAGGAGTTGAAAAATGAAATAGAACCAGCCGAATATGAGTTTTTTCTTATTTTTCAAACTTTCCATTTTTAAAAAAAAAGTTCTTCAGATCGATGAAACAAGACACTTTAGATCAATTAGAAAAATTCTCAACAAGTCTTCAAGAAAAACTGAAATCCGGTGATTTATCACTTCTGGATGAAATAAAGAAATCGCAACTTGAAATCCAGGCAATTGTGAAGAAATCCTTCGATATTGGAAAACTTAAGGAAAACCTCGTTCATGGCGAAGTTTCAAGCCTTCGTGATAAAATTGAAATCTTACAAAGGGATTTCAGCTTAAATAGGATCGCTGAAAGCAAATATGTTAAAGACAAATTAACTTTGATCAACAATTTGCAGGATTTGAAAGCGGAAGTAACATTGTTATTAATAAAAGAGTTCGAATTTTTATAGTTAACAAAAGAAGAAAGAAAATTTTTAGATGAAAATACAGGCAAAGCTAATTTCGTAAATGCAAAGAAGGGTCCTTCTCTGGAAAAAGAAAAGAGTTTGATCAAGGAGGTGGAAAAACAAATAAAAAATTGAAATCTTATTTTTCCAATCTTTTTTTCAAACATTGTTTTATTAATTAACAAATAACTAAAATAAAGAAAATTAACAATGTTTTTAGAGTTAAACAGTAAATAATGTTGTTTGTTTTTCTAAAAAAACAAGTTTTTGTTTTGAGTTTTCATATAAAAATTATAGTGTCTTATTTAAAGATTAAAATACTACTACTTGTAAAAGGCGCATTTTGCTTATGCTGGCCTTTTTTTAAAGAAATATAAAAAAAAACCACGCTTTATCGCTTTAGTACTTTAATGTTCATAGTTTTAGTTGGTTGAGTCTTCTTCTATAACTTTCGTCAACTGACTGAAACATTTCAATCTTCTGTTGCTATCATATATATTAATGAAATAGATCATAAATAAACAATGAATGCCTGTCAATCCCTTGAGTCATATAGAAATATTCCTCTAAACTTTGTGATCTCATAAAGATTTCACCCATTTGTTCGAGAATAATCGAGTTTAATGTTAAGTTTCTGAGTTTTTGAGTCATCAAATGATGTTCTTCATAAATTCGTAATAGGAACTCCTTGAATTGGATCACATATCTAAGCTCTGAATGCAAATATTGGCATCGTCTTCCATAGTTGCAGAAACCTTTTTCAAAGAACTGATGACAAGGTTTGGTTTTATAATTGAAATGGAGATGTTCTTTTTGCTTCAATTCGTGTTCGCCATGTGCGAAGGAGCACTGGCAAAATAATAAAGGATCAAATTTATCATATTTATTTAAAATTGAATTACGTTTTGGCCATATGTGCAGCTTCCTTTGATGGTGAACGTTTTGCAAAGCTCGGTTTTTAACTTTCTTTTGTAGTCCTTCACGAACTTCTTCCTTTCTTCGCAGTTCTGAAAAACTTTCTTCTTCGGTTTCACACTAGATTTGATGATAGAAAAAACTTAAAATTTAATAATTTAGAGTTTTTAACTCAATGATGAGCTCTTGTTCCGGTGATGAAAGGCTTTGATGGGGGGTAAAATGAGTAAAATTTAGGGTCTCATTGGATTCGTTAGTGTTCAAGGAAGAATAGGTGTCATTCTTTGAATTGCCAAAGGTGAGATTTCCGGAAAGACAAGAATTGTTGGAAGAACTGGAACAATCGCGAGAAAACATGGGAGAAAAGGGGAGAGAGAAAAAAATGTTGGAGAGTTTTTTCTAAAATTTATTATATTGGTGAAAAAGATGTTATTAATATGGCGAATTGTAACACAAGCAAAATTAGACCAAGGAAATTTATCTGGAGGTAATTTTATTAAATTCTGACATCATTTTTCCTTTTTGAAAAAATCATTTTTGACGAAAATATTTTTAATATTAAATATTCAATCCAATTTATCTCTTTTTATCATTTGACGATTTCTTCTGTGGCTCTTCTTCAGATTCTTCCTCTTCCTCCTCATCTATTTCCTCCTCGAATTCTTCTTCCTCTTCCTCCTCTTCCTCTATTTCTTCTTCTTCCTCGGCATCCTCACTCGAATATTCGCTTTCTTCTTCCTTAAATTTAAAATAAGTTTTTAAGTTTGAGTTTAATGTTTTTTTGTTTTACCTGAGATGATGCCACAAATTCACTATCTTCATTCGATTCCTCTTCATCCTGGTTTTCATCTGAAAGATCGTCCTGCAGGAAAGCCCAACCGCCTTCATCCACGAATTTCTCCAAATCATTCTTGATTTCGCGCATCACTTCGTTCCAATTCAAGTTGATTTTTGATTCTGAATATAAGATATCGAATTTGCTGGAGAAAAAAATCATTAAATTTCAAGAATTTTAAATAAAGAAGATACTCAAGCCAAAATTTGATCGGCTCCAAAGAATCAATGGGAATTGCGGAAATACGAATGACAGCTTTATCATAATCCTTAAACACGAAGTTCAAGTCGAAATTCTTCAATCCATATTGGATTCGTTCGAAATTCGCAATCTCAACATCAGCCAAATTCATAATGAAGAATGGCTTTTCCGTCAAATTCACCAAACAATGCAAAGTCGGTTGTAGAAAAACGTTTGATCTATAAGGAGTTCCATGGAAACCAAGATCTCTATAAGGGATATCAAAAGTTATTTTTTCCTTTGTCATTTGTTCTATCGTTTTCACGAATTGTTCAAATTCCAAATTGAGTTTTTTCCTTTGTGCCTTTTCTCTTTCTTCTTGTTCAATTTCATCCAAGTCATTGCGATAATTCTTCCTTCTGGTATCCAAATCTTCAGTTTGGGTGCCTGCCTCAGTGAAAAATTGCACATCATAGCTTTTGCTTTTTCCGACCATAATTGGAGAATATAGATGAAAATGCAAAAGAATGATCATTTCACCATCACAAGGTTGGAAAAATGCGTTCTTAATGTTGTTAAATGTGATGTCAATCCTTTCATTTTTGGTTGTCACATATCTAAAGCCATTGACGTGAGCCTCCAACATGCCAGAAGACTTCTTTCCACTGATATTTGGTCTGATCTTGAGATCTTGAAGTTGTGGTCTTTTGCCTTTGATGAGGATTAAGGATTCTTGTTCACTAAGGTTTTCTTTGTTGGAATCAAGTTCGGTTTTGGTGCGTTTCTGCAGGTCTTTTATTTTCTTGAAAGTCTCATTCATTCTTCTTGTTTCTTTGCTTCGGAAAGTCAATTCACGAATATAAAGGAAGTTTTGCACATCTTTGCTTTCTGGAAAATTGATATTGGCGGAAAGACTGGCAGCACCTGGCACATGGAAATTTAACCTGAGAGATGCCATACTGCCTTCATCATGTTTGCTGATGTTTTTTAGGACTGAGATATGAAATGGTATATGTTTATTGTTGATGGGAAGCACAATGGCACAATGCTTGAAATCTACATAAATTTGATTTGGTTTGAGATCTTTTGGGAGCTCGTTTAAGGAATTATATGCTCGGACTTTGGAAAGTTCGAAGTTTTTGCTATTTTGTTTTTTTGTTTTTTTTAAAAAAAAAAATTTAATAAATTCCGAAGAAATAATAAAAGAATTACGCTTTCTTTTGAGTCAAGGCAAAAGAACCGGATTTAAGACGATCTTCCAATTCTTCCTGTTTTGAGCGCAAAAGGGACTTTTGATGTTCTTTACGTTTTGCTTCCGATTCTTCATCTTTTTTCTTTGGCCCTCTTGTTTTCTTTCTAAAGTCGATCCCTGGTATATATAAAACATCTTATTAAGTTGAACTTTTCATGTGAGATACCAGAAAAATCCTTCATATTCACTCCGTTGGATGATTTTGTTTTCTGGTCTTTGACTGGAGCTTGCACTTTTCTTTCCTCATTTTCAGCGACTTCCTATCAAAAATACTAAAATAAATTTGATATAAATTTTAATTGAACTTCCAAAGAATAGGAAACATCTTCATATTTCACAGAAATTTGATTTGTTGCAATTTCATTGTTATCAGCTGTTATGATAACTGTATCAGCCAGCATGATTGCGTAATTTTTGGATTTCTCAGATTTCAAGTCATTGAATGCCAAAGCAACATTGAAGACCATATTTTTCTTCACTTCCCTATTATTCTTTGCATTAAGCACTAGATTATTCTCCTTAAATTCCAAACCAATGCCAAAACCAAAGTTTGGCCCAATTTTTTCAAACAATTGAGGGGCTTTTTCTTTGAGGAAATCGGCACCTTTTTGAAAAACTTGCGAAAGCTTCACGCCAGGCTTGAGGTTTTGCAGTATTATGTTTCTGAGTTCAAGGATATTAAGGTAATTTTGTTTTTGATCCTAAATGTTAGAAAAAAACTTTAATTTTTTTTCAACCAGAAAATAATAATACATTTGAAGGGTCAATGAACAATGTACGAACTATGTTTGTGCTATAATTGAAGTATTTCCCTCCACACATGCAAACAATGGTGTCATATTCTAAAATATCTTCATTACTTTCAGCGTTAGGTCTTCAAAAATTGGACAAAATTAATTCAAAAAAATTAAAAAGCAAACAAACCTCAAATCGTATGTTCCTCCACTTTGGATAATTGGTGCATAGGGAATATCAAAGAAATTCTTATTGATGTTGTATTTCCTTTCCAAGGTATGGATAGTTGCTGGATTGCTAACCAACCCGTCAATTTTAGTTGAAATCGCGCTGTGTGAAAGCTAAAAATCCTATTTTATTTTTGAATCATTAATAAAAAGCTAACCTTTAATTCTTCATCAATAATCTTCTCCACCTCAGTCAGCAGTTTCGTTTCGAAAAAGCAGGCAGCCTTGGCGGATTTTCTGACATAATCCTGAATAAAATTTACAATTATTTACTCTATTTTTTGAATTTTTTTTACTAAGTCAATATTGTCTTTGATTACATACAATTCCTGGAAAAAATACCCTGCATCAACTATAAGGCATTCTTGCAATTTGACATATTGTTCATATTCAGTCACAAAAGGTCCCAATTGCTTTTCTTTGGGAAGACCTCCAATCTTCCATTTGGCATCAACTCCTGAATCAATTCTGATGATTTCAAACAACTTCTGGAAATTATGAGTGTTGGAAGAAGGATCCTTCACGAGAAACACCAAATTATACTTGGAGTCCTCAAATTTCGCCTTGTAATGATTGATCAAATCAACTAGAAATTGTCTTTTTATATAAAAAAAGAGACAAAAATTACGTTTTTTCTGCCCAAAGAGAAAAATCACTGATTTCTTCGTGAAAACTATAAGGCAATCTGTGAATTCGATCTCGAAGAGCCAAAAGCTGATAATAAATTCGAAGAATTGTTTGAAAAAATCAAAGAATTTCAAAATTTTTACTGCATAGCATTTGTCTTAATTTTAATGGCTCCCTCTTCATCTTTGCCATCTAATAGAACCAAAGCATCGAAATCATTGCTGAATCGCTAAAAATAAGATATTATAAAGGTGGAATTTGAAAATTTTGGAAATTTAGAACTTCTTTCCAAGTTTCGATTAAAAGCGCAACTCGATTGAAAAAGGTTTCGACCGAAAAACTGACTCCCGTCTCTGAAATGGGGTTGGGGATCGTTGGCGCGGACATTGAATTTATAATTTTTTTTTTTTTAATGCGAGACTTTGGAAATATCTGCTATTTATATGTTAATTGGCGCTTTATTTATTGAATTCTGGAGGGGGATCTTAAAAAAAATAGAAACATAAAAAAGACTTTAGAAAAAAATCTCTTGTTTTTTAAAAATTAGCCAAGCATTTTAAAAATCTATTATTATTTTTGATCATTCGCTGGGATTCAATTTTTCCTTTAATTTTTCAAGTTCCGCCTTCTTTATATTTAAATCGGGTTTCTTCATCATTTTGGTGGGTTGGTAATATAAAACGATCAAATATCTAAACAAACATGACTTAGTTTTTTAAAAATCTATGATATAAACCTGCCGGCTACGTTGAATCCATTTAAATGATCGACTGCATTTTTTGCGTCGAAAATGTCATCATAAACGACGAAAGCAGTTCCCTTTGTGTCCCCTGCATTTCCTCTTTAAAGAATTATTAAATTAAAAAATATCACAATTTATACTTGCGAATTTGACGAATTCCCCCATATTTTCCAAAAATATCGTAAAGTTCCTCAGGAGTTATTTTATATGGCAGGTTCCGGACATAAATGATTCTATTGACCTCAGGGGGTAATCTAATCTTAAAACAACTGATAATATTAATAAACTCTTAAAAATTACATTGGCCTTTTGCCGAGACATATTTTTAAATATTATTTTTCAATATATTATTTCTGATGAATTACAAAACTTTTAACTTAATCTATTTCATATTCATCACGCTATAAAACTCTTTCAAATGTTCCGCCGCCTGTTTGATTTCTTCCTCCGAAGTCTCCTCAGAAAAAAATTTGAACCATTTCTTACCATTAAAATCCTGCAACATATCGCCTAAATAAACCTGCGTCAAATGTAAACCTGCCAAAGCTATAATATGTGGAGGATAATAAAGACATAATGTGGTTCGAAAAGTGTCATTGACAAAATTTTTGGAGATTTTCATGAAGATGTTCGCACTGGGAATCACTTCGTATTTCTTAGTGAACTCATCAAGATATCGATAGGGCAAATCAATTTCTAAGTCATAACCAATCATCTTCAAAATGTGGACTTCTGCATCGCAGAATTTTTCTTTTTTATCCAGAATTTTCTTTTTATCGATAGTTTTCGAAAATTCCTCGAACTGTTCTTGAGTTTGTTGATTTTGGAAGGTAGATTTTTCAGGAGGGTCGGTTTTGAATAAAGAGTCTTTTTCTCCAGCAGTTTTAGTTTGGGAGTATTTCTTTTTATGTTCTGTTAAAAAGATGTAATATTTCACTGCGTTTTCAAGGGGTCGGGGCATATCATCGAGCTTTGCTGCCAAAAAAGTTGCACTTGCTGCATACAAAAAACGGTCAAATTTTTTGAAAGAAATTTGAGTGGAAAATCGATGGAATAAAAAGACAGCCTTGAAAACGTTTTCAGGATGAAGAATCAAATGACAACCGTATTCCAGCATAAAATCAAGAATTTCATTACGGATTTCCATTTCTTTTTTCAAGGGGATTCCGTCTTCTTGATGAGGGGATTTAATCCATTCTTCATAAAGCATTAATTTCATGTGTTTTTTTTTTTAATTTCTGAAATAGATAATTATTTTTAAAAATGTGAAAAACTATCAAATTATTCATCCTTCAAATTAATTAATATTTACAAGAAAATAAAAGACGGGTTCTTTTTTTTTGAGAGAGTGAATAAAGTAAAAAAATCAAAAAAATATTTTCAATTAAAATGGAAATTTAATAATAATTATAAACCAAAAAATCGAACTTAAATTAAATGCAAAAAAAATTGGTTGAGGAAAAATTTAATTTTATAAAAGCTTTTCTATTTTGTTTTAACTTGAATTGGGAGATTTTTTATTTTTTTAAAAAACGATCAAGAGTTATTTTTTGTTTTTTCCTCAGTAGACAAGCTGCTGGTCTGACCACTGCTCCGAGAGGCAATTCGATATGTGGTGTTTCAACTCCATCTATTAGAAACCATGCTTCTCCTTTGCTTTCCTTAGGAAGGTTTAATTCAAGAGTTATGACTCCAGAATCCCCTTTTAAAATCGGTAAACCTGAAATAATCTCATCTGTATGCGATACAATATCTCCACTTGAAGGATCATAAGAAAAAGCACTAGCTGAACTTCCTAAATATCCATAAAAGCCCCAATCACAGTCTGTTTCTCCATTAGGCAATTCCAATAATAACAAAAATCCTACACCCATTTGATAATTTTGCATTGAGTCTATATTGAAGTCCATAGAAAATCGACCATCATAAAGGGTCAACAATGTTTCAATACCTAACCAAGCATATGTAATATTTGAAACCCATTCCACAGTT
>Ga0302186_10003144_pt1 | contig 12272 bp, 11 predicted proteins | sample II_Bog_E1_2_FD_198782 | JGI IMG/M metagenome (GOLD analysis project Ga0302186, IMG submission 198782) | Peat permafrost microbial communities from Stordalen Mire near Abisko, Sweden - II_Bog_E1_1 | ecosystem: Environmental > Terrestrial > Soil > Wetlands > Peat | place: Sweden: Abisko... | reverse complement strand
AATTATATATGCATAATATGCAAGTAGTGCCGAAAAATCGGAATTGTTGCCATTCTCTGTATATGAAAGTGGTTGAAAAGCTGAATAGGTCATCGTCCAGTCTTTATCAAGTATATTTAACAAAGTGGTATTATAAGCAGAATTAAATGTGGGACGATTTGAAGTTACCGTTACCTGCGCACTAAACTGTGTGGTACTGATCTGCTGTGTAAGATTAATAATCATACTGCATTGAATGCGCTCGGTATTTTGATAAATGTCATTAGTCCATTTACGGGTATTAAGAAAATCTGAAACTGATTGTTGCATGGATTGTACTACAGTAGGATCAGTAAGCTGTGTTTTTGATGAATAAATGACCTGCACTGTGCAATTAAGCTCCTGTGCAATAGATTGCGTTGTAATAAAAATAAATATCAAAAACAGTATTCTACGCATGTAATCTTGTAATTATAAAATCAACAATATCTTTAGCCACATCTAACTTGGGCTTTAACGGAAAATCAGTACGATTATTTTTTTTGTCTAATATAGAAATTTTATTGGTGTCATAACCAAACCCTGCCCCTTTATTACGCAATGAGTTTAAAATAATGGCATCTAATTTTTTTGCCTTCAATTTATCAAGCGCATGTTTAGTTTCATTATCAGTCTCAAGGGCAAACCCAATCAATAATTGTTTTTTACTCTTTTGTTTTCCCAGTTCTACTAAAATATCCTTTGTCTTTTTTAACTCAAGAGAAAACTCATCCGACTTCTTTTTTATTTTCTTATCCGCCACATGAACCGGTGTATAATCTGCCACAGCAGCAGCCATAACAGTTATATCTGTCTTTTTAAATTGCTTTAAGCAGGCCTCATACATTTGCTTAGCAGTAGTCACATTTATTTTACGGATGTTAACATCCAAATCTGCGACAGGGCTACCCGGGCCTGATATTAATGTAACCTTGGCACCCTCATCTGCCAGTATTTTTGCAATACTAATTCCCATTTGCCCGGTAGAATTATTACTGATAAACCTAACAGGGTCTATAGACTCATGAGTAGGGCCGGCTGTAACAAGTGCCGTTTTACCTTGTAATCTGCCTTGTTTGGATGCTTTATTGCCTACTGATCGTACTAAATGAGCAATTATACTTTCAGGTTCAGCCATGCGGCCCGCGCCAATTAATCCGCTGGCCAATTCGCCTTTTTCTACATCAATAATATTATAGCCGTAATCTTTAAGTGCTTTCACATTTTTCCTGGTAATAGGGTGTTGCCACATATCAACATCCATGGCAGGGGCTATAAATACAGGGCAACGTACAGAAAGGCAAGCTGCCGTAAGTAAATTGTCGCAAAAGCCATTGGCAAGTTTAGCAATGGTGTTGGCTGAAGCCGGGGCTATAATAAACACATCGGCCCAAATACCTAACTCAACATGGCTGTTCCATTGTTCTTCAGTAACAAGTTCCGTTTCTACTTTATGCTTTGAAAGTGTAGATAATGTAAGAGGAGTAATAAAGTGAAGGGCGTCTTTGGTCATTATCACTTTCACGTCTGCACCGGCTTTTACCAGCAGGCGCGCTAATAGTGCTGATTTATACGCAGCAATACTACCGCATATACCCAGCACCACTTTTTTCCCCGCAAGCATAGCGGTTATATTTTTTCGCCCGGAATAGGATCTTTAGATGGATTGCGATAATACACTTTATCATCAAGAAATTCTTCAGTAGCTAAAAGAGTAGCATGTGGCATTCTTTCATAGTACTTTGATATTTCTATCTGCTCGCGGTTTTCGTGTACTTCTTCCAGGTTGTCGCTGGTAGTAGCAAATTCTTCAAGCTTTGCATGAAGCTCTTCTTTAGTATGCAATGATATCTGGTTTGCTCTTTTGGCAATTACAGCAATGGATTCGTATATATTGCCTGTCTTTGCTCCTATTTCATAAAAGTCCTGAGTTTCAAGCGTGTTATTAACAGGTGTGGGTTGCAATTTTTTAGCTATTTTATTCATCGTTTTTTATTTTAACTTTTTTAACATTTTTTGAAGTGGTATTGTTCATATAATCAAACGCTACCTGGTATATTTTCTGTGATTCTTTATTATACCTGCTATCTTTATATTTTTTTATAAAGTCATTATAGGCATCAATTACTATTGAAAAACGTTCTTTCTTTTTCTTATCAATACTATTAGCCGCATAAAGATAATCAGATTTAAGTATCATAAAGTTAGAAAGTTCGGCATTAGGGGTTTCAGGGTAATCATTCAAAAAATCACGATAGGCTGTAGCCGCAGCTTTATAGCTTTCTAAATTGTAATACTGGCGTGCCGCAGCATATTCCTTTATCTGTAATTTTGTACGTAACTGATCTATTAGCTGGTTAGCCTGGTCAACTTTAGAACTATTAGGGTATTGATTGGTAAATAATTGAAATTCTTGTATGGCTTTGTTAGTATAGTCTTGATCTAATTCGTATTTAGGTGATAGTTTATAGTAACAATAAGCCTCCTGAAAAGCACAATCTTCCGCATTAGGATTGGCCGGATACGTAGTTACAAAATTTTTAAAGCTGTATTGAGCCATAATATACTCCCCTTCGCCAAAATAGCTATAGGCATCGTAGTAATAAACGTCTTCTACGTTCTTGGTACCTTTATAAAAATTAATAAGCTCATCAAACAAAGGCTGAGCCTTATAATACTCTTTTTGGGCATAATACTGCTTGGCCATCTGGTACTTATAGTCCATATCAGTACTTTTCAGAATCTTCTGATAATCAGAACATGAGGTAAAAAAAACTACTAAAAACAGGCCGTTTACGAAAAAGTAAGGTGCGAATGGTCTTTTCATGAGGTGCAAAGATAAGGAACAAATTTTAACTGGCAATTACATTTTAATATACAGCTTTAATAACTAATTTTGGGGCTTATTATTTTACAACTTTACATCAAATCAATACAAACATGGATATTTTTGAAAAAATTGCCAAAAACCGTGGACCGCTTGGTAAGCTTTCGCCTATAGCTCATGGCTATTACACTTTCCCAAAGTTAGAAGGTGAAATTGCCAGTAAAATGACCTTTCGCGGTAAAAAAAGAATCATTTGGAGCTTAAATAACTACCTGGGATTAGCCAATCACCCCGAAGTACGTAAAGCTGATGCTGACGCAGCAAAAGAATTTGGTTTAGCTTACCCTATGGGAGCCAGAATGATGTCAGGTAACTCTGACCAACATGAACACCTTGAAAAGGAATTGGCAGCTTTTGTGGGTAAACAGGATGCCATATTACTTAATTATGGCTATCAGGGTATGGTGTCTGCTATTGATTGTTTGGCAGATCGCCGTGATGTGATTGTTTATGATGGTGAATCTCATGCTTGTATAATTGATGGATTAAGAATGCACATGGGTAAACGCTTAGTTTTTCCTCATAACGATATACCGGCTTTTGAAAAGCAATTGCGCCGCGCGGGTGAAATGGCTAAAGAATCAGGTGGCGGAATATTGGTTATTACAGAAGGCGTATTCGGCATGTCGGGCGACCAGGGTAAATTGAAAGAGATAGTAGCCTTAAAAAAAGAAGTGCCTTTCCGTTTATTTGTTGATGATGCACATGGTTTTGGTACTATGGGTAAAACAGGCGCCGGAACAGGTGAAGAACAAGGTTGCCAAGATGGTATTGACGTGTATTTTAGCACCTTTGCCAAATCTATGGCAAGCATAGGTGGTTTTATTGCCAGTGATGAAAATGTGATCGATTACATCCGTTATAATAACCGCTCACAAATATTTGCCAAAGCATTGCCAATGGCCTTTGTATTAGGCAATACAAAGCGGTTAGAATTATTAAAATCAAAACCGGAACTGCGCGAAAAATTATGGCACAACGTTAACCGTTTACAAGCAGGATTAAAAGAACGTGGATTTAATATAGGTAATTCAAATACCCCTGTAACTCCGGTTTATCTTAGCGGTTCAATACCTGAGGCTGCTAATCTTATTATGGATCTGCGCGAAAACTATTTAGTGTTCACCTCTGCTGTAGTTTATCCAGTTGTTCCAAAGGGTATCATTATGTTACGTCTAACCCCTACTGCTGTTCACACAGATGAGGACATTGATGTAACATTGGCAGCTTTTACTGAAGGACAGAAAAAATTGTCTTCAGGAGCTTATTTAACTACTGCTAAACTTATTGACGTAGCTTAAACAATATCATATAACCTATTTGCAAAATGCCTGTTAACTTATTAGCAGGCATTTTTGTTTAAAGTATAGAAACTTTAAATAAAACTAATCGTATGAATAAGTAAGGCTTATTACCTTAACTTTACTGTAATTTATATTACAAAATATAAACGCTACTAAATGGAAAAACCTGTACACTTTCTTGTTATAGACGATGACCCTATTAATAATATGATTTGTACCCATACTATCAGGAGCACCACAGGCGATACCGGTACACGCTGTTTTACAGTTCCTGAAGAAGGCATAGCATTTATAGAAAATGAATTTGTAAAAACTAAAGATCCTGCTATTCTTTTCCTTGATATTAATATGCCAAGTATGACCGGCTGGGATGTTTTAGAAAAATTAAAAACAGTTGACGAAGAATTAATAAAAAAAATTTCCATTTATATTCTCTCCTCCTCCGTAAGCCAAACCGACCATGAATTGGCAAATAGCAATCCTCTTGTGACCGACTATATTGTTAAGCCGTTAACAAAAGAAAAATTGTTGACTATTTTAAAAGATGCTCATTAATAAAACTGTTAAGAACGTCTTTTTTATCTATCCAAGCCTGTTGAGATAAATTTTCTATTTCACATAACTTTCTCTTTGCTCCGTCATCTTTTTCCTAAATTTGTTCGCATAAATTTTGCGGCATGAAAGACAAAGTACAAGAACTTGGTGAGAAAATATCAGAAGCTATAAAGGGTGGTGGCGAAAAACGCATTGTCGATCAACACAAAAAAGGCAAGCTTACTGCCCGTGAGCGCTTACAACTATTATTGGATGAGGATACCTTTGAAGAAACAGGGATGCTGGTAACCCACCGTTCCAATGACTTTGGTATGGAGAAAGAAGTTTATTTAGGTGATGGTGTAGTAACCGGTTATGGAAAAGTTAATGGTCGCCTGGTATATGTATTTTCACAGGACTTTACAGTATTTGGTGGGTCATTGTCAGAAACTCATGCAGAAAAGATATGTAAGATAATGGACCTTGCCATGAAAAATGGCGCACCCGTTATCGGGCTTAACGATTCGGGCGGGGCACGTATTCAAGAGGGTGTTGTTTCACTTGGTGGCTATGCTGACATATTTTACCGTAATACCTTAGCATCAGGTGTCATACCTCAAATATCTGCTATTATGGGGCCTTGTGCCGGTGGCGCTGTTTACTCACCTGCCATTACTGATTTTATATTAATGGTTGAGAATACATCAAACATGTTTGTAACCGGCCCTAACGTAGTTAAAACAGTAACACATGAAAATGTAACGGCTGAAGAGTTAGGGGGAGCTATGACTCATGCCGTAAAATCGGGTGTAACACATTTTGCCTGTGAAAATGAAGTTGAGTGCATTAAGCACATCAAAAAAATACTGTCGTATGTACCACAAAATTGCGAAGATGATGCCCCTAAACTTGTTTATGATACTAATCAAAATGAAAAACGAATAAATCTTAATACTATTATACCTGATAATGCTAACCAGCCTTATGATATTAAGACAGTAATAAATGAAGTGGTAGATTCAGAATCTTTTTTTGAAGTGCATAAAAATTTTGCTGAAAACATCATAGTTGGCTTTGCCCACTTAGCCGGCCGTAGTATTGGTATTGTGGCCAATCAACCTGCTGTATTAGCTGGTGTTCTGGATATAAAATCATCTACCAAGGCTGCACGTTTTGTGCGGTTTTGTGATTCATTTAACATACCACTTTTAGTATTTGAAGATGTACCGGGTTTTATGCCGGGCACCGACCAGGAATGGAACGCTATCATTTCAAACGGCGCTAAATTACTTTATGCTTTTTGTGAAGCTACTGTTCCACGGGTTACTGTTATTACCCGTAAAGCCTATGGTGGCGCATACGATGTAATGAATAGCAAACACATTGGGGCAGATATGAACTATGCATGGCCCACTGCTGAAATTGCAGTTATGGGAGCAAAAGGAGCTGCTGAAATTATCTTTAAAAAGGATATTTCTGCTGCTACTGATAAAGAAGCCAAACTACAGGAAAAGGTAAACGAATACAGCGAAAAATTTGCCAATCCTTATGGTGCGGCAGCCCGTGGATTTATTGATGAAATTATAAAACCTGAAGACACCCGTATAAAATTGATACGCACATTTGACATGCTGAAAAATAAAGTAAGTAAGTTGCCAAGAAAAAAACATGGTAATATACCGTTGTAATTCCTACTCTTGAAACCATTTTTTAAAAACGTATTTAATGTTTTTTTCTTTGGTAATATTTTTATTGCCTTTTGCATAGTATCGCTGCTTGAACAAACGTATTTACAATTAGGCTTGCCAATAAGGTTTGATGGGTTAACCTTGTTTGTGTTCTGCTCTACTTTTTTCATTTATAGCTTTCACCGCTGGTTGGGTATTAATAGAATATTACCACATAACTATGATACCATTACAAAGTGGGCCAGCGAACATGAGAACACTTTAATAACCCTTGTCATAATTTCTTTTATTGGCATGGGTATTAGTATATTTTTTATATTCTTTAAAATGATTCTTGCTTTGGGTGCGCTTGGTATAATAGCTGTATTGTATGAATTGCCTCTCATTCGCCACAACAGAATATTTAAACGCATCCGCAACATTGGGCTTTTAAAAGTATTTATGATAATGTTTGTGGTAACGGGTGTTTCAGTAATAATGCCGATCATAAATGCAGGCCATAATTTTTTTTCTACTGAACCACTACTTATCTATTTAGGAAGGTCATTATTCATTCTTAATCTCGGGCTTTGTTTTGATGCGCGTGATATGTATTATGATGTTCAGGAAAAAATTAAAACCGTTCCTATTGCTATCGGTATTAATAAAACAAGAAAATTATACCTTATACTTTGTTTGTTGACTGTTGGTGTTTACGCTTTAAATTTTCTTTTCCTTAATTATAATTTAGGCATTTTTACCGGACTTACTCTTTCAAACCTTGTAGCAACTTTTATAATATACAATACCGTTCCCCGTCGCTCTGATTATTACTATACACTACTTGTTGACGGTATGATGTTCCTGCAATTTTTCTTTGTATGGATTTGCATGAAACTACTTTAAATTATAAAGCCACTTATAGAATATACAAGTGGCTTTATAATATATTTTAAAATAAATTAGTGTTGCATTCCACCCATTGCTGCTTTAAAGTCAGCCATTGACATAGAAGTATAACCATCCGGAATGGTAAATATTGAAGGGTCAACCGATTTAGTATCAAGTAATGTGCACGTAAATTTAAGCTCTACCGGGCCCTGTTCAAATTCATATTCCAAAGACATTCCTTTAATTTTAGAGTACATATCTTTATTGCCTACAAGAGCCGGAATATCAGGTGCATACCAAACTGTTAATTCTTTTTTATCTTTCTTTAATGTAACTATTGCTTTGCTACAAACATGTCCCGCTATAACTTTAGTGCTGTCAACATATTTAACATCATAGTCTGAATTTGCCTTTGTTTCCTGGTCTTTAATATCATCAGCAGAGAGAGCAATAGCATATTTATTTCCCATCATGTCCATAAGCATGGTGCCTTTTTTTAGAGAAATATTCATAATTGTTTTTGTCTGCATAATACTCATATCAACATCAGTACGTGACAGGCTATCTTTTATACTAATGCTCATAGTGCTGCCATTCATCATTTGTGCCATTTGATCGTTACCCGTAACCGATATAGTAAAATTAATATGGCCCTCTTTAAATGTGTTTTGTGCAAATGCCGTAACAGCAATGGTTAGCAATAAAACTGTAGTTAAGACTATCTTTTTCATAAAAGTTATTTAGTTGTTTAACAAAAGTAAGTAAAAAAACTTACCAGCTTATTTTCTCTTTATTTAAGAAAGCTGTAATACCTTTTTTGCAATCATCGGTAGCGCGTGCTTCGGCGTTCATAGTAGCGGCATGTTCCAAAGCCACTGCCAGAGGTAAATTTTGCACCTCACTTATCATTTTTTTTGTAAAGAATAAGGAAGATTCAGAGGCAGAAGAACAAAGTTCGTTAGCAAATTTCAATACCGTTTCTTCTATCGTTGTTTTATCATAAATATCATTTATTAACCCTATAGATTTTGCAAACCCGGCATCAATAAGTTTTCCTGTAAGGAGCAATTCTTTGCTGCGCCCCTCACCTATTTTTCTCAATAAAAATACCATTACAATAGCAGGTATAAAACCAATTTTAACTTCAGTATAACCAAATTGGGCATTGGGTGTGGCAAAAGTAAAGTCGCAAACTGTTGCTAAACCACAGCCTCCGGCTATTGCAGAACCCTGTACCTGCGCTATTACCACTTTTTTTAAGGTATATATCTTATTGAATAATGCGGCCAGGTTATTGGAATCGGCTAAGTTTTCTTCAAAAGTATTTTTTTGCAGCTGTTGTAAATAGCTAAGGTCGGCGCCGGCACTAAAGACATCCCCTTGGGCCTTAAGTATGATCACTTTTACCCCATCATCATTCTCTGCCATTGTAAAAGCCTCTTTAAGCTCTTCAACTACTGCTGCATTTAAAGCATTACGTTTTTCGGGGCGGGAAAGAGTAATAGTTCCAATGCGGTTAGCAACATGATATTTTATAAAATGCATTGGCATGGGTTTTATGTAAAATTAAAAAGGTTTATTTAGTTTCATAAACACCACTAAACACTCTATGTACGGGCCCTTCTAGCCATATGTTTGTAAACTCCTCTGTTTTTCTATTAAATGTAACTTTTAAATTACCACCTGGCGCTTTAATTAAATATTGTTGGTGCAATGAGGTATTCTTGTTTTTTTCTGCCAAAGCAATAGCAACAGCCACTGTTCCTGTTCCGCAAGCAAGTGTTTCATTTTCTACGCCACGCTCGTAGGTGCGCATTCTGTTTTCATTAGTAGTTACAGTAACAAAGTTTACATTTACGCCATCAGTTTTAAAGCGCCCATTGTACCGTACTTTATGTGCTTCCTTAATAATATCAAGAGCGTCCAAATCATTTATAAAAATCACACAGTGGGGCGAGCCTGTATTTATAAAATAGTAGTCACTTCCGATTTCAATTCCCATAACATCGCTCATTTTTACTGTGGCTATATTATTTGAAAGAATGATTGATTCATGGCTACCATCTATTGCCTTAAATTGGTACTTGTCACTTACTATACCAATATCATGTGCAAATTGTGTAATACATCTGGCTCCATTGCCACACATACTGCTTTCTCTGCCATCAGAATTAAAATAAACCATTTGAAAATCAAAGTCTTTTACCTCTCTAAGCAGTATAAGTCCATCAGCCCCAATGCCAAACTGGCGATGACATAAATGGCTTATAAAGTTAACGTCCTCTTTTGGAAAAGACTGTTTTCTATCATCTATAACGATAAAATCGTTACCTGCTCCCTCGTATTTTGAAAAATTTAATCTCATTTTAATTGCAAATTTCGCTTTTCTAAGTAACTTTTTAAAGAATTAGTTCGTTATAGCACTGTAAATAATCCGTTTTTGCCTATATAATTGAACCTTTACAAATTTTAACAGGCACATTTTTTGATAAAATGACCATGAATTTTCACTATTTTAACCATTAAAAACTAACTGTAATTATTATGGAAATCAAAAAGTATGGATTAACTGCTGTAACGGCTGTAGTTAGCACGTTAGTAACTTTAGCAGGTTACAATTATTACCAGGCAAAAGTTAACCCTCTTAGCTTTGAGCAAAAACAGCAAGTAGCAAGATTTGCCTCGTGGAAAAGCAATAATGAATCTTCTATGAAGGGGATGGAAGACTTTACTTATGCCTCTTCTATAACCACGCCTGCAGTAGTGCATATAACTACTACCATTAAAATAAAACGTGTCAGACAACAAAATATGGATCCGTTCTTTCAATTTTTTGGACAGGGATTCTCATTTCCGCAACAACAGCAAATAGAAGAACAACCTGAAGAAGCGTCAGGTTCGGGTGTCATTATTTCACCTGACGGTTATATTGTCACTAATAACCACGTTATTGAAGATGGTAATGATATAAAAATAAAACTGTACGATAAAAAGACTTACTCGGCACAAGTAATAGGTACTGATCCGCAAACCGATTTAGCGCTTTTAAAAATCGATGCAAAAGCCCTTCCTTTTATAGCTTTTGGTAATTCTGATTCTGCAAAAGTAGGTCAATGGGTTTTGGCAGTTGGTAATCCATTTGGCCAGAATAATTTAGAATCAACAGTTACCGCAGGTATAATAAGTGCCAAAGGCAGAGCCCTGGACTTATTAAAAGACCACTCAGCTATTGAAGATTATATACAAACTGATGCTGCGGTTAACCCTGGTAACAGTGGCGGGGCTTTAGTTAACCCCAGTGGTGAATTGATTGGCATTAATTCGGCAATAGCAAGTAATAGCGGCTCTTATGAAGGCTATGCATTTGCCGTGCCTGTAAATATTGTAAAAAAAGTTGTTGACGACCTTTTAAAGTATGGTATAGTTGAACGTGGTTATTTAGGCATTGGGTTTATTGACCGTGATGATTTAAATAATTTGAATAAACAGGAATTAAGAAGTATAGGTTTAAGCGAGGAAGCGTTAAATAACTTAAATGGAGTGTATGTGGATACAATATATGGTAATGGCGCAGCTGTTGAAGCCGGTTTAAAACATGGTGATATTATTAATAAAATTAACGGAACTGATGTGAATTCGCGCGCAGAATTATTAGGTTCTATTTCCAGCTACCACCCGGGAGATAAAATTTCTATCACCTATATAAGAGACGATAAGGAAATAACAACTTATGCTACTCTAAAAAACAAAGAAGGTGAGACCACTTATGAAAAGAAAGAAGTAAATACAGTTTACAACTTATTGGGAGCACAGTTTCAAAACCTTACCGATGATGAAAAGAAAAGTATTGGTATTGATGGTGGTGTTAAAATAACCAAATTGAACAACGGCATATTATCTCATCAAACTGATATACAAGAGGGTTTTATTATAACCAAAATAGACAAGCAACCAATAAACAATACTGATGATTTAAAGAAAGTTCTTGAAAATAAGAAGGGCGGCACTTTAATTGAAGGCACATATCCCGACAGGCCCGGTGTTTATTATTATGCATTTGGCATGTAAGTAGTAAGTTTCAATAATAAAAAGCGAGGTAACAATGTTACCTCGCTTTTTTATTTGCTCCTATCCTGTTTTCAGGATTTTAAATATTAGGTTCATTTCAGGTAAATGATTTTCTGGATATACTTCTTATTTCCTGCAATCAATTCTGCAAAATACAATCCGGGTGAAGCGCCGGCAGATGGCTGCCAGGTAAATTGAGTTTGGGTGCCGCAATTCATTTGTTCTACTACCCTACCGGTTATATCAAAAATTTTAAGTACTGAATTTTCAGAATTAATTGTTGAGTTGAATTTAAAATGCACAATAGAGTTAAACGGATTTGGGTAGGCGCTAAAACCATTCTGTATTGAAGCGTTTAACGAATTAATACCGGTAGTTGGCGGCAGTGAATCAATATTATTTATATACCATATTCCCCCTGCCACACTACCTGCCCATATTCTATGATGTGATGGGTCATTAGGGTCAACCATAAGAGTACGGGTTCTTCCGCCAACATTATATGGCCCCCTCTCATTCCAGGTAATTTCATAACTACCCGAATTGGTTACATTAAGCTTGCTTTGAAAAATTCCACGCCCATGGGTTGCCACAATAATTGTGCTGTCTGACGGACGGTATTTAAATACTTCTGCCCTTACATTAGCTAATCCCTGGTTAGATGGCAGCCATTGGGTATTACTTCCATTTAATTGTGTAGTATAAAACACACCTAAATCAGTGGCCGCATAGCACACATTACTATCACCGGGGTTCATAAACACATCATTAACCGGTAGGTCAGGTAAATTACCATCATCGCATATCCACAATGGTGTATCAGCGGTAGCATTATGGCTTTCCCAAATATTTTTTACCCCGTAATTAGTATAAACTGCAAATACATGGTTGACATTTGAAGGG
>Ga0302186_10003140_pt1 | contig 12279 bp, 14 predicted proteins | sample II_Bog_E1_2_FD_198782 | JGI IMG/M metagenome (GOLD analysis project Ga0302186, IMG submission 198782) | Peat permafrost microbial communities from Stordalen Mire near Abisko, Sweden - II_Bog_E1_1 | ecosystem: Environmental > Terrestrial > Soil > Wetlands > Peat | place: Sweden: Abisko... | reverse complement strand
ATTTTTTTTTTTTTTTTTTCCAACGAAAATTTAAGGGTTTTACGGTAATAATGTTTTTTTTCAAATATTTTTTTTTATTACCCTAATTCAATTTTTTTCTTTCTATTATATATATATGTAGGGATTATCATTTTTTTTTTCAAATATTTCAAAATCAAATTTTTTTTTCCTAAAATAAAAAATATTTGATGGAAGTCTTTCACTATTCCAAAATGGAGTTTCTTCCCAAAGAGCCATCAATTCCGGTTCTAATTCGTTCCTTTACAGTAGAAGACATTGAGGAAGTACTTTCTTTGTTGTCCAAAAACATGACACAACGACAATGTTTTTGGGTTGGAATGAATTTTAATTCAGATCTGGTGTGTGATTTTTATAAGGAGTCAATCGATTTGTATTTAAGTGAAGGTTTTTCTTTGGTGGCTGTAATCAATCAAAAAATCATTGGATTCATTTCTGCTTTTGACTATAATAATTCACAGTTTTCTGAACCATACAAAAAAACATACAAAAACGCAACTCCAAATCAACTGAAAAAGGCTGAGGCTCATTCAAGAGTTTATGAAGGTCTAACAGATTTTAAAGTGCCTGATGAACGAGGAGTTGCCATCACAGTGAGAAATTTAGTTGTGGAGAGCCAGTTCGAAGGAAAAGGCTTAGGTTCACTATTATTGAATTTTGTGAATTATCATCCAAAGTGTCTGCAATATTCTAAAGTTCTAATTGAATGCGTATCTAAATCCACTGAAATAATTGGAGTGAGGTTGGGATTTCAAATTCTTAAATCAATTAAATGGGTAGAAATGACCACTAAAGATGGAGAACCAGCTTGGAAGGATTTGCCTGAAAATTTAGAAAAAAAAGCAGGAAAAGAGGTGAGCTTATTTAATGATACATTTTCTCTTGGTGTATTGAAAAGATGATTAATTATCAAAAACAGTTTTTTTATTGAAAGCAAAAAAAACAATATCACCATTTTTTAAACTAATTTTTAATATGAAGAATATGAAAACCTCTTTGAATTTTTAATACAATTTTTTTTGAAAAACAAAGAATTTTAAAATATTTATGTATTTGAAATATTGATATTTTCATTTTTCCATCAACGTAGTTAAAATCAATTATAATATCAATGTTTTAATGTTATGCAGGGTCATGAAATAAAAAAAATTATTAAAAATTAATTTGTTAACTAAAAAAAACAAGGCCAAAAAAAAAATTACAGTACTGTAATAAAATAAAAAAATGAAATATTTCAATTTATGAATATCAAAACTCCATTAAAAACCTTAAATATAATTCGTGTCATATTTTTTATTTTCAAAAAAAAAAAAAATGAATAAAATTAAGAAATCAAAATCTTCTCAAAATGCTATTAAATTTAGACTTAAATGAAAAAAAAAACAGAATCTGAAATATAATTTCATAAATCAACATCACAAAAATAATCCTATCTCTATTCCCCAATTTCCTTTATTTGGCTATGCACGACCTTCATATTCTGTAATTTCTGCGTGAATCCTGGCTTAAACGCTTTCTTGACACCAATAGCTTTTCCTCCACTATTTCCTCCCTTAATGTTTTTCTTGACTACATTCTTTTGTTTCAACTCTCCTAAAATATTACCCTTTTCAAAATTAAACGATTTCACCACTTCCCTATGTGACACCGCTTTCATCATTCTGTATTTTTTCTCTAGTCCAGGTGACCCTTCATCTTCTAAAGTAGATTCATCAATGGACCCATTCTTTAATCCAGTATTAGAACTATTATCTGTTGTAGCTTCATTCGTTGTGCTGTTGTTCGTAGCTTTATTTGTTGAGAAATACCCTTCAATATCATTGCTCATATTAGACATTCCAGGCTTAGCATAGAACATGCTATAATCATTCAAGGCACTGATGCTTCGTTCAGCCCGTTCGTTTGGAATATCGTTGGTTTCTTTGAAGGAATCGGGGTCGAAGAAAGTTTGTGGATCTCGGATCTGGTTTTTAGGGACGATTTCTTTTGATTCCAACTTCCCATCATGTGTAATAGCTCGAGAACGCAAACTAGGGTCATTATTTTCTGGGAGAGTAGAGAGATAATCATCAGGTTTGGTTGTAAAGAAAAGGAGGAAGTCTTTTTCAGAGATGTTTTTGAGACTTTGTGAGAAGCTCTCCATGAAATTGTTAGCTTCTTCTGTCGAAAGATCAATTTTCGCCAAAGGCACAACTTTATGACCTTCATTGTTTTTATTGGTTTGGATTGACATATTTGGAATGGTGTTTGAAACAAAGGGACTGTTTTCCTTATCTGATTCCAAAATATCTTTTTCTTTGTTTTTTTTCTTAATTTGAAGCACTCGTTGTAGGAAATCTCCCACTTCATCCATGAATTTGCTTTCCCTCATTTCATTATGATCTCCTGTGATATGCACTAATCTCTTATCTCCCTTATAGCTTTTGAACAAAGTCTCCACATGCCAGAATTTCACGAAAGTATCATCTTTGGATGCTGCGAACATTGCTGGGATCTGCAACTTCTCAACCATTTTCTCCAAATTCAAATTTGTCATATTCATCTTCGTGGTCTTGAAAATCGTCTGTTTAATCAGAGCCAATGCCCCTTTGATAACTAGTCCAGGTAGTTTTGTCTTAGAAATGGCCACATCTTCAGCCAATTTCGTCAAATTGCTAAAAGGACTATCCAAAACCAATCCTGCTAAATTCGGGTCCTTTTCAGCATATAATAATGCTGTCACAGCACCCATGCTTCTCCCCCATAAGGACATTTTCATGACTCTTGGATTTGCTCTTAAATGTCTTATAACAGTCTCCAAATCATCCTTTTCAAACCAACCGAGTGTTATATATTCCCCTCCCGACAATCCGCATCCTGAAAAATCGAAGCAAAAAACTGATATTCCCAATGGCAACAATAGATCCACTGCCGGCTTGGCCTCCAATCGACATCCTGTATTACAATGCAAATAAATCACACAAGGCGCTGCTTCTGATTGCTTGGTCTTGATATTAAAAGGCTCGTAATGACTGCATTTTAAAGGAAGTCCTCGTTTGTTTTTGAGGATGAGATCAGTTCGACGAACGGAAACAGTATCCAAAAGGAATGATGAGGGACCCAAATCGTATTCGTGATAGGTTTGACGATATGGACGCACAAAAGCCTTCCAAAGCGAGTCGTAATTAGAAAGAAGAGACATTGTTACAATGTGTCGGAATTTGAAATAAGAAGAATTTTTTCTGTTAAAATAATAAATTTGGGTTGGGAAATTAATTAATTAGAAGGGTTTTGTTAATTTGTAATTTGAGCGGAGTTTTTCTAAGTTAGAAGAAAAAGGGAGTTTAAAGGTGGAATTTGAAAAAAAGAAGGGATTGTCTGTTAAATTTCGAATTTAATTTGATTTTTATCATTTCTTTATATTTAATTTAAACATGAATTTGTATTTTTATCATAATACTTTGGAAATATAATGTTATTATTTCTAGTTGTTTTCCTTTTGGCATCATCACCAATTCTTTGCACGAATACAACAACAAATCTAACAAATTCCACAAATTCCACAAATTCCACAAATTCATCACCATCACTCAGTAATTATCAAATAATCTATCCATATTTTCCAGCTTCTGAAAAATTCATCATTGATGCTTCTTTTATTAATTTCTCCACTTTTGATATTGCAACGCATAATCTGACGACTTGTATGCAAAATTTAATCATCAATGGTTCCAATGTGATGGCCTGCTTTTATCAGAAATATTCTTATCTGATGACAAACAATTATAGCATAGATTTCCCAAGCCCAACTCAATATTATATCTCAATATATGTGAATCCTTGTAGCGGACAAAATGAAGATGTTTGTATGAATCTATCCGATCCGACAACTTTCACAGATGATTATCAGATCCAGGCAACGAATGATTTATTATTGGCTTGGTATATGGATAATTTTATTTTGCAATGCGGGAATGAATTTCAAGATTTACCCACTTGCGGAACTTTTCTTGAGATTCATCGGCCTTTTGATATTTCCATTATAGAAGAAGTGCAACTTAATAATTATAATATCACAGGATTTGATTTTTCCTATATTAGCACAAAACAATTATGTGCTGGGAAGTATGAGATATGGTTCGTTTTCAGGACCAGAATTGGGAATATTTTACAATATGTGAAACCGTTTTTCGTGGAGTTCCCGAGTTGCGGATGTGATATAATTGTGAGCATTACTGGGGCTGCATGTAGTTAAAATCTCTTCATTTTAAATATTTATCGTTTGAGTTGTGAAAAATATATAATATTATCTTTTTCATATTTTTGATATTTTTAGAATTTTTGATATTTTTCGATAATAATTATTTGAAAAAAATACAATGTTTTAAAAAAAAAGCCTTCTAAAAATGCTTTATTTATATCCTACTAGAAAATGAGTATATTGATTAATTTTAAATTTAGCAGAGAAGGAATATCATTCTAAATAATAAAATTTGGTTTTAATAAGAAAGAATATAATTAAACAGCTAAAATTCATTCATTGTTCAATAAATTAAAGCAGAAAAACTTCTAACAAAAAAGAATATAATTAAACAGCTAATTCATGTTCAATAAATTAAAGCAGCAACTTTCCAATATCAATAATTCCAAAAAGAAAAAGAGTCCTCTAGATGATTTCGCTGAAAAGGTCTTACTTTATATCACCCCCACCCCCGTCTTTATCAAATCTTAGGGTCTTGACATAGATTTAGCTAATTTATGGAAATATAGTTCTCAAGAACTTCATAATTTTATTAATTTATATGAGAAACAATGCGATAAATTCAGAAAACACTATGGAGGTCTCTTCTAAATCTAAAGTTTTCTTTTTTTCATTAGGAAATAAAACCAAGAAATGCATGATGAAAATGCTCAAATTAAGGAGAAATTCGCAGCTTTGGAAACCGAAAAAGCCCAGATTTTAACCGAAAAACAGCAATTTAAGCTACAAGTTGATAATGTCTGTTCAATTTTGACTTCTGAGACTAAGGAAAAAGAGAAATTCAAGCAGGAATTAGAGTTTTTGAAATCTCAAGTAATAGTAAAAATTCGAATATCTAGTGAAAATTCAAATATATTAGAAAAATAGCTCTCCTCCTTCCAATTTGGAAAATAATGTCTATAATTTTGAAGGGTTGAAAGCAAAATTCGAAAGTTTGGAGGTTTTGATCAAGGAAAAACAACAGGAAAACAATGAAAACGGAAATAATGAGAAAATTTTGCTTGGAATCGAAGGTTTAAAGACGATTTTGGCTGAAAACACGCAGAAAATGCTTGAATCAGAGCAAAATAGCCTGCCTAATCAAAATGATCACAATGAATATAAGGCGAAATATGGTAAAATCTTGTTTTTCTTTAGAGAAATTAATGTTTTAGAGCAAATGGTGATAAATCTTGAGAAATGTGGGAAAATTAAGCAGGAATTGGAGTCAGATCTATCGAAAATGTCTGAAAAAATCTCAATTTTGAAGGCAGAAAACTACAATTTGACCAATGGCCTTAGTTTATTGAAAGCTCCTTATTAATATTTAATTTCTAATGTTTTTAAGATGAAATCAAAGCCAAAATAAAATCAGATGAAATAAAGATCAGCGATTTATCATTGGAAAACCGTAACCTAACAGAAGAAAACGACCTAATCAAAGGCAAAATCAGCTCTGTGATTAATGAGAAAACAGTAACTTTTCTTGAAAAAAGCTTAAAAATATGATTTTGAAAGAAAATGGAGGAAGTGAACTCTAATGGGAACCGAGAATTGAAGATAAAGTTCGAAGAAGCAAAAGAAAACATTTCGAAACTTGAAGATTTCATAAAAATGCAGACTGAAAATAACAACGCGAAACAACGTGACCTCGAAAACAAGTTAATTCAAGAACGGTTGAAATTCGACCAAAAATTACGAGATTTTACAAAACTAGGTTCATAAAAAAACCTCTGAAATAATATTATTTCACTTATATTTAATAATAGACGAACAATATAACCAAGCCAAAGCTGATTTGATTTCCCAAATAGAAACAAATAACAAAGCCAATGAGAAAATCCAATTTTTGGATATGAAGATCATCAATGAAAAGAAGCAATTTAAAGAGGAAAAACGCAAGATCAAGGCTTTAAGGCAGGAAATAGTTGATCTTCATAATAAAAACAACTCGGAATTTAATGGGAAAGATGCCAAAATCAAAGAACTCGAAGTAATTATTTCTGAACTACAAAAAAAGCTCAGTTCTTTAGAAGAAGAAAGTAATTTTTCTCTGAGTTAAATCATTTAATAAATTTAATAAAGGACAAGTCTATCTTAATCAAGATCTTGAAATCAAAGCTCAGGAAATGAAATTCCAAGAGCTTCAAAACGAACATATAAACCTAAAGAACAAACTCAAGGAAATACAGGAAAAAAACGAAAATCTAGAAAATAATTATAATTCACAAAAATCAGTAATTCAAACTCTACAGGAAAAAAGAGAAGCCTCACTTCATGAAATCCATAAGCTTTCTAATGAAATCGTCAATTTGAAATCAAGTCTGGCATCAAATAACACCCCGAAAATGAAATCCAGCGGTTTTAGTAATCAAGGGTTCAATGGAGCGATGGATTCGCAACAAGGGAAAAAGGAAGAATCGAAAAAAGATGAAATCTTGAAAAAGGATGAAATCGTGAAAAAAGAGGAAATCATTAAAAGGGATGAGATTAACACTCCAGCGAAAAGCGCTTTATTGAAGAAAAAAATGGAGGCCAAATTCTTAGGATCGACTAAAAAAGAATTGGAGAGTTTATATAGGGAAATGTTGGAAATGATGTTACCTATAATGAAGGATGCTGAGTTGAATAAGGCGTTTATAAAGGTGGAGAAAAAACTTAATGACACAATTAGGAGAGCACAGGATCATATTGATAATTTGTTGGACATGTGAGATGTTTTAAATTTTGATATTTTGGAAATTCTTTGTTATAAAAAATGAAAATGATCGTTAATTTTAATGCGAAAATAAAATGGAGCATTAATTTTATTTAGTATTTTGAGTTCAATGTAATTTTCTTTTAATTTTCTCAAAAACAATATATTTGTCTTTTTTTGAAACATTGTTTAGAGATTTAAAAATTCATCATTATTTTTAAAGTAAATCCATTTTTTTCTAAATTTATAAAAAATTCGCAATTTTCCTCAGAAATATTTTATTTGTTAATTTTAATATGAAAATAAAATGGATGATTAATTTTATTTAATATTTTGATTTCAATGTAATTTTCTCAAAAACAATATATTTGTCTTTTTTTGAAACATTGTTTAGAGATTTAAAAATTCATCATTATTTTTAAAGTAAATCCCATTTTTTTTTCTAAACTTATATAAAATTCTCAATTTTCCTCAGAAATCTTCTTCTTGTTGTTTTATTCGGCTATCATTTGATGCATTAAATTTACTGGAAGAGTTCTTGATTTCGCTTTTATTGCCAGTCTCAGGTCTGACTTTACTATTCTCATTGTTGAATTTCCTGCTTTCGGAATAGAAGACAATTGCTCCCACAACCTTGATTCACAAAATTAAAAAAATCATTAAAAATCTTTATAATTCATAATTATCATCAAAATTATCAAAATTAATAAATAACAAGCAACCTTCAAAACTAGCAAGAAATATGACATCACAACCACGAATCTATAGAGATAAACCACCAAAGTCGTGTCATAGCAATCATTTAGCTCTGTTTGTAATGATGCGATCTTTATATAGGTATCTGTGGTGTTGGTGCTGTTTGCTCCTGATGTTAGACTAGTAACCAAAATAGCGAGATCTGCTTCAATTTTGGTTTCAACTGATCCGGCACTCCACCAATTCTATTAAATTTCAATAAATTCGATTTTTTTATTAAGAGATAATAAAAAACAAATTACTCATGATATATTTTATTTAAAATAATTATAAATTTTTTTTTAAATAATAAATAAATATTACATCATTATAGACGGCCAACCAAGCAATGTCCAAAATAATTGAAAGTAGATAGGCACCGGCCATAAATTTCAATTTTTTGGAGTCCAATTTATTGAGATGATGGTACCCGACGAACGCGCATGAGATCAAGATCTATTTAGAAATTAATGAAAGAAAAATCTCGGTTTTACATCAATAAAGGCCGCACGATTGAAGCAAACAAAGCACGCGAATATGAGAATTGTTAGAGCAATGACATTCGCCATTTTATCAACACACAATTGTTGGATTTTCTGGAAATCATAGTCTCCTTCTGGTTCTGGTTGTGGTTTTTTTAATGGGCTTTTTGGTTTTTGAGCTATTTTATATTAATATTATTATATAATTATTTAACAAAAAATTACGTTGTTCCTCATACATCATTTGAGGCGCTTCATATCTTTCAACAGGCTTTTTCATATTAGAGCCTCCTCTATAAATTTCCTGCAAGCCTTTGAATGGCTCATAGATGACATCAAGATCTTTTTCATAATCAAAGAGATCCTCCTCTTGGATTTTGATGTGTTCGTTCCATTTATCCACAACATCCGAAAGGAATTTGACCTTGGAATGTATCCATTGGATATTCAAATGCAATCTGCCTCCTTGGTTTCTTTCCAAATCGAACCATTCATCATGCTTCAATTGATCCTTGAATCCGTTGACCTGAACCACTATCTTCCCAATCGTGCTTTGGTTCTGAGAGGAATAGTCTAAAACTTCCAATTCTATGTTTTCTCGACCATTTTCAATAACGCTTGAAGTTTAAATTAAATTTTGTTTTTGAATTAATGGAAAATTTAAATAAAAATATGAAAAAATATGAAAAAATATGAAAAAATATGAAAAAATAAGAAAAAATATGAAAAAATATGAAAAAATATGAAAAAATATGAAAAAATATGAAAAAGATTAGAAAATTTCAAAATATTTTACAAGCTAAACGTCTCATTCCAAGTCGGGTTGCCTGAATTTGAGGTGTTGGTCTGATAATGTTCTCTCCCACATTTCAAAGAGCAATATGGAATGATTTCTCCATAGCCTAAATTGTGGCCTTCGATTATGGTAATTGTGATGACACTATCTTCCATAATGCCATACGAATTCAACACTTCGGTTCTCTTGATTTCATCGAGTCTATTGACGGCGTTCATGCGTTGTAGCTTATAATCCTCGATGTATTTCTTCGAATTCTCTATCTTAAACAATAAAATCTCCTCGGCCTCCAAGAAAGTCTTGATGAATTCGTCTCGAGTGATCTTCCCATCGTAATTCTTATCCATACGCTCATATAATTGCATTGAGACGTTTCGGTCGAACTCTTTGCCGATCTAAAGAAGAATTTTGAGGAAAAATTAGAAGGAAAAAGAGAAAAAACAGACCAAATTGTCCAAATAATTGTTAAGTTCTTCAGGAGTGAGCAAATCATCATGGTTCACATCAATGGCGTCAAACTCTTGACGGATGATGGCCATTTTGTCCTCTTTGGAAACCTCACGAAATTGTGATCGCATTGGCAAAAAAGAAGGGGATTGAATATTTTTGAGTTTTTTTTTTTTTTGATTTTTGGAATTAAGAAATAACGATGCTCATGATATTGGATTAATTCAAATTTATTGATTAAGCATTTTTAGAATCAGTTTTATTTAGGGAATTAATATTATTTTAATTTAATTTTTTTTTTCCTTTTCTATAGGTATCATACGTTCCTGCATGGAAACAATCCGGATAATCATCATTACTCAGACAACCAGTTGACACTTCACCACCATTAGGAATTTTTGTTATTAATTCTTGAATTGTTTTTATATTTTCCCATTGTTTTAAATCAAGCAGCAATTTTGCCAAATTTTCATTGATATTCATTATTTTTGTGTTAAGTTTGGTTCCAAAGAGCATCCTTTCTCCATAATATCCTGTTTCATCTAATTCCACTTTATTTGGGTCATATTTTGGTGAGTGTTTGTAGTAAAGTCCCTTTGAAAGCATCAATTTTCGTTTTTTGTGAAACATTTCATGTAATATAATCAGAGATAATTTTAAAACCTGGGTTGACAAATGATGATTTTCTATCATTTCTTTTAAACGTTCATCTGGACTCAATGACCATAAGAACTCCTCAGTTTTTTCATCCATTTTAACTGTGATATAAGTCTCATTGATACAAATTCCTCCACCAACAAGGGTACATCCTAAAATGTTGGAAAAATTGCGGTTTGAGATTATTTCATTTGGTAATAGTTTTCCTACTTCATCAATAAGCTCTAAATTATCAATTTCCTTTGTTAAATACTGCTCATTTTCATAATCATAGAGGTAATCCAAAACTTGGAAAATTGCGTTGAGGGGAAGAATGTTTTGTTTTAACAGGCTTTTCAAAAAGTGCAGGCTACCTGAAAGAAGCAAATTGTTTTTACAATTTATTATGGTATCTCCTGAAAGCATTAGTGAAATTTTATAAAAGGGGTTTCTCCAATTAAGACCTTTAGTTTTCAAGATTAGGATCGAAGTTCTTGAGCAGGTGAAGTAAAAATGCACCAGAATTGTAAAGAGATATTCAAATTGCAGAGAATTCATTTGAGTCTTGGCATAAAACATCAATTTATTTATAAATCCTTTAGAATTCATATTCTTCAAGAAATTCGTTTGCTCTAAAAGAATTTGACTATTGTCTTTGTAATATTCATCTTTCTTTAAATTCTTCAGATCGATTACATATTCGTGATATATGTTGAAAAGCAAATTCATCAATAAATTCATGTTGTATTCTGAATTAATTGTGTTTCTTAATGTTTCTTTATCTTTATATTGTTTTCTTAACGACTCATATTCATCATTTTTGAGAAATATTGTTGTAAAGTCTTTTATATATTGCTCTGAAATATTTTTGATGTTATTGATTTTGAATATGATATTGGTTTCGATGTCATTAATCATGCTACTCAAAAGAGGATTGGACTGGATTTTTTCAGTCACCATGAATTTAAAACAAGGATTTCTAAAAAAAATATTTTAAATTTTACTTCAAAATATATTTGAAGCTGATTTTATCGTTTTCCAATAATTTTATTTCTTTTCTTAATTTGCTAGAATATAATAATTCATGGTTCAGGTAAATTATAAAATATGTAAAAAAAAATTATTTTTTTTTTTTTATTATATTTTTTATTTTTTTTTTTTAAAAATTCGACCTTCTCTTCCGCTATTTTTCTCTTCTTCTTCTTCTCTTTCATTTTTTTTCTTTCACAGATTTTTTTTCTTGTGATTCTTTTACTGAAGTATAATTGGGATATAAGATAAATCAATTTATTATAGAAACTATTGAAATGCTGGGTCTTTTCAATAAAATCAAAAGGATAGAATCAATCCATAACCTTCAATTTCTATCAAGAACACTGAAAAGGATTTATATGGAAAGGAGGAACCCAAAATGGAAAAGGAAGGATCACCTGTGTCTGGGAAATTGTCTTTGAGGAATTCCGCAAAAAAAAATGTCAACAGCAACTTTTTCACTGGAAATAACAACAATAATTATAATAATATCAATAACAATAATAATAATAATGAGAATAAATCGCCTTTTTTACGTTTCGATTGAGAGAATCGACAATTTCAAATTGAATGATTGCTTAAAGGAAGTGCAATGTGAAGAAGAAGGACAAAAGAGGGGATTTGAAGGCATAAGTCCTGATTAGGATGAAAGGAGGATCCTGTTTAAAATGCGAGGAAAAAACAAACAATGTCCTTCAATACGAAGAAAAACTCAATGGAAATTTCTTTTACACACTCACAAAAGCGTTGATTTCCTCTGGAAGGAGAAACGAATAAAGGACTTCCTGGAAAAAGATAATATCTTATGGGTGCCTAATGTAGAATATAAGGAGAGAATTGAATGGAAAAAGAGTTCGAGGAACAAATTGTATCTAATATAAAATGAATATTTTCAATAAAAACCTAAAAAACAATAATTTTTAATTTAGATAATGAAAATTAAACATAATAGTATTAATAAAAAATTTTTAATATGCCTTTCTCATGTTTTTCCCCATTTGATGAGCTCTCCCTTCATTAATACAAAATGAATGTTATAGCATCAATATTCATAAAGATTGTATAAAAATTTAAAAATCAATTTGATAAAGACCATAAAACATTTCATGAAAAAATGGATAAACTTGTTGATATTAAATCAAAGTTATCGATCCAATTTGGAAAAAACATCATTATCAGCTTTAAATTCGAAGACGAAACATCACAAATAAAAACG
>Ga0302186_10003139_pt1 | contig 12280 bp, 13 predicted proteins | sample II_Bog_E1_2_FD_198782 | JGI IMG/M metagenome (GOLD analysis project Ga0302186, IMG submission 198782) | Peat permafrost microbial communities from Stordalen Mire near Abisko, Sweden - II_Bog_E1_1 | ecosystem: Environmental > Terrestrial > Soil > Wetlands > Peat | place: Sweden: Abisko... | reverse complement strand
TTTAAAATATTTTAATTATTAAATAAAAAAAAAAAAAAATTTTTAAATTTATAATATTAAAAAAAAAAATTTAGTTTTGTTTTCAATTTTTTTTCTTAAATAATAATTATAACTATTTTTTTTTTGATTTTCAAGTTTTAAATTTTGGTTTGTTCCTGAAAAAATTTCTTCCAAAAAAATGTACGCTTTGAAAAAAAGAATAAAGGTACTCATAGTCCACCCTCCCTGACATTATTTAATTTTAGGATAATGATAAATATCAAGTTGCTGATGATTATTCAAAAAAGTTGAAAGCATCCATTTTTTGATAAAACCTTTTTTTTTGTTTAGATTGGAAAATATAGCAAGAGCCACGAATTGGTACGAAACCAAAGTGAAATATGACAAAGCCAACCAATTGAAACTAATAGAAAAAACTTCAGAAGTTGAGTTGAAAAATGCCTTGGAAGAATTAAAAGTCCAAAGAAACTTCCGTTTAAAGCAATTATATATGGAAGAGGCTTTGCAGTATTTCTAAATTATTTTTTTTTTATATTATTTGTTTTTAGATATGAAGATGAGTTGCACAAAAAAGGACTAGCAATCTTCAAAGACAAATATTAATAATTTTCTATCATGAACATTGGCTATATAGATAGATTTCTTTTTATTTTTTTAAAAGGACCGTATTTTTTTAAGGGAATTTAGATTCTTTTATAAAAAACTTTGATCTCAATAGATTTATATTCATTTTAAGGAGGGAGGGATTATTTTTTGTTTTTTAAAACGACCATATTTTTAGGACATATTATTCCAAATGGAATTTAATTCTTTTTAAAAAGAGTAAATGATATCTCAAAAAATTTTTATATTGACACTTTCAAAATAGTTGAGGGAGATAAATTCTTTTTTTGAAAACTAAAACACATTATAACCATTAAATGATATCTCAAAAAGTTTGTAGTTTTATTTTGAAACTAAAGTTTTTGAATTAAAAAAACTTGAAATTAATAAGACAAATAATTTTACCAGTGAAAACAATTTGTTATTTAGGCAAACAGCTTAATTTCCAATCTTCTAGGAATATCTCCCAAAATTTTCCTCAGTTTAACATCCCCATAATTTCCTTTCAAGGCTTCCAATACTTTAAAAGCTGAATCTCTTATCGTATTTTTCTGATGTTCGATATTTTTCAAGCAAAATTGAGCCACACTTGACAAAACATTATCAGAAAGATTGTTTTGTTCCTTCATTAATTCAGTTAATAACTTCACTCTTTCCTCTAAATGTTTCAAAGATAGGGAGGATTTGCCTTTTTCTTTTTCTAATTCCTTCACTAAAGCCAAAACTCCAGGATTATTCGGCTTGACTCCGGTTTTTTTTGTCAAAATGCAGAATATTTCTCTCGATAATTGTGTTATTTTCAAGCAATTATCTCCTATTCTATCTAATAAACCTTCCCATAGACCATCTAAGCCAACAAATTCACTTCCTATCACTTTATCTCTTATAATCTCTTCAGATAAAACCCGTTTTAATAACTCTAATGAAATAATCACATTCTTTATAATTTTATCTTTGCACAATATCCCAAACAGCCTCAAAATCAAATTCAACGTCGTGTTCCCTTGGGCTAACGATTTTGAAAAATCTGGGTCTTGAATCACTCTTTTTTCAAGCTCCAAAAGGCCTAATTCCCTCCTTTGCCATTTTTCATGGAAAAGCTTAAAGCATATTTCTTCACCTAAAAGACCTAAAAATGGAGAACATAGAGCTTTCTGTTCAGCTGTTATTTCGTCAATAGGAATCGAGTCATTCATATTCAAATCAGGTGCTTCTTCAATTGGAGGGAACTTTTTGAAATCCTGCATTATGCTTTTTTCTGTTTTTGGGTTTTCAGTTAATAGAAAAGGTTCCTGCAAATTTGATTTCTGATCTTTGGGGTTTAAATCAGAAATAAGGTTCTGAGGGATTGGATAGTTTTTGATAGGACTCATATTTCGGAATTGCATCTCTAATGATGTTTCTTGGATTTCGTTTTTGAATTCCTTTGGATTTTCAAGTGATTTTTTCGATTTAAGAGGACTCATATTGATTGAAGCTGCCTGGTTCTTTCGGAAATCTTGCTGACTGAAACCCATATTTTCCTTGCTCTTCTGAACAAGTTTTTCCTTGTTTTTTTGCTTCAGAGGATCGAACTCTTGCCTTAAAATTAGACCTCCCTTCAGAAATAACTTGCTTTTCAGGTTATTTTGCATTCTCTGCAACTCAGCTTTCAGGATTTTCACAGTGTCAAAATCATCTTGCTCCATGGCCTTTTGCGTCCTTTTTTCTAACTCAGTGGAATAAGGCCCAAAAAAAAGAATCTGATCCATTTGTGTTTTTAACACTTGGGCTTGGTCAAAATCCTCCCTTTCCACAGCTTCCTTCTTTTCCACTTCCAATGATTTATATTTGCGGGTGCTTTTCTCATCCAAAACCGAAGTCAATAATGTCTTATAACTATAATTCAAATCAGGAAATTTTAACACTTCCATTTTTTCATTATCATTATTATTTTCTATTAAATTTTTCGGCAAAATTTGATTATCAAGAGCTGATAGTTTTTCCAAATAATTTGTAAAGGATTGGGGATTGGCTTTAATGGAAATATTAAGGATTCCTATTTGGTTGAATGGATTTTGGGAATTTTCGTAATTTTCATGAAATACAAATTTCATGTAACTTGCCTTGAGTTCAGTGTGAGCGATTTGGACCTCTCGTTTTTGAAAATTATTGCCACGATTATCAGAAAATCGCATTTCTCCAATTTTACGAAATTGAATTTTATTGAGTTCTTTATGAACATCTGCTAGCGAACATGCATAAACCTCTATAAATTTTGATATTTTGGCATGATGAGCTGTTATTTTCAGTTCTCGAATTAATAGATCTGGAGTCAAAAATTGCAGAAGAAGAAGTTGTGGATAGGTTGAGAAACGAATCGACTGCCACCCGGATTCCAAATCACAAACAATATTAGAAATGGGGAATTCCGGATCCTCACCGGAACAGAAGATCACACGAAAGGGGACCTTCATCAACTTGAGTTTAATGAAAGAAATGGAGAGTTTTAAGTAAATGTTATATTATATACAAAATTATAGAAAACATTTGGTTTTTTTTGTAATTTGGTTTTTTTCAATTTTTTCAAGGTGTATTTCAAATATTTAAAGGAAAAAATGAGTCATTATCTTTAATTCAATTCGGTTTCAATCTAAAAATCATTTTCCATCATTATTTTGTTTAATTTAGATTTTTTTTTTTCATAATTGTAGATTATTTCTTTTTTTTTGAGCTTTTTTTTTTACTCTGAATTTTTCCATGTTATTTTAATAATTTGTTGGCAAAAAAGGGCCAAAAATTTGAAATTTTTAATTTTGGAAATCGGGAAATTTAAAATATTTTTTCTTAAATTAAATGAACAACGAAAAATTAAGCACATATGAAGACTTGTGCAGGAAATTTATAGAAAGTCAGACGAAAGTAAGACTAAATAAACCTGAAAACATTGTTTTGTTTTGTTAAAAGGAAAAGCTTGTTTTTGAAAATGACATTTACGAATTCTTCAAAAGGGAAAAAAACAACAATGTTTTCGAATACATAATTTATAATTCTCGTTCAGAACTTGCCTTATTTGTGACCCTCGAATTTTTGAACAAGGTCACTTTCAGCGATCATGAGTATTATTTCTTCCTTAATGAAGAGGTGGCATTCAATCCGATTGAGGAGCAATTTTCTCCTTCAAATGATCATTTATTAAACAACAAAATTCTCAAGATTTTGATAACGTTCCTAGAGAATAAACTTGCAGCATGGACCTCACCACAATACAAACTTGTGCGTAATTCAGCCACAAATTTGGTTTCTAATTTGATGAGGAAATTTTGGCTGAGTAGTGAAAATCCACAAAAAATGATTGAAAAATTGGTTGCTGCGTTTTTTGTTAGAGTATATATGATAAGAGAATTTATTTAATTTTTTTGTAGGAGGATGAAGAATCCATTAAAATCGGAACTGAAATCTTGGAAAACTTGATAAATAATGTGAAAAATTATTCGGTGAACTTGTCATATATTCAATATAAAAAAATTGCGCTGTCTTTTATTTCGCTTGGTCTGACATATATCTTGGACCCTACGACAAGTTTACTGAAATCACTTGCCTTTGAAATATTACAATCAAGCCAAAACGTCAAACTTATTGTCTTTAATAAAATAGCAAATTTGCTGCTTTCTTGCCTATCCTTCACGTTCAATTTGGGCTTTATTGATTTTGAAAATGAATGGGAACTTAAAGAGACTTTTACATTAAATGTATGTATAAAAATAAAAATTCTTTTTTTAAGAATGGTTTTAAAAAAGTTCCCAGAAAGTTGGTCAAATTTTATGGAAGATAGTGTCTTTCATCAAGCGTTATTTCAAGTTTTCACTTTTTTATACACATTGCATCATAATGACTCTCTAATTGTAAATTTTTTGTTTGTTTTAATTTATTTTTTTTACAAAAGATTTTAAGAATTTTGGGAAGAATCGCTCGTGCAAAACAAACGATTTTTCGAGAAAAAAAAGAGAAAAAAAAATTTATCTCAAATTTCGTGCAAGGAATAAACCTCACACTAAAAACAATAAATCCAATGCACAAAGTTTTTTTTCAGGAAGTGACTGAAATGATCCTTTATTTTTATGTAAATGAAAAAATAAAACCATATTTTTAAAAATAATAATAGAGAAATTTTGGATTTTACTCTTCCAAAAAACTTGTTGATGATTATGATTTGCTCGTGGTAAACATCAGAGTTTATTTGACATCCCATTTTTCAGATTATAAGCCTCAGGCACAAATAATTCATTTTCATAAAATTTATTAAATTAGTTGTTATCTGATGACCAAGCATCAAGTTTGGACTTATGGAGCAATATGGATTGTATCAGAAACGACCCCAAAAGCAAATTGATAAAATTATCAGCATCAATAAAAATTTTAGGGGAAAAAGTTATTCAATATTTCATTATTGTTAAAATTTATTATAAATTCAGTTTTCAAGCACTTTGTTAAATTCTTTGCTTCTTAATTCAGATAATTTTTTCGATAATTGTGATGATTTAAGTATTTCATGAATTTAAATTCTCAAGTAAAAACAATTAAATTTTAGGCTTCAAAGAAACAAAAAGAAATTTAAAAAGCTTTTTCAAAAACATAGAATTTTTGTTATATTCTAATGTCATACCAAATTTGTCATATCTATACTCAACTGCGAACTTTGTAACTCAATCTTTGAAGAGTTATCTCCAGATTTCTGATAGTAAAATCAGCAATATGGAGTTTTTCAACCATCTTGCCAACAAAATCATCATAATTTTGAGTCTCACAAATAACTTCGTGCTCAATACATTTCATCATGACTCTCAAATTTTTTCTCATGAAATTTTCAACGAAATCATCTCACTTAAAGGCAATATTCTAGCTAACGTATTCCAAATATTCGAAATAATCCAATGCATGGGAATTGACCATCAATACAAAAAAATGGTTTTTTAAAAAAACTTAAAAAAACAAATTTTGATTTTTTTAACTATAAATTCATAGAAAGAGATCCAACATAGAATTGAAATTTGTGTTTTGATATTCATTGAGAATTTTTTATCGTTTCTTTTCGAGGAAACCAGCGTCAGCCCTTTGCAAAATATAGCAATATCAAAAATTCTAAATTTTGCTTCTAATAGTTTAGCTTTGCGTGAAGACATTCACATTTTTTTAAGCATCATTGTTCAAAAATTGTAAATTTTAACTATTAATTTTCTATCATTAAAATTTTATGAAGATTGACGAATTTAAAATATTCAGATGAGTTAATTCTCAAAAACACTCTCCTCTTGATTAAGAACGTTTTGACCAGACTCAAAACAAATAATTCAATAGAAGTCTTGCAAATGTGGAAATTTCCTTCAGATATTGCTAACATTCTATTGAACAACGATAATATGGGCCATTTTGAAACGAAAAATTTTAAATTAAGAACGAAACTTTATGAAATAATGACTTTAATTGCAACATATCAATTCGGTGATGCTGAAATTAAAAATTTCCTTCAAAATTTGATTAATTCCATATATTTGAAAGGTAACAAATTATTTTTAACTATTAAAATTTATGACAAGATAACCAAAATCTCACAAAAATATTTCGAGAAAACATTGGAGTTTTTAACGTTCTCTTGGCTCCTAAATTGTTTAAAATTTTCCTTAAAATCAGGTCTATTTATAAATTTTCCCTAAATACTTTTAAAATATTTTTATCATTTGAAGTTACCCTTATTATGAAGAAATCTTTGCTTTCAAAGCTCACTTGATCTTTTCTTTAGTTGATCCTGAATTGACTTACGCCTGCCTTGACTTTTTAATTGCTTTGTTTTCAAATAAGTTTTAATTTAAAAAAACAATATATGATTTATTTCATTTCAAGGAATTTACAACAACAAAATGAAATTTGCTCAGCAACTGCAATGAAATTGTTTCTTTTGACCCACAATTGCCACAAAAATATAAGTATAAAATATAAAATTTTATTGTCATAATTTGATAATTGCTGAAGTCAGTAATTTGAACAATCAATTAAAAAAAACTAATTTAGCACCAAAAAATGAAGAAAATTTAATGTTATTAAATTTTTCTAAAAATATTAAGAAATTATGGATTTTTTAAGAGTCAAGATATTTTACAAAAGTTGGAAATTTTTAAACATCATTCAAAGGGGAAATTCTCTGAATTTTTCAGTTTTTTCTCTTTATGAGAATACTTCTTATAAAGATTTGCTAAGAGAAATTGTGGATTCCAAAATTCTCTCATTCAAACTTTTATTAGTATTTATATTTCTCAATATTACATTTAAAATGATTTACATTTTTAGATGTATCCCAAATATTTGGAACTATTTCTTGAAAATTTGCAGTTTATCTCTCATAGTCATTTGGAAATTTTGCTTGATGATGATGAAAATCGGAATTATCTCAACAAAATTTATATGGTTTGTTACAATTTAATGAAGAAAAAATTCGATGAAGAGCATTTTACAACAGACACTGAGAAAAACATCAATGAGGGACTTTTGAATGCGGCTTCAATAATAATTCATAATATTTGCTGTTTTTGTTGTGATGAATATAATTTCCGTTTTTCTGAAAAGATCTCCAAAAATATTAAAAATTTCATGGAATCTTCCAAAGAAATTTTCTATGAAAGCATGAAATATCTCTTCGAGGCTGGGTTAAATTTTCCTGATGCTTATAAAAAACACACCATTATCGTGAATGCGTTGTTCCCTTTGATCGTTTTAAACAGAAATGTATATATATTATTTTTTTAAAATCATTTTATAATATGTATTATTAGATGTATGATGAAATCAGCAAAAACTTTATTTTGCAAAACAAAATAAAATGCAAAAAAGAAAAGGATATTTTCGAGATTATTGTTCACGATCTTTTGAAAAGCAAAAAATTATTATATTAAAGAGAATTTACCTTTTTTAATTTATCAGACACTGAGATGAAAATTGATAGATTTTCTGAACAAATTTACCTCCGTAATTACAAAGGACTCATTCGGTTTGTTTTTGAAAATTTTGAAGTAAACGAAGAAAGCAATTTGATAAATTGCTATAATGAATCTTTGAAGATTGAATGATAATTTTTAATGTCAAATATTTTATTTTTTTCAAATAAAGTTGCAAATATTTTTAAGTTGCAAATATTTTTTAGGTTTTGTTAAAAAAAGTCAAAGTTTTGACAAGCTTAAATTAATAAATGAAACTTTTTTAACAAAAAACTTTCTAGTTGTTTTTTTAATAATATGAGATCCAAAATATAATTTTTATTTAATTAAAAAAAAATTCAATAAAAATTTATAACAAAACAATGAAATTTCTTATTTTTTTTGTATTTTTGCTATCTCAAATCCTGTGTTCTCCCCCGCGTATGCTCCAAGTCCTTAGAATTCTGTCTGCTGAGTGTAACAATCATGGTTCTTTTTGGAAAAACAAGTGTTATTGTTTCAGGCAATATACAGGACCAACATGTTCCGAAAAAAGTTTGAATAAAAAAAACCAATTTCAGACTGTAAATTTCTTTCATTAAAGAGGATGAAATATCAAACAATAATTCAACAAAATGTGATGGTTTAATGAATCGCCTTGATGACTTAGATAACATTTCCCATAATTTCTATCTATGTGATGATGATGAATTCCCCAGAATAACAAATAACTCAATAGATGACAGCAACCATACTAGCAGAAATTGGATTCGTAACTTTTTTTTACTAAGAAGAACTTCTCAGAATATATTCAGGAATGCATGATCTTACAAAGAATTTTCATATATTTTCAAATGAAACATCATCTCTGGATATTGCTTTAAAGGATCGTTATTTACTTGCAGCTTTTGTTTCTTTAGCAAATAGAAAAAATGGCTCTGTTTTAAAAAATATCTTTGAAGACATAGTAATTCTTTTTAAATTAACTCACGAATGAACCAATTAGAACGATAACCAGCCTAATCATCTCTACACAACAAGATGGTTAATAAATGGCAAACCGAGATTAGTAGCAGTTGATGATTGGGTCCCTACAAAAAGAGGAAATGCATTTTCACATGTTCAAGCGGATAGGGACTATTGGCCTTTGATTTTAGAGAAAGCTTACGCTAAAATTCATGGAAGTTATGACATTATTACAGGCGGTTGGGTAATATTTATATTTTCAGATGACACTTTATGAGTTTTTTTTTATTAGCAAACATCTGTTTGGTCGGCAATTACGATGGCTCGAACGTTTGAGAAATTTCATAACACACTTAATACTTCTGCGTTGTTCGACTTGCTTTCAGATTTATTTCAAAAAAATTACACCGTTGGTTGTGAAGTTGCAAACCATGCTTATTCAGTTTTAGGAGTCTATGAAATTAAAACAGACAATGGCACTAATGTAAGCCTGGTTAGATATTTCAATCCATTGCATGCTGAAGTCTGGAAGGCAAACCCTTGGGGAGATGAGAGTGCAAATTGGACAAATTCTGTTAAAAAGCAGGTGCCATACAAAAATGGTAATGATGGTATCGTTTTTTCAACAATTGAAGACTATCAAGCTAATTTCACATTGACTAATTGGGCTGAAATCCATGATGATTATGATGTCAACTTTATTGACCTTGCCTTCAACTATGATGATACTTCCTCTCATCATTTTGAAGTCAATTTCACTTATTATGGAGATGCGGGCAAGGATGTTTATATTTTCAATGATCAAAATGATGGAAAATCGTTGATAGGATGCTCAGCTTCTGTTACTATTTCGAAATTCGTTGTATATTCACAGAATAAAACGGTTTTTAAATCAAACCCAGGGAACATTGTGAAAATAGCCAATGCACAACCTGGAATATATAAAGCAAGTTTCTCAATGAAAAAAAACATTAAAGTCGTGAAATCTTTTACAATGACTGCTTATTGTCAAGAAGGAAATGTGAATTTCATTCCTCCCAAGAAAAATATCATAAATTACCTACAAAAAAAACAATGCCCTAATAATTGTAACTTCCATGGAAGCTGCAATACTTTTGATGGAACATGCAGATGCTATTTTGGGGTAATTTCTTTTTCAAAATTATCATTATTATTATTCGGTAGTATGAAGGAACTGATTGTGGAAATATTAGAAATTCAATATGTCAGAATTGCCCTGAATTTGGCATATGTGACCAAATTTTCAGTAAAAAATAATCCCAAAATTCCCAAAAAACAAAATAATCAAATTATTTTGATTTTAAGGCACATGTCTATATCCAGGATTATTTAATATTGGAACCAATAAATATTTGAATGAAGGATCAGGATTATATGTAATTTTCAATATTTTTATTTTTTAAAATACAAAAATAAAGGTGGAATTGGGCAATTATCAACAAATGGAAATTCTTCCAATTGGGTTGATTTACGACAAAGGCAGCAACAGATATTTAGCAGTGGCCCAAAGCGATTTAAAAGCAAAAGCAATTATTTTCCAAAATTTCAAACAAAATACAACAATTCCAAGAAATTTATTATGGAATGTTACCTATTTTGCACAAAATAAATTTATTATCACAACATTATTGAATGATATATATGCCTTGGCTCCAGCTGATGAATCTAAAAGATTAACTTTAGTTCCTTTGGATGGAAATTCAACAAACCAACAATGGACCTTAAAACCAAACCCTATTGATTGTGAAGGAGATTGCAACGGAAACGGAGTGTGTTCATACTCCACAGGTTTGATAACCATTCATTTCAACAAAAAGTTATAATTTATTCAGGCAAATGCGTTTGTAGCTCTGGTTTTATTGGTGTGGCATGCAACATCACTGAAGCACCCATCGAATGTCCTAATAATTGTTCACAAAATGGATTTTGCGATAGAAAAACAGGTTTAAAATAAAAAAACTAATTAAGAAATTTTTAAAAAAAGGTAATTGCAATTGTAAAAAGGAGTTCATCGGCGAAGCTTGTGAAATTTTTTATAGAGATTATGTTTGTCCTCAAAACTGTTCCAATCAAGGGGAATGTTCCTTGGATCAAGGTTTTTTATATTTTGTAAAAAAAAAATGTAATATGAATGATTAAAGGAAAATGCATTTGCAAGCCAGAATTCGCAGGAAATGGATGCGAGAGTTTTAGTGGAGCAGTTCTTTTAAATATAATTAATCTTAACACCAGCCAATTATTAAATGTTGACCTGCAAGAAAAAGTATGAAAAGTTATTGTTATATTTTAATGGTCTTCTTTTATTTAGGCAACAGTGACATTAAATTCAACTATAAAATGGTATCTCACTCCATACCATTATATCAAGGATTCAAATGGAAAATGTTTACAAATTACAGGGGATAACATTACCCCAAATTCAAGAGTTTATTTATCCAGTTGCAATTCACAAAACACAGCAGATAATCAAATATGGTATTTCCAATCGGAGTATGATTATTACTTTATTAGATCTGGAGCAAACTCTAGTTTGGCTTTGACTGTTTATAATGCAACCAATGTCACAAATGTGATTGTTGATAACTTTGATTCCAATGATTCCAGACAAAGATGGAATTTTACTTAATATTTAGTGAAACAAAAATAAATATATTTAATTTTCAATATCAAAATTCATGAATTCTCATTTTATTACCTAATGAAAAATATTTTCTCAAATAAATAAAAATTTAAGGAAAAAAAATTACAAAAATTGGAATTACTTGTTAAAGATATTTTGGTTAAATTTAACATTGTAATTTTAAAAACAACAAAATTTTAGCATAATCATTGGGTCGCGCCCCATTTAAAAAAAACAAAAAATAAATAAATAAATAAATATAAAAAAAAATATTAATTTTTTTAGATGAAATTAAAATTTTCTTTCAATGTAATTTTTCTTTTTTATTTGTCATCACTTCAATTTTATTTATATATCAGTTGAAAAAAGAATATTTTTTATTCCTTCATTTAAAAATGCCTGACTTCTTTCCATAGAATACTTGGTGAAATCTTTCGCTGTATTCTGCTTCGTCTCTTTGTTCAAAACCTCATTTAAATTCACAATTTTATCTCTTTTCATATTCTTGATCTGTTTGTCAGCCTTTCTCGCCAAATCACAAACTCCATCAGAAAAATATTTTTTATTCGAAAAAAGAGAATTTTGTGTTAAATTTGACACCCAGTACTTATTCCACAAAACATCAATTATTTCAGAATCCTTCGAATTCTTGAAGTAAGAGACCTCCAAAGGATAATATCTCGTATAATGAACTCCAAAATCTTCAATTTTATCCAAAGGGATGACTTGTTCTTCGACAGAAACTTCACCAGGAGGCGAATAATTAAGGGGATATGTTCTGAAAGCCCCAATTTCCACTTTTCCATTAGTTAATGTTCTGATAGGGTCGATAACAATTGCGAGCCAAGGATCTTGATTTTGATATAAGGCTTGGGTATTGACATCGATGCCTAAAATTTTTGGATTTTAAAAAAAAAAGCATTAAAAACGAAATTTAAAGACCTGAAAGCCAACAACCATAAGAGGGATGCGAATGATACCATCCACACATATTTTCCATTCTTCCCACCTGAAGATAGAAAATAACAATTTAGATGATTTTATTAGAAATCTCACCGCATCACAATCGATGGAAAATTGGCCAAGATACTCATTTGCCTCAGCACCGGCATTGACTCTGGTC
>Ga0302186_10003138_pt1 | contig 12281 bp, 9 predicted proteins | sample II_Bog_E1_2_FD_198782 | JGI IMG/M metagenome (GOLD analysis project Ga0302186, IMG submission 198782) | Peat permafrost microbial communities from Stordalen Mire near Abisko, Sweden - II_Bog_E1_1 | ecosystem: Environmental > Terrestrial > Soil > Wetlands > Peat | place: Sweden: Abisko, Stordalen... | reverse complement strand
AAAATGGGTCATTATTTTGAAATTTTCAGAGTATTTTTTGGCAAAAAAATTACAAAATGAAAACGAAAAGAACTTGAAAAAATTTTGGTGAGGAATTCTTTTGGTAAAATTAAGTGATTCAAGTGCCATATCTAAATTTTGAGGATTTTTTTCCTTCACGTTTTTATGGTATTTGCTGTTGATATGTTCTTGTGATTTTTGAGGTTCTGTTCCACCAAGTGAATGACCAGACAAATTTTTGTCCATCGCTTCCAAAAAATCTCTTTGTCGCTACTAAAGGACTAAGGATTATAATTGTTTTAAATTTAGCGACGAGATCAATTTTTGTCTATTTTTATTAACGTAAAACAAAATAAATAAAATTTTAATATTTTTCCCCCTGCTTTTATTTTGGTCGGGGAAATTGCGTTGAGTCTAATTAAATAAAATATTTTAATTAAAATAATTATGGAACCTGACTTTTCTAATGAAAATCCTGAGGATTTCTCTTGCACAATCGATGATATGTCCTTCTCTAAATTAGATTTTCTTTTTCGAAAAGTGACCCTAAATTTGAAGACAAAGGATCATACTTACGAAATCAAACAAGAAATCGTAAATTCCGAGCCTTATCTCATCGGCAATGATCCAAAGATCGATTGCCCAAAAATAAAGGAGCCTTCAGATGAAAAATTCATGAGTTTTCATCATTGCATGATTTCTTTTGCTGAAGAAACCCAGAAATTTATATTAAAGGATCTCAATAGCACTAATGGCACTTGGATTTATCTGAAAGAATTCGTCTTAGACAATAAAATGACGTTTAAAAACGTCCAAAATTGCTTTCTTAAGATAATAAAAATCAATGGGAAAGAGATCACAGTTCAATATAAAGATAATGATGATTTAACAGAAAGAAAGTATGATCTTAGCAATAATCAAAAGCTAAAATTAGGAAAAACCGAAATCCGGATGGGAAATTCAGGAGAAATCCTGCTTCAGAACGAAAAATCCTCTGGGTAATTTTTTAATATAGTATAAGGCTTTTATATGTTTTTAAGATTCTGGAAGGTTTTGAAAGATGAGGAATTTCCTATTGAAGACGGATTGAAGATCAGATTAGGTTATCAGAACACCTTTACTTGTAAAATTATAGTAGAAAAGGAATAATTAATTAGCACATATTTTCATACAAAATTTTCTTTTATAAATTAATTTAAGCTTGAATCTTCAGTAGTTTATTACTTGAAAAAAAAAACCTTTAATATATATATTATTTATATGAAACAAATATTATATTTTTTTTTTCAATTAGTCACAATTTCAAAATTTTTTCAGTTTTATCTTGAAAATTTCAATCAAAACCTTCCCGAAATCAGTTCTACTAACCGGCTTACATAAGAAGCTTTTCATGCCACATTTCAAGCAATTTTCTAAATCTTCATGTAGGACATTAGCTGTCATCCCAATAATCGGGATTTCTTCAATATTCTTCTTATTGATAAGTTCCAATATCTCTTTCGTGGCCTTATAACCATCCATGATTGGCATATTACAATCCATGAAAATGCCTTTGATTTCCATAAGTTTCTTCTCATCTTCCTTCAAATAATCCTCTAAAAGCTGAATAGCCTCAGCACCGTCATTCGCTGTTAGGTAATCCACATCGAAATATTCACAATATCGTTTCGCTACCATCAAATTAACCATATCATCATCAACTATCAGGATCTTTTCCTTAGAAATAAGAGTTAAAGCCTTATTATGTTCTAAAAAAAAGTCTTCATCTTGCGAATGCAAAAACAAATATGGCACGTTTTTATAAATTAGGGCAGGAGAAATCGTTGGGAAATCATCATCATTTCTTTCGCCTTCTAAAAAAAACCAGAATTGTGATCCTTTTCCATAAACACTCTTTAAATGGATCCCACTATTGGTTAATCGTGGACTGAGCATTTTCGCAAGGTTTTGACTGATCGTCAAGCCAAGACCCACTCCGGATTGATTGATTTCTGGATCATCAAGTTCTAATTTTCCAAATAGTTTAAAAAGCTTAGGGAAATCATGATCTTTGATCCCTATGCCTGAATCCTTGACTTTGATTTTATAAACGAAACCACCATATTCGAAATTGAACACCTTTTTCAATGATATTTGAATGAAACCAGAAGGCGTGAATTTCAAGGCGTTATTTAGCAGATTCAACAATATTTGTCTAATGCGATTCGAATCTGAATTAATCATAACGCCTGAAAGGTCTCTTAATTTCAAGATGAAATCCAAGCCTTTGGATTTAGCTTGAAATTTGATCAATTTCCTTGTTTGTTTTATCAGCTCAATCAAATCCAGTTTTTTGAGGCTTAATCTCAGCTTCTTATTATTGATCTGAGAAAAGTCTAATATATCATTAATCATGTTTAATAAGAGATGTCCAGAAGCTTGAGCTATATTCATGTTTTTCTTATCTTTTTTCTCATTAAGGTTCAAGGAAACCAGTTCCATCATACCTAACATCCCATTCAATGGAGTCCTTAAATCATGAGACACTGTAGCCAATAATTGATCCTTATATGCATCCAAATTCCGCAATTCTTTGATACGATGGGATTCAGTGATATCAGCCAAAATCATTAAAATGCAACATTTCGAATTCCATTTCAATTTCAAAAACTTCAAATGGTAATAGGCTAAAACTCCTGGCTCTTTTATTAGACTCACTTCATAAGTCGAAAATTCCATTTTCTTCTCGAATTCCGTCAAAGGAGTCTCATAGAGTTTCTGGAGTTTCGGGATTTCCTTATTCTGGAATTTAGTCAATAGTTCCTCTACTGCCTTGAAAACTAATTCCTCATTTGAAATGTCTTGATTTTTAAGGAAATTCATTGCTGAGACATTAATAAATTCTGAGGTCCGATTATTAGTATCCAGGATGAAAATGGGACTTGGAATGATGTTTTTCAAGAGAATTTCGAAATTACCGAGTCTTTTATTGGATTCATTGATCATCTTATAGAAGGATCTGTTGGAGATTTCCTGATAATATCCCATGAGACTAAAAACCAATACACAAACCAGATGATCAAGGATGATTACAGGACTTTCTTTAAAATCATCGAAAGTATAGATCCTCATCATGAAGAAGATCTGGAAGATAATGCAGAAAATTATAGAGACACTCAATTTCAATGGTGCTATCAATATTGAACAAAAAAGCACCTGTAATGGACTAACATAGATCAAGGCTTTCAAGATATAATCTTTAGGGTCATCATAACGATTTTCGCTTATGAGTTCGATTATGACTAAAAGAAAGGATATATGAATTAATATAAAGACCGAATTGATATATTTCCATTTGCGAAAAGTCCTATCGAGAACATATATGATTAAGGAAAGCAATGACACCACTAAGAGAACTGCCAGACGAGTGATAGTAAACCCTGCATAAATCACTTGGAAAATCTCAATTACAAACACCAAGATCATTTCGCAAAGAATGAATTTATAGAAATTCAGGAATTTCACTGTTTCGCAATCTTTTTGATATTTTCTTTCGAATTCGGGGTCCGGAAATGAAAGGAAAAGAGAAAACATTATAAAAAAGAAGAGTTCGAATTAAGAAATTTATGATTCTTATATATTGGAAAGGCTTTTACTGTGGATTTTTAATATTATAAAGACAATTTAAATAACTTCATTATAAACTCGAAATTATTAAAAATTCGAGCTTTTCCTTTTGTTCAGAGTCTAAAAGTTCTTTGATTTTTTCAAAGAAAATATTGACGATTTTCTTTAATTCTTTCTTGGATCTAAAAACCAACAAATAACTTTTAAAGGATATAAGGAAAAAAAGACTCTTTGTTAAAAGCCTCAGCTTTTTTCAATGATAAATATATAATGTAAAACATTTCCTCCTTATCAAAGCTATTCTTATTATCGCAATAAATCAAAATCTGCTTCAAATAGCTGAAAATCTCTTCTTCTTCTTCACTTTCCTTTAAAAGTTCTCTAAAAGCCGAGACTTTTTCAATATTTTATTAGAACTTCCTATATATTTAAATTTATATTTACTTGTTAGAAATTGATTATCCATGGCTTGAAAGTTCTCATTTTTTGAATTATCAGTTAAAACAACCTTCAAATAGCTTCTCAAGGCTTGATTAGCTATGGATTTGCAATTATATTGAGAAGCCAATTGCGAGAAAAAGACACAAATATTGGGATCTAAGCAATTGATCGATTGATTTTGCAATAAAATCAGGCATTTGGTTGGATCAATCATGAGGAAAAACTCAAATCTATTGGTTTCCAACAAAAGATGCGATTTCATGAGTTTTTCCATTGGAAAACTTTCATTTTCTATGAGGAAATCATTAAGTTTCAAGGCTAATTCTATTAATTCGAATAGGAATTCGCAATCTGAAAAAGATGCCTTTTTATATTAATGAAATTTTCAGAAATTCTAATTAAATATCTACTTTTTTATCCTTTTTGAAGGCCATTTTTATCGTTGCCAGATAATTCGTGATTAGAAGAATTGAGATTTGAAGTATTTGATAAAGTTTAAGACTTGGAATATATCCAAAATCTCTATTAAAGATCAAAGTCAAGAGAATTATCTGCAAAGGCATCTTTTTCCTTGATTTCTCGACTTTTTCCTCATCTAAATTCCTTAGAAAAGGCAATAATTTCAAAAGCAAATTCATATATATCAATTTTCTAGAAAAGAGAATATCCAAACCGAGATTTCCTGCTAAAATCCTTGAAATTCTCTTAATAAAACAGAAAACCTTATTAAAATATTAGGAAATTACATCAAATTCCAGAAAATCCCCTCGAAAATCTCAATATCAGATTCATTGATTATCCAAGATATCTCAATATTCATCAAACCATCGTTTTCAAAAATAGTCTCAGATAAAAGGTCCTCAATGAAATTCATCAGATTTATCAAAATCTTCACCTTTTCCTGAGAAAACTTGCTTGAAAACAAGTCTTTTGTTTGATCGTTGATATTGCTGAAATCCTCAATTAAAGGCTCGAAAAAACCCAATAAACATCCATTATTCTGGTTTTTTTCAAAGAATCTCATGAAAAAAGCCTTTTTATCCTCAGAATTCCTCCTGAAAATATCAAGGAAAGTCTCTAAAATCAACTTTATTTGTCCAGAATCTAAAGAAAACCCCATGATTTCATTTATAAAGACATCAAAATTGAAATTTTCATGATTTAATAAGACTTTTAAATCATTTAATAATTGATTTTTGGAGTAATTCATGAAAAATTTGAACTTCAATTCGATTATCGCTTGTAGAAAAGAAATATTTTCATTATTTTCTTTCAATTCATTGAAAATCTTATTTGAAAAAGCCTTGTTTTTCAACATAATCGAGTTGTTTAATTGGACAAAGAGCAATTCCTTGGAAATATTAGGATTTATAGTTCTTAAAGCATTTTCTAAAGAATTTAGCAATTTTTCTAGGATATTATAGGATTCAGCATAGGATTTCTTTGAAAAACTAAGAAATAACGCGAATTTCAGGACTTTTTGAAGGAAAAATAACAGTATTTTCGGCTTTATTTTCTTATTTTCGAAGACTTTAACCAGGAAATCGAGGTTTTCAATAAGAATTGCTTGGCTTTTTCCTTGGAATTCCTCAAGAATATTAAGGAAATAGATAATAAAGCCTTCTATGAATTCTTCTTGGAACAAAAGGATTTTCTTCAATAAAATCGAAATCAATTCAAGTAAAAAGACATCATTTTGTCCATTTTTCACTATTTCTAACACTGGGAAAATATCTTCACAAGTCACTTGATAATCCTTTAGAAGGTTATTGAATTTCTCTATAAAAGTTCTTTTGAATTCTTCATTAATCTCTGTTTTCCCTAAGCTTTTCCCTTTCAAAGCCAAATTGAAAATATCGCTTTCCTTTGAATTTTCATTAAAATCGCCATTTTCAAGCAAATATTCAAGATTTTCTCTTTTATTCTCTAATCCAAATAAAATGAGAAATTTCCGAAAAACCTCGAAATTCTTGTCTTTTTTTAAATCTTCGAAAGTCTTTCTTAATTTCCCATTGTCCATCGATATTTCAAAGAGATTTTCCAATCCTTTAGATTGAAAGCCTTGTTTTTTGACTATTTTCACCAAGGTTTTGAGATAAATGTTCAAGAGTTTCGATTTCGAACTTGAATCCAATAAGAACCCTTCAGAATATTCTAATAAATCGAAGACCTTATTGAAACTTTGAATCAAGATCTCAAGAGGAACATCTTCCAATAATTCTATAGAAAGTTCCAGATCTATTAAATAGAAAAGTCCGATTATTTGAAGTTTTTCAGTATGATCCTTTAAAATCGAGATTATGAGATTTTGTTCTGAATTCGCTGGAAGGACTATATATTCAGTATATATCATTCTAGCTAGAGAGAGGTCTTTAAAGATGATGTCTTCGAATTTGTTGAGATCTGAAAGAAGAAATATGCAGGTTCTAATGATAATTTTAAGGAGATCATAGAAAATATCCTCATTTTCTTTCAGCAGTGATTTGAAGAATGAACTGGAATCGAAAGGGTTTATTTCATCTGAGGATTTGTTCAGATCTTGTTCGATTTCTAAGCAGAAATATATGAACTCACAACAGATTTGTCGAAGCTTTAAAATATAGAGTTTGATGGATGATTGTGAGGTTATGAGTCTATTGGATTTCGCTAGTTCAAGGGAAATATTATAGATATCGAAGGAATATGTCAGGAAGATCTCTTGGATTTGAAAGGGGGGAAGATCCATAGAGATGTCAGGGAGTTTATTCAAGAAATCCTCTAATTTGGAAATGATCAATTCATCGAATATTTTAAGCTTGGCGTTTTGTTGTAATTGATTGATGAGGACTGGAAAATAGAAAAAAAATGTGATTTTTAACTAAGAAGTAAATAGAAAACCTTTGAGAGATTCCATGATTGTTTATTTGAATAATATAAATGTTTAAAAAAAGCCATTTTATATCGGAAATTTTAGGCTTCAAAATATGCAGTTTTTATTTATGAACCAAACTCTCCGAATTCGAATAAAATTAAAGATTTTCTTGATAAATCCCATATTAAATAATATTTATTGATTTCTAGCTCATAGTTTTCCTCCAATGAGCATTAAAACCTGTATCGGTGACCCATTATATGATTCTAATAAATTCAAGATCGCAATAGTCCTTGTGGTTTTTTCGGTGATATCAGTCATTTCCTCTTCTATAGTGGTTTTTTTCTATTGTGCCTATAATCGAATGAGAAGAGAGTTCCTTTCATTCCTCATTTTCCTGTTGGCTGTTCTTGATATCCTTTGTTGGCTTAATATCATAATAACTGCCTCTTATTATCTTGAACATGGCAAAGGAATCAATTGTGTCAGCAATGACTTTTGTGTGTTCATGGGTTTCATTTGGAGTCTTTCGGAATTATTGAATTATGGAGTGACTCTTTTGATTTCCTTATCATTATATATGGCTTTGATGAAAAACATTGACCCTGCTCAATATAAAAATCGTATGTTAATAGGAGTTTTCGTGATTTCTTTCATTTTCGCCTTATTACCCTTTTGGTGGCATGCGAACAGAGATTTAGTCTATGATAATAACTTAACTGATATGGCCTATGGGCCTGTAGATGATTTCAAATGTTGGATTACTAACCGAGAGGCTAGAATAACCATTTTTTATATACCGATGTGGCTAGTGATCGTTTTGAATACATCAATCATGATAATTTTTCTCAAAGGCTTGCATTTACAAATGTTCGATGAACTTCATGATAGATATCATACGAGGTTCACGATGTTTCCAGTTATAATGATGATTTGTTATGTCGTGTCTTCAATTAGGAGGATAATCCAGCTTTGTACTGGTAATGATGACACTAACTTTTACTTGGATTTGTTTATGTATATTTTGATGCCTTTACAAGGCTTTTTTAATACGATTGTGTTTGGAATGTTCGAAGAATTCATCAGAGTGAGAATCAAAGCTTTTATCTTATGCGATTGGCAGAAACTTCGCGAATTGAAGGATCAAGAGACAGAAGAGGAAGCTGTTAGCCAAGATCAAGGCTTTAATCTGGAAGTCACCAATTGAAGAAATTAAAGAAAAAAAAAGAAAATTATCAATTAATTAATTTGGTCTTTGGTTTTTTTAATAAAAAAAGTGTCTAAAATCGACTTTTAATCATGTTGATCTAAAAAAACCTTTCTTAAAAAGTGCCCCATAAAAAGACAAATAATTCTAAGTTTTCCTAAATTTTTTATGATAAAATATAAGAATTTTTCATTTCCTCATTTCCCAATGTTTCAAGCCTTTGAAAGATTTTAGTCTGAGTTATCATCAGGCATTGTGAATTCTCAAGAATCAATGATCTGAACATGATTTGGAAAAATCATAAATCGCGAAATTTGCAAAGTGTAATTCTGCTGCGAGTTCTGATAAAATATCTCGCTTCATGATGTTTTTAACATGGCAGGGAAGCTTTTTAAATTTTCTCGAGATTTAAAAAATTATAAATTTTTTTTATTTAGCAAAAATCCTTGTAAAATTCGTAATGAAGCAAATTTTTTTGAGTTTGAAACGAGAAGAGGTACTTTCAAATTTTTCTTATTTTTTCTTATTTTTTGGTCATTTTTTCTTCAAATATTGCAATTAGTCGGCAAATCTACAGAAATGCCTGGACTTTTTGTTCACCACGAAAAAACAGAAGAAAACAAGACAAAAAAACGTCCTTTCTTTATGGTTATTCAAAGTATTTCCGAAACGCTTTGTTTTTAGTTAATTTTGTTTTCTTTTTTTATTTTCACTTAAAACGTCATCAGAAATTGGAGGGGTTTTTTTTTTTGGGGGGCTTTTAAAGACTTGCTTCGAGTGTTTCATTTTTTCATTTTTTGAATTCGAGTGTTGGCTTAATTTCCGACCATCCGTTAAAAACCCTATTTAATTCGATTTTTTTTAATAAATGAAAAGGCCAGTTCAAAATTTTTCTAATACCCAATCATTAGAAAACTTTGAAATTTTGATAAAAGTATTGCGAAATACATGAATTTTCCCTTCTCGGGTAATAAATCAAAGAAGTTTTTATGTTTTTCCATTGAATTTTTTCCTGGGTCTTTTTGAATTATTTAAATATCGCTTTTTCAAGTTTTCGCAATCCAGGACCCAACCCATCAGAGAAATCAAGAAAAGTCCTAAGGGAAATGAGAAAGTCCTAAGGGTGGCTCCTACGAAGAATTCGTAAAACCCATTTTACAAAGATGAGAAAAACTTTAAAAGTCAAGTCATATCTTTGCTTTAGAAACTTGGAAAAACAGCTTTTGACGGTGAAGAATTGGATTCGTGCTTCCGGTTTTGACCCTCGAAAAAAACGAAAGTATGTCTTTTTTTAATTCGAATTAGTGCTTTTCCTGCTTTGTTAGAAACCATAAAAGCAATTGGAAATTTACGAAGGTTTTTAAATTAAAATTAAATAAATTGCAAAGAGCTTCTAAAAATAGTTCGCTTCTGAACCTATCCAACCCGGAACGAGCAGGTCTTTTTATTTTCTTTGAATTATCTTCACATTTTCTTTCTAGATGCTTATTCGACGGATATTGATCAGAAGGTAAATCATAGTTTTAACTAAAAACTGCTTTGATTTAATGATTCTTTACAGTCTTCCAAAAACACCACCATTTACGCCCTTTCAGATATAGTTTCCTTCACTAAAGATCAAACCTTCATCACCAGAAATAACATTTGGGGAGATAACTTCTATAACACTCAACAAATCCATGCCTATAACCAATCCAATAATCTCAATGTCCTTTATGTGAACTATAATTACAATTATATCATGCCATATCATCTCCAATATTCCTATCCCAATCATCATCTAGGCTTCCATCATGGAATACCACATACCTTTACACAGGCTCCTGCTGAAAATCTCTTGTTCAATATGTTCCGCAGAAGAGAAGATCTCATGATGCCAAATTTGCAAAACCAACAGTTCTTCCAACCCACTTTCAATCTCAAGGATGCAATCCCACAAACTAATTATTTTCTCTAATTTTTCCCTGGGTGATGTTTTTCAAAAAAAAAACTCCTTTTTTTATTTAAATCCAAAAACAAAAAACCTACAAAAAAAACTTTTTTTCTCTCTCTCTTATTGAATTCAAATACCTAATTTTTTGCAACAAAATAGGAAAAATTGTGTATTTGGGATATTTTGAAGAAAATGCCTGAAATTATGACGGCTATCAGATCCTATCAAAATAATGATCAAAATCTTTGAATTTCCGGTCTCCTATTAAAATTCCGATGTTATTCGAAAAGCCCCTTTTTTTTCAGAAGTTACAATGAAATCACGATTTGATGATGTCTTCAAATCAAAAATTTCGAGGCAAATCAAATAAAATCTATTATTTTGTCTAAAAAAAACCCTCTCTTTTTATTTAAAACTTCCATTCCATTTTCGCGATGATCCTTAACGAGAAACTTGTAGCAGAATATAAGGTTCGAACCCAATATAACCAAAAGCCTGAGGAATTATTCATGAAGCTCACGAATTATCGCATGATCATCACATTAGACACCTTTAAAAATGCGAAATTCCATTTCTTTTTTCAAGACATCGTTTGGGAAGCCAAAAGCAAGGAAGCTAGCACTGGTTAATCATAAAAAATCTCTGAAGTTTTAATGTTAAACTCTAATAAAAGGGGAGTTGCGACATGCGGGTCGAATATCCTGGAAAAATGATAAAAAAGATACTGAAGATATCTATGTTCGCTTCAAAACTCAAGAGGAAATGAGTTCGTGTAATCGTGAAATTTCTCTTCTCAGGACTTTGATTGATGATTTGACCAAAATCAAGTTCAAATTTCTCGCAGAAGATGAATCTTTATTGAATGCTTATGAATCTCTAGTCTTAAAAGATATCGTTTCTGAGGAGGAGTTCTGGAATCAGAAGGAAGAGGTGCGTGAATGGAACAAAATTTCATCAATGGCCTCACAAAATCTGGCTCGAACCTCGAAAAATCTAGTGAAATCGTTATATACAGGAGGAAACACGAAGATTGAGGGCTTGAAATTGGATGAAATAGGGAAAATGAAGCTTTTGAAAAGGGAGGAAAAATTGATGGAAAAATATATGAAGGAAGTGAAGACCTTTGGCATGAAAGATGAGGATTTTTGGCGGATTTTCGAAAAGGATCAAATCGATAAAACCACAGTTTTAGTGGGGGGGATGAACCCGATCTATGTAGGTGATGAGGAGGAATATAAAGAAAGAGAGAAGTTCGATTTAGATATAAAGGTCGATATTTTAAAAAACACCGAATCCTTTGATTTGACAGCTAAATTGTTTGAGAATTTCAAGACGGAAAACAAAAGTAATATCGATAAATTGATTGAAAAGTCGAATAAAAGAAATATAAGGGTGTTAAATGAGGATTTTTTGGTTGAAATGGGAAAAAATGATGAAGATCTAGATGAGGAGTTCAGAATTGACCTTAGGCCGAAAATTGATTTAAATAAGCTTGAAAATGAGAACTTGTTATTCGCGAATAAGAAAATTCTAAAGGAAAATGATCGGAAGGCTTATGTTTGGGAGGAAGAAGCTTGGATTAATATGAAGAATCAAATGATTAGTTTACAAAAAGAAAACCAAAATTTTAAGAATTTGGTTTTTGATGAAGAAAATAAACATGTGAGGAATGTTTTCGAACAGACTTTGAAATGGATTAATCAAAGACTTTCGAAAAAAAATATCAATTTTTCACATTATGAAGATGAATATAAGTCTTTTGAAGAAGAATGGAAAAGCCTTCATCAGGAAGCCAATAAAGTGTTGAGCTTTTTTTATATGAATTTGAAAAAAGCTCAGGAAACAAAGGATGATCATTTCAGATTAAAATACTCTAATAATTGCAAGGAAATAACAGAAATTTTGCAGAAATTAAGGGAAAAAGTCAATAGACTGAAACAAAATAAGGCCAAATTGGGCGAAACTACATTGAAATCTTTGAATAATTTATTGGAAAGATTCGATACCTCTTTGAAACTCCTGCATTGAAAAACTAATTACATAAAATCAGCTATTTTAGAAGAAAAATGGATTTTTAATTTTGTTAAAAGAATATAAATTTGAATGAAATAACAAAACCAAAAAATCTGAATTATTTGAGAAATCAATTTTTAAATTTAAAAAAAAAAAAACTATTTTTGTTTTTAAATAATATTTTTTTCCTTTTTATTAAAGAAAAATCCTTTCTTTAAAAATAATTAAAT
>Ga0302186_10003137_pt1 | contig 12282 bp, 15 predicted proteins | sample II_Bog_E1_2_FD_198782 | JGI IMG/M metagenome (GOLD analysis project Ga0302186, IMG submission 198782) | Peat permafrost microbial communities from Stordalen Mire near Abisko, Sweden - II_Bog_E1_1 | ecosystem: Environmental > Terrestrial > Soil > Wetlands > Peat | place: Sweden: Abisko... | reverse complement strand
TTTTATTATACATGAATGAAAATATAAATTTTTTTTTAAAGTTTTTTTTAAAAAGATGAAAATTTATTAGTCTAAAAATATCGGGGTTTTACGGTAATGTTTGATTATTAAATTAATGAAAATCCAAGAAAAAATAGCAGAGAGACTGATCTTTAAAGAAATTTAAACATTTAATTAAAAAATAAATGGAAAAAGATCCAAACCACGAAATTTCCTTTCTAGAAAATGATGATTTTTTGAAAAGTTGGTCAGCTGAAAAACTTCAACAAGCCCTTGATAAAATTCAACAGAGCAAAGGAAATCCCCTTTGTTTACAGGTTAAAACCTTTGCCTTGACGATGAAAGATAACAAAATATACAACAAAGTTGAATTGGATAGTGATTTTGATTTCAAGACGATAGAAGAAATATTGATATCGCTTGAAGAAGAAAACCCATTGAGGAAAAATCTCTATTATACGACAGTAGTATTATTCGGGCATGATAAAAAGCTCCCTATGATTTTTCCTTATTGCTTTTATCACAATATTGAGAAAAAAACAGATGAGTTGAATTTATTGGCTTTGGATAAAAAACAAAGGAAAAAACTGAAGAAAAAAATTAAGAAAAATGAAGAGGAAAACGAAAACAATTTGACTCATTGGGTTTTTATCAATAACAAGTCAGAGGAGGCTTTCCACTCCATAAATTCCTTTTCTCTAATATAAAAAGCAAATGTTTTATTTTATGAAAAAAAAACATAAAAATTAGTGTTCCCCTTTTTTTTTTCTCACATAAAGAGATAAAATTTTCGCATATATATTTATTATCATAGAAACTAAAGCCACCATATTTTTTAATTGGAACAATCAAATTTAAATTCTGAATTCTTAATCTCAGTGCCATCTTTATTGGTGGCCGTCGCATAAATATGTGTATTTCCGAATAACAACGTGACTTTCACTGTTTTATCCTCGACACTTTGAAACGGTTTCCCGATATCAATGCATAATTCTCCCAATTGATATACATTTTCATCATCTATGAATTCCACATCTCTTGAATCAGTGCAATAGAAAATTATCCTCATGACCGTTTGTCTCGATCTCACGGGACAATATATCTTCGTATGAACTTCATCAGAACCTATGGAATCTCCTTTCCGAACAAATGCATCGAACACATCCTCACAAAACTCCTCACCTTCGATTATCACTTTTTTCTCCTCAGGATGTTTATCATTATCGAACGTCGTCAAAGTGTTGATTCCATAGGTTTTCTTCGCGATTCGAGAAGTGATGGAACGAGGATTCAAGCCGAACATGCAAGCACCTCGAATCACAGAAATTTGAGGTCTTCGCGGAACTAATACCTAAATGAAAATGATATGTATTATTTGTGTTTTGAGAAAATTTTCTAGAAACCTGAATTTGATCGGTTTCGAATCTTTTTATGATCTCGGCCTTGAGGAAAGGGCTTTCTGAGAACCCTCCGACCATAAAGATGAAATTGACCTTTTCCTTTTTCGATTCGACCTGATCGATCAATTGTTCCACCTAAGAAAATTCCATTTTTCCCTTAAAATTCAAAGATAAAAACCTTATTTTTGATGTTTTCAAATAAAGGTTGAAAAAAAGAACACATCAAATCCGAAGGCAATTCCACATTAGCCGAGCCTTTGAGTTTCAAAGCGAATTCTGAGGGGTTTTTCGAATTATGTTCTTGGATCAATTTGTTCAATTTCGCAGTGGTCATATCTTCTCCCAAATAACTCAATTTAATCATAGATCTTTCATCCTTAGTGCCTTTGAATTTCCGCTTCAGGATTTCGAAATCCCTCAATATATCTAATCTTGCCAATGCGTTTTTCTGATAAATATTGAAGAGATCATTTCCGAAGAAATCTTTTAAGAACTCCTCGAAATATAAATCCACATATTTTGAGCCCCATTCGCATCCTCCGCTAGAAGGAATCAATTCCTGACATAAGAACTTCTCCTGTGGATCACAAAGCAACTTATGGACAGTAATATCAACAGTGCCTCCACCACAATCAAGCACCATTACTATAGAGTTCTTTTTCATTTGATTCCTTAAGGTCATTTCAGCATCTTCTCTACATTGAATAGAAGCTCCTTCAGGCTTTTTTTATAATGTATAATATAATTATTAAAAAAATAAGAGATGTTACTTCTAGAGAAAGGAGCAAATTAGGGGAATTCACAGTATCTATAAGACCTGCCTCAACAGCTGCCTTTCGCATAAAAACCTTATGTTCTTCACTCCAAAGAGCTGGAACTGTTAGGACCCATCGGATTTTCGCTGGGACTACTTTACCCACCTGTTCTTTGAGTTTTTCTAATGCTTTGCTCGCGATGAATTTCAAGGTTTCTTTGAGAATTGGCATCAAAGGGATTTCCCTACCATCTATCGATCGGGCAGAGGAATGCATATGATAAAGATGCATTTTATACTTTTTTATATAAAGGATTTTGAGATATACTTTTAAAAAAAGTCAAAAGATAAAAGAAACCGATTGGAATAAAAGCGCATTGCCGCCATCATCTAGGATTTCAGCATATTTCTGAAGAGCCGATGATCCGAAATCAATAAACTTATAATTGTTATCAAAAAGAATCGCTGTTGTTGTCTTTTGATCATCACTATCATCGCAAGGATTAAAAACTTCGATTCGAGGCTTACCATCTTTATCCATTATTCGAGGGGCAATGCCATAGCTAAATTTATTAATGAAATTATAGAAATTTAGATGATTTTTTTAGGGAAATTATAAAAAAAAAAATACCCTGAGGCTCCTGTCCCGAAATCTATCGCTATGATATGCGTGAATTCGGAATCTTCCTTAAGTAAAGCCATTTATTAAATTTAAATTTTGATTTTTTTAGAAAAAATTAATCCAATTCAAATGTGTTTAAACCCAAAAAAGCGAAAGCGCATTTCAGTTGTTAAAAAAAACATTAACAGAAATTTTTAAAATTTTCATGATGTTTTTTTAAATTCCCAGTTTTTTTTTTTCCTTCCTTAAAACTTCTTAATTTAAACCAGAAAACACATATAACCTTCACAAAACTCCATAAAATCACTATCAAAATGAAGTATATGACCCATGTTCTCTTATTTCTAACCGTTGTTTTTTCTTTAGATCCAACCCTCTATTCGCCAAACCGACCAAATTCCTCCAATCGGCTGAAAGCCAATCGAAACTCCCAATTAATTTTGAAGATACTTTGAACAAACCCCCTCTTTCCTCTGATTTGATCAACAATAACCCCATTGCTAAAAAAAGAGATAGCACACCACCATCACCATTGGATGGTCCAATGAATGAGAACTCACAAAACGAAGCCAAGGACTTAAGAGCCAAACTCAAGATAATGACCAACAAATTCCAACAAAGCAAAAAAGAAAAAGATCAATTGCAAAAGGACAATAAGGCACTTCAAGAGGAAGTATTGACATTGCAATCGAACCTTAGACAAATGATTCCAGGCTTCGCGAATACTAGTTCTTCATTTCCTATGCTCAATGAACTTTCTAATCAAACAAATGAATTCTATAAATACGATTGTATAGATATCTTCTTTGATTTATTATGCCCAGAACTCAACATGAAAGGAATCATCTATTTCTTTGCCACCGCCTATAACAAAGTCTCTGAGAATATCAACAACTATTTCCTCCCAATGGATTCCACCATCAAGAAAATTGGCTGTCTCAATAGCATCGAAGGGCCAATCATCAACGTTTTAAGGAAAAGCTTCCAGACTAATTATAAAGAAATGCTCAAGAAATTCTATGTCTTCGCTGATACCAATGAAATCGTCTCGGAAATTCAAAATAACTTAAAATTAGGCAATTTCTCAGAGGAAACCGTCACCATTATTAGGAATTTTGTGAATAAATTGTCTGAGTTTCTGATGTGTTACTATATATGTGATCCTCCTTTAGTGGTTAATTATAAGAGTATAGGAACTAAAGTGCTTTTTAACGCTATGAAACATGATCCTTTAGATGGATTCATTAAGGCGAAGGAAGAATGCATTGTGATCTTACCTTCATTACATAAAAACAATAATGAGGGGGAATTGTTCGGCAAAGGGTTGGTGTTACAAGTAAATTATGAAATACCCAATTAACATTTAATAAACGAATTATAAGAATATGGTTTTTTAAAATTTTTAAAGCATTGTCTTATTTTAAATATTTATTTTATGTGCTTATTTGAAAATTGTATGATTTTTATAGGGGTGGATTAAATTTAAACATCAATGTCATCTTCATCATCATCTTCTAAATCCAGATCTTCATGTTCTAATTCGACTAGATTTTGCTTTTTAGCAAGATAATTGGGATCTGTATCTAGTTTTGCTTTTAAAAAAGTATTAAACAGTTATTAAGGAACTTTTTGCGCTCATAAAAGGCAGAATTGTCTGATCTTTTGCCTTTTTTTGAGATTCGGTTAAGTTCATGTTAAAGGTCGCATTAAAAACTTCAGGCGTCTAAAGGAAATTCCAATTGATATAATATAAAAAAGGAGAGGAAAATCACCTCTTCTATTTTTTGCTTTTCTTTATATTTCTCAAAAACGGGAGCTTCTTTTGTGATATCATAACTCATCAATAAATTCTATTAAATGACAAAATTATGTCTTTTTATAGATAAATAATGGAAAATACCTCTTGGATCGAATATCCGTTTTTTTTATTGACGATTAACTTGATTTTTGCTTCTTTTTGGCTTTTGTCTTTGGAAAATATCTCCTTTTCAACTATTATCTGAGCAGTTGCTAGTTTTTTTATTGTAAACATTAGATCTTCAGAAATGATATTTGAGCGGAAATTCAAAAATATTTGTTCTAAATATGAAAATCTTTCATTTTTTTCTGCAGGAAACAATTATTTTACTCACAAAAGACAATTCTTTTAAGGTTTGAACCACGAATCTAATGATTTCTTCCTCTGAATAATAAAATTCCAATATTTCTAAACCCAACAAATACAAAAGCCCAGGTTTTTTTGGGTCAAGAACTAATTTTTCCAAATTTTCTATGAAATTTATTTCGAAATTTTAAGAAATTTACCTTTGAACAATTCAATTTTAAGACTTTCTATTAACGAATCCAAGCCGCCCTTTTCTTTTAATATAAAATCGTTGATTTTGGCTGATTTCATAAAAGAGTTTTTCACAGGAATTAACCAAAATCCATTTTTTTCTGTGAAAATTTGTAATTTTCCAATTTGAGATCTTGCATTTGGCTCATTAAAGCCTAGATTTTCTTTGGCCCTAAGGTCAAAATCTATGATTATGACATTTCTAAATAAAAATTATTGAAATTTATAAAGATTTTGCTAATGCCTATCATTGGTTTTTTGGTTTTGAATAATTGAGAAAGCAAGCAATTTATTTGAGAAATCATTTAACAGAGATGGTGATTCTAATAAGGTCAAGAAGGTTAAATTAGACAGTAGATAATTTCCTTTTAAATAATTTAATATGGTTGTCATTTTTCTATTTGGAAATGCTTTTTATTAATTATTATTTCATATTTTAACTAAAAAAAAATAATGATAATATTAAGAATTAATTAATTTATATAATCATTCCAGGCTGATTATGATCCAGAATCTCAGCTTGAATTGCGTTAAATATACTTAAATCTGCTGGGATCAAAGCTTCGATTTGTTTTCTAATAAAAATTTATGAAATTTCTGATATTTTTATCAAAATTACTCTAAGACGATTCTCTTGGTTTCTTCTTCCAAAAGTCGATATGATATCCAAAGGACTTTAACATATTTTAAATAAAACTCAATTTTTTTAAAGGAAATCAACTATTTTTCGGCTTGCTTTGAGAGGAGATTGCGATATCCAGATTCTCAATGATATGTTGGAAATTATTGTTATAATTCCTTGATAAAATCAGCCTTAATTTTATTATTTTCCTGACATGTTTCCATTGTGTTGCCAGATCTCCTATTTCTTTAATAGGGTTCTAATAATCTATTTTAATATGAATTATAGAAAAAGTGAGACCTCTTTATCAGGAAAATATTCAGTAGCGAATGCCTTTTGTTTTTCCTTAGAAAATAAGTTCTTTTCTATGACTAAACTCACAAATTTCTTCAGGGAAAGAGCCCTTTCTCCAGTGTCCATTCTAATAACATCGCTTTGATCAAAGAACATATCTTGTGCTATCTTTGGGTTGAAGTTCTCCTTTTCTAAATGCCGATATAGGATGATGAACTAAGGGAAAAAATATAAGAAATTAGTAATTTTTTAAAAAAATACTTCAAAATATTCAATCGATTCATCTTGATCCAACTAATTTAAAGAGTAAAATTAAAGAAAAAAGAATAATTCTAATATTACATCCGCAGCATAAAAGATATCCCTGACATGAGCCTCCACCTTTTCCTTGATATTATTGTAAATTTCAATGACTTGGGCCAACAAAAAGTCGAAATCAAAACACACTTTATGAAATTTCTATTGAATTCCAAAAAAATTATATCTCAACCTTTTTCTCCTTTGTTATTTTTAATAGCAAGTTTATCAAATTCATTTAAAATCGAAATATAATTTATTGTGGGTAAATTCGGTTTTATATGGAGATCCACAAAATCCAATGCTTGAACATAAGAAACATATACATTTTGATTGGTATTTGTCGCGATTTTTAACCCGTTAGTCCCTCTATGAGAAATTTAAGAGAGAGATAATTTTAATTGTAAAAAGAGAAAGAGAAAATGAAAAATTTTAGTTTACACATCATCGAAAAATTTGAAACTCGACATATAATAGTTGAAATCGTCATTTTCCATAGCATCGACCATTTTTGTGAACCTTCCAAACATCTTGATTTTCATGTTTCCCAAATAAAAAAGACATGATTCCATAAACTATATAATATAACATTTATAAGAATAAATGCAAATATTTGAAAATTCCATAAACTATATAATATAACATTTATAAGAAAATTATTAAATGCAAATATTTGAAAATATATACTAATACAAAAAATATGTAAAAAAAATTAGAAAAAATTATTGAAAAATATTAAAATTTAATAAATAATCAATGAAATATATAAAAAATCTACAAAAATTTAAAAAGACCTGAAAATATTTCGCTTCACAGATTTTCTTCAATCCATATTTGTTCAAAAACAGATCATAAATCATCACATATAGTGGATTATTGATATTTTGTGTGCTGGACAATCTTTCCGAATATATTTGTCCGATCATTTTAAGAACGCTATTCATCGAATAAACATTTTTAATACTATTATTCTGTTTTTTCTCAATGATTTTCTCTAATAAAGTCTTAGCGACTTCAGCATTCACGCTAAAATTCCTTTCAGTTTTCTTGATTTGTTTGATTTTCACTAAAATTTATTAGAAAAATGATCAAAAACTCGATAAATTTATTAATATTATACAAGGAGCCAAAAAGGCTAATCTCATATTGATGGTTCTCCTTTTGCTTTTCAACAGATTCATATCGATTTTCTTATTTCTTTCCTTCTGAGCTTCTAAGAGCTTTTGTGAGGAAATGATAGAAACATCCTGTGAATCTTCATCGCTCAAAGAAGCTTCTAATTGTTCTTTTTCTTTCATTAACATATTACTGAATTCGATATCTAAGCTTTTCTTAATGGATTCTTCCATCAAATCCATATTATTTTCTAAAAGCTCGTTTTTTATCTCAGGACTTTCTTCTTCTTCTTCTTCTTCTTCTTCATTTTCATTGGCTTCGTTTTCTATGAGATTCTTCAAAGCCAGGGTAGTTTGTCTAGTGATTTTATTGACTAGGATTTCTTTTAAATCTTCAGGCTTTTGAGAGGAATTCTCTGAATCTTTTGGGGTCAAATTCTTTGAAAATATAGATAAACGGCCATTTCGTGAGGATGGCTTAGGATTAAGTCCTGCGGATTTCAAAGCATTAGTCACTATTGCTTCACCTAATTGAGAGACACTCACAGAAAACCTTGAAAAAATGAGAATTTTCTAATAAAATCATAATACCTCTTATTTAGATTGATATCGAGCTTATTATTTTTCTCTTTGGTTTTGTTTCTATTGATCTTATTCTGTAGGATTTGTTTCTCTTCCTCTAATCTAAGTGATAAAGTATCGAGTTCTTGAATCTAAAAGATCTTTCTTTTTCCTATTAAAAAAATAGATAAAATTACCTCTTCTGATAATATTGCGAACTCCTGTTCTTTCTTCCCTTGTCTTTCCATCAATCTTTCAACTTCATTTTCCTTCTCTTGCATCGAAATCTTCAAATCCTGCATTTCCTCCTGAATGTTAGCAATCACCTTCAAAATTTTCATAATCTCCTCCCTTAAATCATCAGGAGTCGTATCTAGAACCATCAAACCAGATAATCTAGGGAATTCTCTTTGTAATCCTATCATATTATCACTACTAATCTTCATACTTTCAGACATTTTCTCTAATTTAGGCTCTAATTTAGCGTCTAATTGAGGCTCTAATTCGGTCTCAAATGTCTCAACAATAGACCTTCTTTTCTCGAGAGAATTAGTCATTAAATCATTAGTATCCACTGCCTTTTCCTCATTAAAGATCAAATCCATTGTATCTACAGCCTTCTCCTCTATATAAAGACTAATGTCTTTTTCATCTTCAGGATCTTCTATCACATCCTCATGAACTTCTTCTTCTTCTTTTGAGGGCTTCTTCGCTTTTCGGTCATATATCAAAGTACCGATTTTCTTTTCTCTTTTGGGCAAACGACGCAAAACATATTCAACATCTTCATTCCTTTTCTCTGTTTGGAGATTTTTTTCTATCAAAGATTTCAAAGCGATGTTATCCTCACTAATTAAGTTATATTCAACTCTCATATTCTCATAATTCGTCTTGAAAAATTGAGTGTCTTTTTCCAATTGCAAGTTTTTTTTCTTCGCATATTTGAAGTTCTCACTCAATTTAGACACTTCCAGTTCCAAGCCTTTTTTCTCTTGTGTCATTATAGTAAATGCGCTCTTTATTTTCTCTAATTCCTTTTGATACATTCTATGTAATCTAGCATTTTCCCTCAAATAATCTATTTCTAATGCTGATAACCCCTTTGATTGTTCTATTATAGCTCTTTCAAAGAGATTTATATAGGCATTCCAGATCTTTTGAATCAATTGGCCACGTTCGAAACATTCAATCGAGACCTGACGAATCAACTCCTGAAAACAACCTAAATAGACTAATTGCAAGTTCTCGAATAAACCTTGTAAAGAAAGGTTCTTTTCATTAGCCAAGGCACTTATCATAGAATCCAGCCATTTGCCCAAAGATTCGACATCATCTCTAGTCGCGGGATTAGATAGAATCTTTGGTTTACTACCTCTTCTTTCGACTGTTTTTAGCCGAGTGAGGTTTTCTTCCACGATTTTTTTGTCTTTTTCTTCATTTTTTGGATCTTTTATGAGGTGATGATAAGGATGGGCCGAAGTCTTCCGAGGGGAAAGAAAAGAGGATAAAGTAGGCTGAGGAGTTGAAGTATCAAAATTAGTGAGATATTTCATTGGAACGGATGAATCGAGACTTTCCTGCTTGAGCTTTAAAGTGGGTATATCAGAAGTATATTTGAATTTCTTGTCATATTTTACTAATATTTTCTTAAAAAAACGAGACTTTTATCATTTTTTCCTTTACTTTTCAGGAAGAAATTGTCTTTGACTGCAGGATCTCTGATCTATTAAGGACCATTATATATCTCTAAAAGACTCTCTATAATTAATTACCTTGTTCATGAATTCTATCTCCTTCTTTTCTAATAAAATAGTATCATAACTCTCTTGTAAGGTCTTCCCAGTCTTCAAATAAGACCTATAAGAACTAGTATGTCTATGGATAGGGGTTTTCGAACTTAAGATCTTTTTCCTTCAAATCCCCCGCTTTTTCTGAGTTTTCAAATAAACATAATATTTAATGTTACTCTTTCTCAAAGAAATCCTCAGGTCGATTCATTTGATAAGGCTCACTATTGACATTATTCATGTTTAAAGGCCCTGCTCGAAGTGCGTTTTGTGAGGTATGGATCTGTCTTGATTGTTGTGTTTTTTGACGAGAAAAGAAGTTTTTCTCAAAGGAAGAAGAAGCGGTTTTAATGCGAAGGCCTGGAGATATGAAACATTTCGAGGGGATTAAAGGGGATTTCGAGGGATTCGCGATTCCAGACATTATTAGTTAGTTAGTTATGAGAAATCGAAATTTGGGCTTTTTAGTTAAGAGGTTTATAAAACGGAAGTTTATTATAAATATTTTAAATTTTAGAGAGTTTTTTTGTCGATTTTCAAAGAAATTTAAGACCAAAAATGAATGAAGAAAGCAATGAAGACGGTTTCGTGAAGGTTTCTCGAAATTTCTTTTAAATTCTCTTGATTTTCTTTGAAGAATATTGAAGAAGAATCGAATGAAGATGAATATGAAAACAAGGGATTTGAGAAAATGACAGTTTCTTATCATTTTTTCTAATAATTTCCTCATGATTTCTTCAATAGAGTTCGAAGAAAATAAAGGAAAAAGAAACCAACAAGCCTCAAAGACCTGATTCTAGTAAAATGGCAGCTAAAAACCAATTAGGATTTCCTTTAACAGGCTCAATAAATCAATCAGATCATCAAAATGATGAGTTTATATTAACTTTTCCTTCTAAATTCCTGAGTTTTTTTAAAATAGTCCAATCAATTTCAAGTCTTATTTGGAAAGCGAATCTGAATATAAGCTTTCCCCTTCAAAAGATGAAGGATTTGTAAAGAAAACTTTCAATTTGAGATCTCTTATATTCCATTTAAGGAGGGATCGAAGACATTGGCAAATCCTTTATTGGAGAAATTCTCGAATTATGTGAAAATCCATTGCATAAACATCGAGAATTTTTGGAAATCAGAGAAGATCTTTATGTCGATTCCTGAATTCCAGAAATCCTTGAATCTCATCAATTTCATAGTTCGAGAACATGAATTCGAGGAACTTGTCAAGGAATTGGCCAATAAAAATCATGAAATCACTATACAGGAGATTTGTAATAAGGTGGAAGCTTGGAAACATAATGAAAGTCCTTTATTTTCTCTTTGAAAAATTGAAAATCCTATGATTTTTTCTAGATTTCATGTTCGAATTCATTAAAGAACAAGCATTAAGAAAAGCTCAAGAACTTAAGAAAAAGAATGGAGGTTCCATGGGAAAATCAGGCCTTCGACCTTATAGTAGCACTCCATATTATAGTGGAACTAATAGACCGATCAGCGGGATATCGAATAAATCAGGACTTTATGATTTGAAGATGTCTTATTAATAGAAGTTCTTATTGAATTTATTAATGGTTTTAGGCCGAATATTGAGAAAAAGCCTTCAAGGAATAATTCGGCCTTTTATTTAAAAAAAGCGAAGGAAAAAGAACAGGAAGTCGAGAGATTATTACAATTAACGATCAGTAGGGTAAAAAAAACCTATGAAAACAGGACTTTTTCTTTGATTTTTAGGGGAAAAACGAATATGAATATGAATGTCTGATAAAAATGGGCGAAATCAATGAAATTAGCCAAAGAGTTCAACCAAAAATCACCTATAGGGCCTTCAAAGGCGCAGTAATTCAATAGAAAGTCTTGTTTTAGGCTAATATTTCATTTTAGGATGGAAATTTAAAGGTCCATGTATATGAATTAGATAGAAGAATCAAGGATTTGACGCTTGATGAATTCCAAAGGGAATATAATAGTGTGAAAATCAAAGATAATGAAAGCAAAAAGCTGAAGATTTGGGAGGTTTTGAATGAAAATAAGAAGAACGCGAGGTTTTCACCCAAAAAAGAAGTCAATCCCTCGAAAAAAGAACAGGAAGGAGGTCTTTTCAAAGGCTTTTATAAAGATGAATTATAGAACTTTTTAATAGATTTACAAAGCAAATCAATCAATAAGAATAAAAGACAATCGGATTTGAAGGGAGTTTTATTAGAAACGATGATGTTGACAAATATCCTGAAGGAACAATTACAAGTATTGAAGAATAAAGGAATCAATGGAACCTATCAAAGCAGTCCTTATGGGAAAAAACTCATGAACAGCCAATCGCAACAAGGGAACTAATTAATAAGGACTTTAACTATAGATTTTTAAATAAAAATCTTGTTTTTTTTTATTTTTTGGGGTGTGTTAAAAAAAAAATATTTGAAAACTTTTAAATTTATTGAGAAAATCTTTGAAACTTATATAATTTTTATAATTTATTTAATTAAAAAAAAAAAGCAAAT
>Ga0302186_10003134_pt1 | contig 12293 bp, 16 predicted proteins | sample II_Bog_E1_2_FD_198782 | JGI IMG/M metagenome (GOLD analysis project Ga0302186, IMG submission 198782) | Peat permafrost microbial communities from Stordalen Mire near Abisko, Sweden - II_Bog_E1_1 | ecosystem: Environmental > Terrestrial > Soil > Wetlands > Peat | place: Sweden: Abisko... | reverse complement strand
CCGGAATTAAATTTTAATTTTTTTAAAACAATCAAAAATTCCATTTGAATAAGTGCTTTCATAGTAGTAAAAAAATTTTTTTTTTTACATTTGAAAATTCCATTAAAATTATAAATTAAAAACATCTAAAAGTAAAGATCTAAACTTATGGTTTTAATTATTATTCATTTAAATATTATTTTTCCATGATCATCACAATGTTCCTCATGAGGATAGTGCAAAATCCCCTCTACAATATAATCAATATGACCTTGATGATTTATAATGGAATGGCCGCAACCAGGTCCATGTTTATGTTTTTCATTTTCTTTTTTCTTTTCACACAAAAGACAAAATTGTGATAAATCGAAAGAATGTTTCGCATTTGCATTGATTTCAGAAAAATGATCAGAAAAATTATTTTCCTTTTTGCTGGTTAAAAGCGAAAAAAAATCTTCCAACTGTGGGTCTGATTTTTCTTGAATGCAAATTTCCTGTTTCTCCTTTCCAATTAATTCTGCTTCTTCATTAATTTCATTGTTTTCCTGCTCCCAAAAAAATTTCTCTTCTATATGCGATTTATGATCGCAAAGGCAAATTGAATCATTTTTTTCCTCTTCTTTATTTTTTCCCAAAATATTATGTTCATTTCCATTTTTTTCTTCTAATTTCATTGCAGGCAATTCATTTGCAGTGTTTTTCGGATTGTTCTTTTCATTCAGGACTGAGTAATATAAAACTCCCAACTGTTTGAAACTATTGGAATGTTGTTTTTCTTCCAAAGGGAGACATCTAATAGGGTTCATGTCTGACTCCTCCAATTCATGAGCATTGAGTTCTCCAGCTATTCCTAGTTCTTAAAATTTTGTAGTATTATATAAGTACTGTTTTGAAACATATACAAGTAGCCATTGATGAGCATATCAAAATGGTTCTTATGATGCAATAGAAGACTAAGAGGACTCGAACCAAGCTTGATATTCGAATTGGAACTGTCATCTCTATGGAATTGATTATGTTTCCTCAAGCTACTGGGGTAAAAATATGTTTTTTCGCAATTTTTGCATTTGAATTTCTCCCTCTGTTCCTAAAAAATTAAAAACATTTTCAAAGAAAATTTTCAGACAATATAATGACATTTGTTGAATGAGTTTGGATGTGTTGTTTCAGGTTTGAAGTAGTAGTGAAGGTTTTCGGGCATTGTTCGCAAAGGAAAGGTTTTTCCTTTGTATGAATTCTTTTATGTCGGTTCAAATTTGAACTCTATTTTCAAAAACAAAATAAAGTTTTATTTTTCTCATTTTTTACTTGAGTAAAGGAATGATTGCAATTGTCTTCATTGCATATGTAAGGTTTTTCCCCTTTATGGATTCTCAAGTGCTTTTGAAATGAGGAATATTGGGTAAATTTTTTTTGGCATGTCTCTTCAGTGCTTCAGAAAAGTTTAAAATTTATTATGTCTTTATTTGAAAAAGAGACCATTCGTAAGGTTTTTCCCCTTTGTGGATTCGAACATGTTCTTGCAACGATTTTTTGGCAGTGAAGCTTTTATTACAAAAATCGAAATCACAAGGATATTTTAAATTTTCCATTAAAATGAGACGATCTTCGAACTTTCTCGGTAAATGTTTTGAGATAAGATTTTTTAATATTATATTATCGAAAATTTGAAGAGTAGAAGCATCAGAACTTAAAAAATTTTGATTTTAAGTTTATTTTACAAAACACTATAAATAAAATATTTTCCGATAACAAGATAAGACTTCTAACAACAAAATATTAAGCAATTTTGTTTGCGATTTTTCTATCATGAAATTCCATCAGTTGGAGTTGTTTTTTTCTTTTCAGATTTTTAGAATGTTCAAGAATCACAAAATCAAGTCCATCAGCTTCTGGGATTATTTGAAACTCGTTTTTTGGGGAATTTTCCAACGAATTCTAAAGAAAGAATAATTTTTTCAAAAAAAATTTTTTTTTTTACATTATTAAGATCGTTTTGATGCAAATTATTGATTAATTTTTGCTTTTGTTTCGTGTAATTAAGGATATGGCAGAAAACTAAGGTTTTTTATATAAAGTATAAATCTATGATAAAGTAAGACCTTTTTCTGATTCATCTTCATTGCATAGAAGGCATTCTGGTTTTGAATTTAAGCATATTTTGTGAATAGTGTGCCCACATTTGAAAATGAAAATGGACTCTTTCTTATCAAATGCATTTTTGCAGGCGCTACATCTTTGATCAGAAAAAAACCCTTTTTTCTTTATAAATTTAATATCATTATCGTTTCAGAATTTTAAAAAAATTTACATTATTTGAAAAGATTAAAATTTTATATTTGTCATCTAATTCAGCTAATTTTTGCTTCTCTACTCGTAAAGATTTTTCTTCGAACTTCACATTTGAAAACATTTGTAGAAACGCATATTTTATATAAACAATATTAATTTTTTTCTCTGACTTTTCAAATAATATCTAACAAAATGAAAAATCTTTAGAAACAAACATTAAAAAAAAAGTTCACCTCTGTTAATTTTTCGTAAGGTATATGTACAATCATATAATCGAAAACCTCCCTAATTTTGGCTTGCAAATAATCCAAAAGAAAAGGAATATTTAAGTAATCACTAAAATTTTGTTTTTTGCAATCGTCGAAAATTTCAATCAAGGATTCAATGAATTTAACGCATAATTCCTAAATATTTCATAATTTGTTTAAAAATTAGAAAAATTAAAACAATAATTTACTTCTGTTTGCAATTCATCTGTTTTTCTGTGAAGGTCAAGCATATCCTTAATATCATTAATTTTTTTCTCGATAAAACTACTGATTTTGCTTTCAGGAACATGTATATGTTGATCTCTTTTCATCCATTTCCTTAATTTATCCTTTACAATCTATCAAATTTCGTTTTTTTAACTAATACAGTTTTAGAAACCTCTAAATGAAGATCCAAAGATTCCTGGAATTTGCCAGTTCTTGGAAGCAAAAGAACAATGGCTTTTTTGATTTTATATCTTTCGCAAATTTCAAGACTTTCCTTGAAAAGGCATTCTTCTGAAGACAGAAAAAACAAAATCTTCCAAAATTATTTTTTCAAAAAACAATTAAATTGTTATTAAAAATAACTTTTTTGACACTTTTTTCCTTTGCCAAATTTTCAAGATAAAGTAATTTGAGTTGATTTGTTTTTCTGACTTTAAGTCTTTTTTCAAGATACTCAGTTTGAAGGTTTTCTTTTTTTGATAAATTTTTGATTATTTCCAAATCACAATCTTGGAAATAATTATTGATAAATTCATGAGTTTTGTCAGAATTTAAATTCAGAAATGTGGTAATGTTGACGATGAAAAGGTTCTTCATTTCTTCGAAATAACCAAGAGGGGGTTTGGAAAATATAGCCTTTCTTATAATTCCATGGAACCAATCGAAAAATTCTGCCTACAAACTTCATTTTTAATTTTTTTTTTTAATATAAGAATAAAAATACCTTAACAGTCAGATTTTTTGTTTCCAGATAAATTTCGAAACATCTTTTATAATCTTTAATTTTTTTGTTGAAATGAAGTTTTATTTGGGCGCTTGTAAACAATTAAGATAAATTTTCGAAATTATTTATATATATTTACAAAGGAGAGGTATTCAAAATTTTAAGAAATCTTGGTTCATTAATATTGTAGTCATCATTGGAGGCATATTTCAATAAATCAAGTAAAAATTTGGGATTTTCATTCTCTTTATTTGAACTTTTGCTTCTTCTGAGACCTTCTAAAAGGAAAGGGTTCTCGTTTAAATGGACAAAGCAATCCAAGCAAACTTTCTTCTTAATTTGACAGAGATTCATTTCAAAGATCTGGGCGATCAATTGATAAAAATGGTTTCTTTTTTCAGAGTACATTTCAAAGGTTAGATCATTTTTAACCAGATCCTCATCGACATTTATGATAATTTGCAAAAGACGTTCGAAAATAGAACTTCCATTTTCTAATTTTTTTTTTTAATTCTATATATATGAAATTTTTTACCATTAGCTATTTGTTTTTGTGAGAGTTTGAAGATTTTTGATTGATTTCTCAAGATTAAAAGATAAATTTTCCCACTATCATCGAAAAATTTGAACAGGTAGGAAAAAACCAATTTTGTGTCAAGCAAAATCAAATTTTTTAGATTGCTTTCATCGAAAATCCATATTGTCAAATCCACAATCAGATGATCCATGACATTTTGTGAAATGTTTTTCCCATTTACTAATTGACCTTTGAGACATTTATCAATATACCATAAAGCTCTTTAAACATTTTAAATTATAAATGTAAACAATATCTACCTATATCCAATTTTATTTACTTCTGCTTGATCCTGATTTGATTGATTTTTTTGATCCAAATAATTACTGAAAATTTTTATAAGCGGAATCATGAAATCAGTGGCAGATTCAGTGCATAAATAAATTAAGGCATTGTAAAAATTATGCTTGAGACATATTCTAATTGCTGAACTATATTCCATTGTTTTCCTTTTTGAACTTAAATCCAATGATAAAATTAAAGTTTGAATCAAAAAGTTCTTCTTTTCATCTTCATAATATTTAATTAACTCATCAATGGTTTCTTCTGGGATATATCTAATAAAAATATAAAATAATGATTTTAATAGTTTTATTCTTTTACTTGATTTTTTGTGTTATTATGAAAGCTTCCAAACATTCCAAGAATTTACTCATTTTGCCCATATTTTTAAAATCAATATAAACCCTCTTGAATAAATAATCATAATCTTCAGTTTCAACCAAAAATTCAATCATCATCATAATTGCTATCTCATCACGATTGTTCTCGCCAAGTGAAGATTTTGATGTTTTCGGCGTTGCTTCAGATGACAAAAAGGTTTTGTAATAATTAAAAAAAAACTCTCTTAGAGTTTCTTCCACAAGATCTTTGAATTTTTTGTTATCTCCTTCTTTTTGAATGCCTGCGAAATTCCGCATCTCTCCTTTAAATATATCGATACACAACTTCATTGCATTCTTATAATCCATAGCTTTTTTAAGATTTATTATTGGTATTTCCCAATTCTTCAAGGTAATGGTCTTGATAAAATGGTTGTCTTCAATATAAAAGATTTGGTTTTTGGTTCGTAACACTGAGGATTTATTATAAATTGAGGCATTTTTCTCAAAAACATCTTTTTGCAAACAAAAAAGAATTCTGGGTAAAAATTTATTAGCTTGATAGGGGTTTATTTGAGTAAAATCACCATATTGCAAATCCTCGTAATGTATCATGAAGACCCCTTTTTCTTTATCATTGTTGATTCCCAGAATAATAGAGGAAGAAATTAACGATGAAAAATGAAGAGAGTAATGCAAAATCAGATATTTTATAATTTTGGAAATTATTTTTTGGTCTTGTTCAAATATCCCAACCATACAAATGCAATTCCCCCACATGATCACCAAGATTTGCACCAAAATGATTTCATTTTCGGAACATTGGTAATCTAAATTTTAAAATTTCGATGAATATAGAGAAAAAAAAATCTTTTATACTTATGGAAGATGCATCATCCCAATAAAAAAAAGGACAACAATCTTTTTCCAAAAATTTTGGTTTTGCAAATTCGAAAATTGCTTCTTTTAAATTTTTGAAATCTATCACCAAAATTTTTTGCAACGTTGCGACTGCGAGCAATTTGACCTTAGTTTTTTCTTTCTTTAAGATAAAAGGAATCGCATTCACCAAATTAATAATCGTGAAATAATAATTCAAAGTTTCAATGATGGTGTTATCTTTTTTGAGTTTTTTCTGGATCATTTTTTTTTCAATCCATTTTATCTTCAAGATTTTATCTTCTGAGGTGCCCACAACAAATGCTATCTTATTTATAGTGGATTTGAGAAATTTTATGAAAGTAATGAAGGCAATGATAACAGATTCTTTTCTAAGTAATTTCCCATTATTTAAATCAAACAAACAGACAGTTCCTTTGGAATATCCTGCCATCATTTTTGAATTGTCATCCAAAATATCAACACAACTGATCTTTTCATTCTGTGGGGGGTTAAGAATCATGCAAAAGTGAGAGTCCTCCTGTTTATAAACCAATATCATCCCGTTTTCAAAACCAAAGCACAAAAACACATCATTTACCTTTATAATAAAAATTTAATTTTTCAATATAAATTTAAAAGTTTCTACATAACACAATGTTATATATTTTTGCCTTTCTTCGTACATAAACGACTTCTCAACACTTTCAATCTTCAAGGGACATTCTTGCACTCCTGTCAATTGCATGTTCCTCAAAACAAATTTTTGAAGGTTATCCATTTGGTACTTGGATCCCCCATTTTTTCTATCCTCATCCTCAAATTCTTCAAAGGGGTTCTCCTCAATGTCTTTAATTTCCCTCAAACTTTTACAATTTTCAAAAATTCTCAGACCATTGTTGAAAATCTCTGGTCCTGTATCTGCTGCTGATATTGTAGATGAGTTACCTTTGGAATCATAATGGCCATTATGGTGATGTCTGGGTTTTCTTTTCAAAGCGAAAGTTTCAGGCTCTTCTTCCAGAATCTGAGATCCACTACGGGTTTTATTTTCATTATCAACGTTTATATTTTCATTATATGAATTTGAAGGAGGGGGAAAAATGAAAGGTGTTTTTATTTTAGGGTTCGGGTTTTTTTGGATTTTTTGTTCTTCGGAGTCCTCGTTTTTATTATTTTCCATGTTGCGAAAATTACAAAAATTTCAAATAGTAAACTATTAAATTCCTATAGTATTTAAAAGATAAAATTCCCAAAAACTAATTTAGAAACAAATTCTTAATTTGCCGTCAAGCTCAAAATGGATCATAGCTTTTTTCCGAACACTTTATTGAAAAATCCAAACAAAATAGACCTGGATCGAGAAGAACATGAGGGCCAGTCTAGTGATCTTACAAAACCTCTTCTTGAAAATGAATATGAGGAGGAAATCATAATGAAATTCATGTATATTTTCTTCTTTTTAGCTTAAAAATTCAACTTCAACTAAAGTCGGAATCCTCGAAGATTCAAAGGGTTGTTAGATAAATACCAGGTGCTGTCATATGATTCCTTGAAAATGGCTCTAAAGCTACGATATCATTGTGAGGAAAAAGAAAAATTCATTAGAAGCCGAAAAATTTTCTTATCGTTCTTGACGATCTCAATTTTTGTCATTTCTCTTTTAGTGTTAACTTTTTCTTATTTGACCGAATGTTTGAGTCTGGGATGTGGTGCCCTAGCATTTTTTTTGACTTTATTGAACGATATTTATGATATCATGAAGTCAGTCTATTCATCGGCTGAAATCATAAGGAATTTGATAGTATTCTTATGTTTGCCTATTTTTGGAATTTTGGCTCTTTCTGAACAAGGGGAAGAAAAATTCTTTATGGTAGAGCTTTCAGAAAGTTTATTTGCAATGTCCGTGGGTTTTTTTGTAGGATTGGTCATTATCAAGCCTTTGACAAAATGCTTGGGAGATGAATGAAGAATAAATGAATATATATATTATAATTTAAATAATTTAATTCGTTTGTTTTTTATAGAATGAGTCTCCAAAAATGGTTTTATAAGTTGTTTTTGTGATTCTAGATAAATCCATTACTAATAAAAACGTTCTCGATGTATTTTGAGTAAAAGGCCGCCAATTCATCATCTTCCGACTTCACATTTAGGTTCAAGATATTGTTAATTTTGTTGATTTGGCATTCCAAAAAGATAAATTTCTCTGTGGTCAACTTTATAAAAAGGACAAATATTACTTCATTTCAAAAAAACGCGTACATGTTTCGAAAAGAAATAAAATTTCATCTCTCCTTCCATTTGTCCAGAAGCGACGCAGTTCACTCTAAATTGTCCGAACATACTCTCGATAAATTGGGGCTCCATGTTGGCAATCACATTCCCCTTGACAACTCTGGTCAACGTTGCCCTAAGATTGAAATTTTCACATATATTAAAATATAATTTATATTAGACCCTTCATGCAAATTGGTCCATGAATTCTGGAAATATTCAGAATCGATTTCCACTGCTTCCGCGAGATCACCAACTGAAATAGAAGTCATGCTTGGACCGAAATTAAGATCAAGCAAATTCTGATTTTGTTCTTTGGAAGCCAAAGAGTTGTTTTCAGGCTTTTTGATTGAGGATGGGATGTCAACCTGCAAAAGACAAAAATATTTTAGTAAAAAAATAAGCAAATATAGAAAAAAAACATCCAAAAGGTCGTCTCTTTTCTCAGGGGCTATTTCTTGTGGGTTTTCTGTTTCTTTTTTTCCTTCGTCTGGAACTACCACGTCATCTGGCTTGATTTTTGATGCCTCTTCCAAAATTGCCAATTCTTTGTTTCTTTTTGTATTTTAAATTAAGTTTAGTATAAAAAAAAAAAAAAAAACCTTTGAATGTTAAAATGTTCAAAGGGTTTCGTGAACTTGTTGGCAGGTTTCTGATAAATAACAGACAAGGTGTTAAATTCGATAAGTGTGTTTTCCTAAATCCACTTTTAATAAAACTAAAAATTGGTGATTTTCATTAACCTTCGAATTTTCTTCATCTTCCAAAAACATCAAAATCTCTTGTCTTGAATCACTCATGACCTTTGCCAATTCATCAATGTTGGCTTGCATGATTCGATAGTAAAATGCAGCTCGATCCTTCAAATCAACGTCCTCTTTATCGTTGGATAAAATCATATTGAACAATGTCCCGAGAATTAATTGCATCTCAGGAGGCCTTTTCAAGAATAACTTGACACTAGCAGTCAACAGCTTGTTTAAAATAAAAATCAAAGATGAAATGAAAAATTTATTAGTTCAAAAATTCAAATTTCTTTAAATTATTATTTATCCATTACCGTATGTTTCACTTTCGTGTTATCTGTCGATTCGCTTGATTTAGCTTCCTTTATTTGGTTGATGAATGATTCGATGATATAAGGCGAATCTTCAATGGCCTCTCCAAAATCTCCAAGAATCCAAATCAAAGCAATCTATTTTTTTTTTTAAGTTTATAAATTTTAGAAAATTTATTTAGACTTTGGAATCTGCTTCAGTGATATAATCCAATGAGTTATTTATGACTTGTATAATTTCTTTATATTCTGAGGGGTATTTTCTCAATATATCTAAAAAAAAAAAATTATAGATTAATAATTAATTATGATTGGAACCTCTAAAAGCCATGATGGTTTCATTGGTAACATGTTCACTTTGCATTGCGATGAAGGTCGTCAGTTGCTTTACGATCGGAGTTGCCATTTTGGGCAATCTGATGGCAATTCCCCCTAATGCTTGGATCGACTTTCGGGCAATATTGACATCAATGTCCGTTACATATTCACTTTTTTTGAAATTAAAAGGTAATTGGAAGTTTTTTTTTTTACCCTAATTCGTTCAAAATGTCTCCTAAATTATTTTCTGATGCGATTTGGGTCAGAATGTCCAATTTCAATAATTTTATATATGTTGGCTCGTCAACCTTGCAATAAAATTGTTTGTAATCATTTTCAAAGACGCTGTTCCCTCCTCTTTTTAAAATTTTTTATTAAAAAATGTTTATCGATAAACAAAATTAAAACCTTGTGACAACAAAATATATGTGCGACAAAGCTGTGAAAGTCAACTCATAAGTTCCAACGACTTCTCCACTCGTCATCAATGTAATTAATGGTGCTTATGAAAAAATAATTCAAATTCAAAATTAAAAAGATTTTTTTACATTGGATTCTTTTGAAAACTTGTTGATGGAGTTGAGGCTTGTCCAAGGTGAAATTCAAGAAGACCTTGATGCATCCTAATTTAAATAAATTATTTTGTGTTCTCTTAGTTAGTTAATACCCAAAACGATTGAAGTGCAAGAATGTTTCAATCTATCCTCGAGTAAATTCTTATAATTTTTCCATTAAAAATCGAATTTATTTATATAAGAATTTTTTACCATGATGTCATAGAGCTCATTTTCTGTTTTCGGAACATATCTAGCCACGATTTCCAGAATTATGGTTTGTCCCCATTCGCTAAATTCCTATAAATTTAAATTATTTACAAAATTAATAGTCTATTTTACTTTAATCCGATTCAACAAATAAACGACCATTTTCGTGCTTATAGCAATCCCACCTTCTTCTTGTAAAATTTCATTCAGGGCTTGAATCGAATTGGAAATCACTAAGGGATCGCTATCTTTGATCAAGGCATAAAGATTGTCGATGATTGAAGATTCTTTAAATCTTTATTTTCCAAAAAAAACAAATAAATTTCAATACTTTTGACTTTTGATGGCATCAAATAAAACAATTTGATGCATCCCAGAATTGCTGTCTTCCGAACATAAGGGTCTGTATCTTTCAAAGCCTCCAAAATGGCCGGCTCCATGTATTCGAATGATCCTGAAAATCTCATCGAGCATAAGCTCCGCAAAGCTAACCCTCTGATTTTTGCGTCAGCGTGTTGGCAATCCTTTAAAAAAGTATTCATGGCCATGATGGCCAAATCCGAATGAGACTCTGCATAATTCCCCAGATACAAATATATCATTTTTTTTTGTATAAGGTCGCTCGTAAACGAAGCCTAGAAAATTAATAAAATTTATAAGCTAAAAAATGTTGTTACCATGCACATTTCACTAAATAATCGAGAAACATCGATTCCTAATATTTATTTTGTTTTTAATATGTGGGGAAAATTACAAAATTACCCAATGTCATAAAAGCAATCACCTTCTTCACGACGTCTCGGCGTTTGTTCTGATCTTTTTCATTTAAAGTATTTTTCAAAAGTCTATAAAATGCATTAGATTTTTTAGAAAGACTTTAGAAGTACTGTTTCAGCTCATTGACTTCGCCCTTTTTAGTATGCTCAAAAAATTGAGGAGGCTGGGATGTTGATTTTGGAAGCGAGGTATTTTGATAATGTGAGGAAATGTTAGAAACGATGTTTGAGACAGCGGTTGGAAATTTGGATGACATTTTTCTTAATTTTTTTTTTCAAAAATCCAATTTAAAGATTTATTTAATAAAATCGAATTTATTAGCTTTCAAATTTTAATTAAATTTTGAATTTCTTGAAAAACAACAAAATTGTATTTTTTTCATTTTTTTAGAAAATTGTTATTAACACAAATGTCGAATAAAACAAACACGTCGGGTATGCCACAATCCATCTTTGTTCATGCAAATCCAAAGCCTGTAAATGACATTTAAATAAAAAAAAATGATAATTTCTAAACTGTTTGGAAAAAATAAGCTGATTTCAAGCTAGCCCATGCAATTGCAGCCATTGATAAAAAAATTCCCACTAAACATCTAAATTAATAAAAAATATCTTCATTTTATATCGATGTTTTCAAAATACTTCAAATCCATAAAGGCGTTAACTCCTGATAACAACACGATTGGAAGTAAACAATATCCCAAAATACTAATGGTGTTATAAAGTTCCAAATAATTATTCTAAATTTCAATTTTTTCAACATCTCATTTTTTCAAAAATCAAACCTGACTAATGAAATTCATTAGGAAGTATATCATCAGACATCCAAATATTTCGAATCCATAAATATAGCCGAAATGAATTTTACCACTCTAGGAAAAACAAAATTTATATTATATTTTTTTTGGCCATTTTACCAGCATCAAAAAACTTCCAAATATCAACGCAAAAAGTAAAGGACCTGACATATCACCTTCTTTGATGAATTTCTCATCACATTTCTTAAAGGTTAGGACTGAGAGTGTTTTATTTTTGAAGTTTTCCAGATCAATTCCCAAATCTTAAAATTTTTTTAAAAAATTATTTTTGTTTTTTATTACCTTCAAGCAAAGGTGGTTCATCTAAAACGTCAGAACTAGAATTGATGTTATTTTTTGGGTATACCCCTCCAACTAAAGAAATATTTCCGCTTAATTCCTGATTTTGGTTTGGTAAAGAAAAGTTCTTAGGAATAGGTTGCATTATTGGTTGTTTAGGTTTAATTGAAGATTTGGGGAGATCAACTGGAAAACTAGGGGTATCATTACTGAAATTGATGATTTGTCCTGGGTTGGGGGCAATCTCTTGTTGAGGGGCATCTCCAGTGAAATCAATGCCAGCAAAGGGACTTCTAATCACTTTCTGAGTCATTGGGATATTTTTTGATTATTGTTATTGATTTTTTTTTTTTTAAATTAGATTTCAGGTAAAAAAAAAGTTTCAAAGGATTAAATTTCTTCACAGGTTTGTCTCATAAAAGCAATTTTTGTAAAACCAAAATTTGAAATTAAAAAATTTTTGTAATATTTTTTT
>Ga0302186_10003133_pt1 | contig 12294 bp, 7 predicted proteins | sample II_Bog_E1_2_FD_198782 | JGI IMG/M metagenome (GOLD analysis project Ga0302186, IMG submission 198782) | Peat permafrost microbial communities from Stordalen Mire near Abisko, Sweden - II_Bog_E1_1 | ecosystem: Environmental > Terrestrial > Soil > Wetlands > Peat | place: Sweden: Abisko, Stordalen... | reverse complement strand
TCGCAATAAGCCCAGTTTGGATTATCACAGCAACAAAATACGCTTTTGTTCAAACTTATTTAATCATAGATTACTCAAGAGCATCCGAAGACGTTGGCAATGCGTATAAGGAGGGAGTATCCCTCTTGACTTTGACAATGCCATTAGCCTCGTTATCCCAGAAGCAGGAACTCATAAATTGAATATTGATAGATTGTTGATTATTTTTATGAGCAGGAGAACAGCTTAAGTAAAATCTTTCTCCCTAAAGAGATTATTTAGATATAAATTAAACTTTTTACGATCATTTATAATTTCTTAATCGAGGGCAAGACGATTGATCAGAATATAGAGGAACTTGATATGAATGGTCTGCTGCTAATTAAAAGACATCATATCAATCAATTTTAGAGGCCTTATTATGACATTTTTGGCCTTTTTAAATTAACAAAGTCTCTGATGATTAGTATAAACTGAAAGGTTAGCCTGATAAATCATTTGCAGATTTTCAATCTTAAAAACTACTAATCTCCACGCTTTAAGAATGAAAGCCTTTTTTCATCAAATAAGCTTACCTTAAAACTAGTGACTTAAGAGATTATTTTAAGGTGTTGAAAATAAATGATTTCCAGCAAATCATTAACAAAAATCATGAAATTTTTTATAAAAATTGATTTGATGGTGGAGTCTCGAGGATGATGGGCCGAAGACATGAGCTATAATGAAATGATGTATTTGCAAGGATAATTATTGATACTTTTCGTAAAATGTTTTAATGGATACATTTTGGCAATAACTATTGAATATATCGCATTATTCCGGTATCTTGGGAAGTATTAGTTTGATAATGAAAGATTGGATTAAATTTAAATCACTCTTAAGTCTGACAAGAGAAATGTTGTGCTTTTTTGCAATTTTATGACTGTATGAGTTTGCATTTTGATTGTAAAACAACTCTGTTGTTTTATTTTCATTTGTTTGATAGTTGCTAACTGTGTTTATCCGCCAGTTGAAGTTGATGTTTATTTTCTTTCCATAAAAAATATTCAAATATGTATTTTTAATTTGTAGAAATTGAAGTTTTCCCAAAATCCAGCATTTTGCAAGTATTATTTTGTTATGACTAAATGTATTTACTTCATTCATTTTTTATTTCTCTTCGAGAACTGATGATTTTAGTCCATCTGAAGAAATAAATAATTTCAATTTCAATTTTATGCATATTCATATTTATTTATTATCTCTGTATCATTTTTTATGTCTTATTTTTAAGTAGTCGATCACAAAATTAAAATTCAAAGAAAAATTTGGAAAATTAGATCACGTAAAAATGAATCATGAAACCGATTGCGATTGTTTTGGTGATATCTATAATGCTTTGAGGATAAATTGATTAATATCGAAATCAAATATTCTCTTAAATATCTTGTGCAATGTATTTCCTGAATAAACTGCTTAATTTTTAATAATCTTTCTTTTATGAATAGATGTTTATGCAATACTTTGCTATAATTTGTACTGAATTAATATTTATATAAAAATTCATCTTTAAGGCAATCAATGGTAAGTTATTAGAAGATGGAATCATTTATCTCATTTAAACTAATGCTTCATATAAGTTAAACGCTTTATTTATATTTTTATATAATAGAAGAGGAAATGAGAGCGCATCGACGAATAATAAATCATCAGCCATAATTTGTCAATTAATAAGGAATCACAACTATAATTAAAATAATTCTGAAGCTTTAAGATAAAGAAAAGATAAAATTATAAAGATATTACAACAACAGTTTATCAAAAAACAAAATATTATAAAACAAAAGATTATAAATATCCAAATTAAACAATTTTATTTTTTAATTATTTTTTAAAGATTTTATGAGAGCAAAGCCCTTAGGCAATTTATAGTGAAGAACAAAGAAAATTCTTAATTTGTTAAAATTTCTTTTAAAAGTAGCCCGACAAATAACAATATTGAGTAAAGATATTGCATAATTTAATAGTCCTGTTAATTATAAAGGTCTAATAACTTTAAACTATCTTAAAAGATTATCCTTTACTATGACTCCTTCAAGAAAAAGCTGGCAAACGCTATAGCCTTCTGCATAGTAACGAAACTTCCTATTGTTTTGGAAGGTAAAGCAAGAATCTGGAAAATCAAAAATAGTCGAGTTAATTGAACTTTTTGCTATCTTTAGTTCATTGAAACTTAAAAAGAAAATAATTTCTATTAATAAATCTACAACAATCAATAACTTTATGGGAACTCTCAAATTAACAAGTAATAATGCCTCAGTTAAAATAGAATCTCTAAAGTAAGCTTTATAAAAAGGCATGATCGTACTCTTTGATGAATTTAACTCAGCCAATGATTCAGTCCAATGCTTTATCTAGCAACTTTTAAAATATCCGAGCACCATCGATCCAGTGACAGGTAATATCATTCGGATACACTAAAATTTTATAATTTTTGCAACTCAAAATCCTGAAACATATGAAGGAAGAGCACTTTTACCTAACAATATTAGAAATAAAGTTATTCTAATTGAAGTTCCAACCTATTCAATGAATTAAATTATTCAAATTTGTAGTAGCAAACTGTTTGATAGGCTTAACAACTAAAAAGGAGTCTCTGCAAACTAAATCAAATCTAATTCTTCGTCAATATATTTGCTTGCATTGAAGATGATAAGTAGCAAATAGGAAAGAGTAAATAGTATAAAATAAAAGTGAGCATTATACTTTAAGACATTATATAAACTTTGTAAGAGGATAAAGAGACTGCATTTGTACAGCAAAAATAAGTGTTCTCTTTTTAGTGACAATTAGAGAGAATTTATGCAATTAAATGCTTCATTAGTTTTTCCAGACTAAATTTTAGATTAATAGAGAAGTCCTATTGCTTCAATTCAGTTCATTCAAGTGTAAAAGTCTATAGATTGTTCAGTTGCTTCTAAAAATTGCTAAATAACAATTAATCTTCCTCTAAACTTAAAAAATGCTTATCTTGTTTAAAAATTAAAGATTGAATTTCTATATTTTCAAATAACATTTATAAAATTGATTATGTAGATGGTTCCAATCGAATACTCTTCTGATGAGTCCGAAAGATTATAAAAATACTGTTGCTACTAACTATTTTAGAAAGATTATATCATGTACTCTCGTTCCATAACCCGTTAACTGCATTTATCTATCCTCTGTAACTGAAATATCATAAATTTTAGGTTCAATCTAACCTCATAACCATCTTCTTATCTTAAATATTTAAAATTCGAAGGAAAACCCTGTAAAGAAGAGTATCTAGTAAGCCTTTTAAACAAGCATCTCAAGATTTTCAATCTTAATAGATAGATAATAACTTCTGTTCCAGAATATGATTCATATCGTTTATTTTTGTTCAATCTTAATAATGGAACAATTTTGTAACTTTTTTCAGTTTTCTAAAGAAGTATTTACCTGCAGTAAGGTTTGGAGGATTTATTCTCCTAAAAAACATAAATTTGCCTAATTAATCTTTAATTTAAGGATTAAACTCTCTTTCCTAAATTGATAAAAGCTTTACTTTGATAATGAACTAAAAATTCATTCTGAATTTATGGTTATCGATACAATTCATTAATAAGCTTCTTGCAATTTGAGTTTTGCATTTCGATCAAGATTTTGCTTGATAAAACAAAAGATAACAAATGTATAGACATTAACAGCTAATTTATTGAAACGAAAAGATAACTATATTTATGAAACAATGTTAATTAATGATGCCTAAGAAATATAATGATGAATCAAAAACCCTTATCAAATTGTTGTAATTTAATGCTTTATAATTCCAAAAAGGATATTATAAAAATTCATCTTTAGCCAAAATTATTATTGGCTCATAACTATGAAAAAAACTTATAAAAATAATAATTTTTAATCCAAAATGTTAATAGAATTTGCATAATAAATCAAAAATTTTAACTTCTTTTTTAAAAAGGGAATAAAATGTTATATAAAATTGGAAGAGAAAAAATTATATTGTCCTTCAATTTAATGAGAAATAATTTAAACTTGGGTTCTCATAGTATATAGTTGAATTCTGCTAATCAAATATTTGTATACAAGAAAGAATATGATATAGATTCAGCTTTTAAAAAAATTGGAGCTTCCGTCATTCTTCAACATTATTCCAATCAACTATATCACAATTGTATTCAACTATCTTGAAGAAAAGATCAATGGACGCATCTTTTCCAATAATTACATTCGAAATTTATCCTCAAAATTTACCTATTTAAGAAATCTAGATATTCATATAGAAATAGTGAAAATAATAACTGAGCTGTATAATTTTCAGGAGACTTATATTTTAAAGAGCAGACAATTATTACCTTAAATAAACATATTTTTGATTTGTTAAAAAAGTCACTCTAAATTAAGTAATTCCTGTTGGAATGGAAGAAAAATACAATTGTATTTTATCCCCTCAAATAATGCCAATTTTCAATCCATTTTCCGTCAATAAGAGCATAATAGAATTATTATGCAAATATTTTAATGCCCCATCTGCCGTTTCAGTCATGATGTAAAGGAAAAGCAATAATTCTTTCAATTTAGATATAAAATTGCGATTTCTCCTCAAAATATAATTCTTTTCATTTGAGACTCTTGATTTCTAAATATAGATACGTAAACATCTGCCTATGAACTGTTTATTGGGGGAACTATTCTTGTAAAACTGGCTATGCTTGAAATTAAACAAATATAACTCAATTTTGGATTAGATATCAAAACACCAGGTTAGGCTATTAACTTTTGCTATGTATTCAATCCTGCAATTCAAAATTTATAAGATTTAGCAAGTCTCGTCCTTAATCAATCTTCCATTGACAATATATCAATGGGTAAATTTATTTTATCCTTCGAAAAATCATCTCTTCGAGATCGAATTAAAAATGGAGTTGCTGATCAAATTGTTCAGTTAAAATCGGGATCTCTTGATTTAAACATGTTGAATTAGATAAATGAAAACATAAATTTTTTGAGTTTTTATTTGATTAATTAAAAGATTTTAAAACTAGTATTGTTTATTCAAATAAACATATAATTTTGAACTCACTGGACAAAATCTTCAATTTAAAGGGATTGGAATTTTATTTTATCAAAATTAACCAACAAATATGAATTTTTACAGATAAAAAGATTGAAAACTCATGTAGTTTCAACACGATAATCAGTTATTTTGTTGCCAAATAAATAAAAATTATTGTATAATATCAAAAATAATGATATTGACCTTGGCTTGGCACTTACTCTCAAGTTATATTTTAAATTATTCTCCATTGAGAAGATATTGGAATACAGTACAAAGGATAAATACAGAATAATACTACTTTTCAAGCTTTTGCAAATACTAAGCTATTTGGTAAATCCTATAATCTTTGTTATCATTATAAAGAAGAAATAAAATCGATCGCCCTCCAGAGTTAAAATTTACTTGTGAAAGATAAAACTTTTAGATCTCTTAAATAATGAAAATTCTTCATTAAATTTTATGATAAATGCCTATGATGCGAAAGCATAGAAATTGGAAAAGTATTTTCTATGTTTCTGTCAGGAAAATAACACATCGCAATTGAAGCAAAGCTTTCAAACGGATAAGTAAAATTTTATCTTGGAAGTATATAAGTATAATTGAGATTTAAAACTATTGCACTTGGATTGAGATTTCATTATCCTAACAAATTTTAATATTAAATTGGAAGTGTCCAATTAAGAAAGCCAATTTAAGAATCAAATTTGAAAAAGAACTCTTAAATAAATACAATTAGCTGTAAATAACTTTTTTTAAACTCTAATTAAAAAGTATTTCCTTTTACCTGATAAATGTTCGATCAAAATTAACAATTTTTGATTTATTACTGTACGGAAGTAAATGATAAAAAATATAGATTTAATGATAATTCTTCATTCCAATTTTTTATAGTGATCTTCAATTTCTGACTGCAAATTTGTGTTTTGTTACAAAAAAGTCATCCAACTTTAATTAAACAAATATTAAAATCAACACTTTAAGGATGTTTAAAATGTAAAGATCTAAATCTTTTTTTCATTCTTCTGATAAATAAAAATGTATAATCTTAAAATATCTTTTCTGTCAAATTTAAATGGCAAAAGAATATTTAACTGAATTAATTTTAAAAAAATGTTTTTTGTTAAATAAGCCGTTGCCAGTATTATTTAATAAGATTAGTCTGTCTTTCAAAATTATTATCATAATACAACTTTTTCAGACAAAAATAAAAATAAAATATTAAATCCTTTCAATTGCAAATCTAATCTCAATCCAAAGAAATAAATATATGGAATCTCATCACTCTCTGGGCAGTAGCTATTTAATTTTTATGTGCAGAGAATGGATTGTTAGAATAGATGTGGAAATCTTAACATCAACTATCTATTAGATATAAAGATAATAAATTTGAGCTATATTCTAAAAGAATATTTTAAAATATGTTTGATTACCTGATGATTTTGCTTAAATTATATTTCACTTGCCACCATATCGAATTTTTCGTGATATGATCAGTGGACCAAGCTTGTCGAAAATTAGTCTCTGATGGGATATTATAAACTGACATGTATGGGCGTTGCAATCAGGATCAAAAAACTTGAATCAAAATCAAGTTTAGGACATCAACTATGGTAATCGAAAAAACATGGAGTTAAAAAAAATATTTTTAAATCAAGAAAAAAACGAACTGGTACTATTATTCGTGGAGATAAATCGATGGGTTAAAGGAATAATCATTAAAAATTAAATATCGATGAAGACCTATAATGTTGTAATTAGTCTTATTAAATATTTGATTAATTAAACCTGGGATATAGCTAATATTAGAATATTGATTCATTCATATTTGGACTGAATATTGTATATGGATCGGAGTAAAAAGCAAGATAAACTTAGCTCAATTCAAAAAAATTCATCAATGAGTTTCACTTTTTTATTGTATTTGGTTCAAATAATCCCGATTTGGTTAGTAGCCATATAATAAGTAATTCCTTGATTTCTTCCATAAATAATTTAAAATTGTTAATCATAGATTGAAATCTTTCAAATTAATTATAAACTATGATAATCGTGATTACTTTTTACCAAACTTGCTTTAAACTAGGTGTTGAATTCCTACTTCATTTGCTTTCTCATCAGTTTGCCAATATCCTGAGCATTGGTTGAAAACACTATCAAATAGATCTATTTTTATTATTGCCCAAAGGCTTATCGACATTAAAATAGATTTCGGTTTTACTGCTAACTTAATCTGTAGGAGAGAGCCTTTTCTACAAGTAGTTCGATTGGCATCCCCCAGACACACAGATCAACACTCCCATCATATTCAATGTTTTTTAAAATTTAAAGAGATCCATAATTGATAATTCCAAAGTGAGTCGTTTTTCTCTCTGTGAAGTGAGTTACGATCCAAAATAACTCATAATTTATAAGTCTTCTACATTGACGATAAAGATATTTTAAGGCCTTATATCTCGATGCGCGATGCCCAAGTCATTAAGTCATGCATGTAGTCTATTGCATTTGTGTTTTGCTTGTTTGATGATTGGAGCTTCTTCCTTTTCTCCATCCAATTATTCTCATTTTGCAGTCGCTAATAAACGACTCCTCCTACAATGTCCTCCAATATAACATTAAGATCAGTTTTTCTATCGAAAAAACCGCGAATTATCGGTATATTATGACGATGGAGACATATTTGCAATATAATTTTCATTATGATTTGAATCAATAGTTTAGAATCTTCTTTAAGACAAGCAAGATATCCGTAAGCATTCGATAAATAGTGAACACCAAGTACAAGATTGTTATTTATGGTTCCCAAGGCATCGTAGCATTGATTGAAAATTAATTTATATATCATTTTATCTGCAAGGATTTTTATAATTACTTGATTAAATTAAAAATTAGAAGGCAGCCTCATAATCTTCCAGTGCATGTAAATATTAAAAGATAGGAAAAGGCTAAAATTGATTCATCATCAAAGTGCAAACGCAAAGATAAAAAGAAAAGAAAAAACAGATCTCTTCCTAAAGGAGAAAGCCTTAAAAAGATCTAATCCCAAACCAGGCGAAATAAAGTTGGCGACTATCAAACTAACTATTGGGACCAAAACAGTAGCGTCAATAAAAATGCAAACTCAGACAGTAATAAAGTAGCAAAAAAAAAATCGTATAACATTTTTCTCGTGGAACGCAAGAGTTCTAAAATGTCATACAGCTCGCTTCCTTTTCCTTATCAAGAAAAATATTTCCCAAATTGCTTGAATAATGCTATAGATTTAATACTTATTGCCAATTTGTATCAGATCTATCGATTAACAATTTTACGAGAATCAATCAATAAAGCTCCATGAAAATGATTAATTTCAAAATATATACAATTATACCATCCTACCAAAGACATCAGCTCATGAAAGCAGCCTTTTGTCAGGATAAAAATGTAAAAAATCGTCAGCTGTACAGCATCGGTCGCCAGCAGCGAATTTCAGCCTTGGATTTCTTTAATGTGAACCATTCAGGCTTAAATTTGTCTGCTTCAACTTTTTCAAATAAGATATATCAGATTCCTCTTCCCATTGCTTTTAAACTTTCGCAGTTTCAAAATATAAAAACAATTCATCATTTTAAAGATACTACAATATACAGCAAATTATTTCCTTCTCAGCACCAACTCTACAAACATCAGAATGCTTCTGTTCTTCGATTTCAGATATGAATAAAAATGTTTCTGCTGTGAATTTTTTGAGTTTGCTATCGCTAGAATGTTAAATTGATCTTACTGTATTATTGAAGAGAGGAAGTCTAAATCACTACTGAATTCAAAGAGTCTACTAGTCAACTCCTAGCTAAAGATAAGGAAGGATTTAGCTTTAACTCCTTTGCAGATTATCCTCCATAAAATATTCCTCTCATCATTTTCAAGTTTAATATCCAAGCAAAATTCTTTTATTTTAGCGGCACAATGATATAAACAAATTACAAAAAAATAAATACTCTTAAAATTGTAAATTTATTGATAAATTCACTCTGGACTTGACTCATTAGCTTATTTCATTTAAATCTAAAGGTTTTAACCGTTCTAATAGCGTGACTACTTAAAATTACTGTACATATTTCTGCTTGCAAATGGCTTACTTCATCATAGTTTCATCCTCCATGCTCTACGACTATCACAAAAAAAAAATGATTTATTTTTGTGATAAAATCGACGGTTTTGGCTTATAATAGGCTGAAAGTCATCCATTTTATCTTAAAGTAAAAGCAAAACCATAAAAAATAATCTAAAGTAACTCTTTTTCAGGCGAGATGAGGAAAAAGTTTTCATTCTGAAAATATGGAAATGTGGAGATTAATTGCGTTTACAATTGGAAGTAACAGTAGATAGTTGATTAAGTTGGCCTTTTAGTTATAGACTCATAGACTTCATAAATTTAAAAGGAACAAAATGACCATCCTCAGACATCTTAAATCAATTGATTGAGCTATATGATTTAGGAAAGATGATATCTTACCCAAATGAAGAAATGTTTTTATTTGGTTGCCTGTCCAAAAACTGCCGTGCTGAAATAATGAAATATGATTAAAAATCAAAGAATAATATATAAGATGTTAATTTGTGCCTTCATTTTGGTGTCTTCCTTCTAATCAAAGCATACTATTAGTATTCAACAAGAGTTCCTCTAGACTTCAATTAATCGTCTTGACCTTGATTAAGAAATTATAAATTGATTCTCCAATAGTTTAATTTATCTCTAAATAATCTATTTATGAAGAATATCAATATTCTATTTATAAGTCTCGACTCATATGCACTGCCAACGTCTATTGATGTGCTTTTGGATAGTCTATGCCAGAAAAAGCTTGAATACTGTCCAATTTTGCTGGTGTGATAACCCAAACTGGGCTGATGATTGTGTCTAGATAAAATAATAAATAACTTTTAAACTAAAGTTTAATAGACCCAATTTGTTCGGTGATTGTTTAATAGTTTTTTACAAATAATTACTGTTTTACTCTTATGGAAAAATTATATTTTTATTGAAGAAAATGCCAACAAGTTTCATATTATTTTACCAGAACAATTCTTCAAAAATAATCCGATTTTAATTTCTGCATCGAATGTTGGCTACTAAATATTTTCTTAGTTACCTTCTGAAACATTTATCAGCAGCAAAACCATTTAGCCATTAAGTTGTTTATGTTGTTAAAAAAAAATTGAAGTATTTGATTTCAGTTTTTTTTGCTAATTTCCGATTGATCATGATGAGAAATAGAAATGAAAATTAAATTATTTTCTGTCTTTAATTTTACAATATTGGAGTTTTAAAAATTTAGTAATTATTTTGAAAGATAGAAGCATCGTGAGGCAATTGAGTGAGATAACGATTAATCAACTCATAATTTGCAAAAAGTCAATGGAGGTTATTTATTAAAATTAATGGACTTTTCAAAAGATGATTTAACAATATTATTATTATATTGATCGTTAAACAAGCAAATGGGAGCGCACAATTCTTAGATTGAATCGACCGATGGTAATAGCCAGCAAATAGAATAGGGTAATTCTCCAATCAAGCCTAATTCTATGACCTATGGACCGAAGATGCGTCCAAGGCAAAATCAATATCATTCTCATTGTTATATAGATCCAGAAATTAGAGATAAGTTGCCAGTGATAGAAAGATTATAGAAGGAGTTACTTGATTTGATCTGCTCTTAAGAGTCACTCATTTAATTCTCTATAGCTTTGATACTATTCTTCACCTTTAGAATAGGAAATGGAGAAACCAACGAAGACAAAACTAGAGTCAAACAATTATTTTCCCCTTCAATAATATCAGAGTTAAGATAAGAAAAAATATTCTATGAAGACCTTCTAAAATAGTTCAAAAATAAAAACGGTAAAATCAGCTCAGTTAACAAATCCCGTATTTACCATGAAATTGCAAATATCAAAAAGAATATTAATAAGGACAGCGAAGTCTCATAGAATAATTTTGGACTAAGTGTGTAGAAGGTTTTTGCATACAAATTCCTTTCAGAGGAGGAGATGGATGAAGTGGTCAAATTGTAACACGTGGGAGCTTAAGTTTAAAAATTTGGAGAGAATATCAAATTTAAACTTGACTCAGTCAGGAAATAGACAGAGTCAATCACTTTCCTCCTCGGCAAAACCTTTGCTCTACATGCTGACTACATCTCCAACCTTCAATATGATCTTGAAAAGAAGGAAGTTATGTAAATGGCTAAGATCGCGAGATAAGCATGCAATGACTATGAAAATGGGGTGTATTTGCTTGTGGTTTACTTTATCAGATCTGTCCACCAACTATAAGGCAAATAATACAAGGTACCATAAATTGAAGATAAAATTAATGCTGCTATTTCCTAAATATCTAAGAAGTATCCGCCAGGATAAAGTTTTTCAAAAGAAGATGATTAAAAATATAAAAAGCAGCTGTAGGATTTATAATTGGAAAAACAGTAATTCCCCACTCCGCCTCAAATTCTAAAGCCCAATAAGAAGCAGTAGCAACTGGAGTAAATCATCAAGCACCACGCCAGAATTGCCAAGGAATGCAAACCTCTCTTCGAAACTCTAGTTAAGTGCACTTGCCTATAGGACTGCCTTTCCTTTAAATTGGGACTCAAATATAACGATGACAGTCATAACCCCAAAGCAATGACTCGAATAATTGAAAAGATGTTATTTAAAAAGGAAAAAGATCAGTAAAAAGAAAAATAAAAATAAATGATTGCGAATAGCATATAATAACAGTTGAATCAGGAAGACTAAGACTATAAAAATAAGATATAGGAAAAGTTAAAAGACCAAGAGTCAGTAATATTTACCATCAGCGACATGGTGAGGGGCAAGTGCATCTTCAGCTCCATCGAAGATATCATCGAAACTGTATACAAAATCAAAAAGTATATTAAGGATAACTCTGGGAGTTATCGATTGATTTAGGTGGAGAGCAGATTTAACAAGGAAACTCCTATTTCAGATGTTACTCTTAAGATAGCTCTCAAGTAGAAGATAGTTGCCGAACTGCAGCTCACTTTGCAGACGAACTTAGCAACTTACACCTTTGCCCACAAAATATATGAGTTTAACAGAGCCAAGGTCTTTTCCAAGATAAAAATAATCGACAACTACCACAAAGAATTCGGACCATAATTTACTACAATGGTGGAGCAGAGGGTTAAGTTAGCTGAAACCAGTAATGTCAATGATACTGGAAAGGAGTTAAC
>Ga0302186_10003132_pt1 | contig 12295 bp, 11 predicted proteins | sample II_Bog_E1_2_FD_198782 | JGI IMG/M metagenome (GOLD analysis project Ga0302186, IMG submission 198782) | Peat permafrost microbial communities from Stordalen Mire near Abisko, Sweden - II_Bog_E1_1 | ecosystem: Environmental > Terrestrial > Soil > Wetlands > Peat | place: Sweden: Abisko... | reverse complement strand
CCGCGTGAAAATTTTTTTTTTTTTTAATAAAAATAATAATAAAAATTTTAATTTTTAAAGAAAATATGTTTCTGTTTAACCTATTTCATTATTCAGTTTTTGATTTAACAAAATTTTCATCAAAAACATCATTTTGAATTCTCAGGTCAAACTCCAACTTTCCCGATTTAATTTCAAATCTCTTTGACTTTCAAATCTTTATCAAACATAACATCTCTATTTCCTCTAACCACCTCCCCAACAATGTATGCATCTTCTCCAAAACTTCTAAATTCTTCCAAAAAATCATCAACCTTTTCTTTTTCTAAGCAAATCAACAAGCCTCCACTTGTTTCCGCACTATACCCTTCCCCAAATTTGAAATTTCTTGCTTTGGTCTTATCCAACTTATATAATCCTTTTATCACAGGCAACGTATGTAAAACAAAATCCACATTTTCAATCTGTGCTTGTGCCAAATATTTCGCATGTCCCATAATTCCAAATCCCGTGATATCTGTAGCTCCATGAGCTCCATACTTCCTCATCAACAAGGCCGCCTTCCTATTCAAAGTGCTCATATGTTTCGCAGCTGCATCATAAGCTTTCTCTATTTCCTGTCCATTTGTCAGATCTTTCACAAAGTTCCATTTTTCATTTTGTAGTCTATAATATTGATACACATTAACCGCGATTTGGCTCCCTAAAGGTTTTGTCAACACTATGAGATCCCCAATTTTAGCTTGATTAGGCTTAATATATTCTGATGCATCAACAGAGGAAAATGCAGCCCCTCCAATGATAGGCCATGGATTCATGATACTTTGACCACCAGACACTGTGGTTTCTGCTTCTTTTGCAGCATCTTCAAAACCCTCAAACATCAATGATGTCACTACCTCCCTCTCCAATTCCGTCATCTTCAATGATATAGCCAACACCATGAGAATGGTGTCAACTTTGGTCACCCCCATCGCATAAAGATCAGATAAAACGTTGCAACAAGCTATCCGGCCTTGAATGAAGGGATCTTCAACCAATGGATAGAAAAAATCAATAGTAGATATGAGACTTTTTGAAGTGTGGGTGATTGGGGTCACACTGCAGTCGGGAGTCTCCTTTCCAATGGAGCCGGAATTGAGTTTTTCTAGATATTTGAGGAGCTTGTTTTGAGGAACCTTGCACCCTCATCCCTTCATTTCAGAGAAGTTGGTTAATTTAAAAGTGGAGTCCAAGCCATAATTTTGAGGAAGAAATTTCTTGCCTTTTTGATAGGCGAATGTAAAACGCAATTTGAAAAGAAGAGAAGAAAACATGGAATTTTTTTCCTTCTCGCTTTTTTTGAAAATGAAAATGAAAATGTCTTTTTTTATTTTAAATTTGCAAATAAAATTTTATATTTCCTAATTTTTATTTTTATCTTTTTATTTTTAGCATATCCCTACACTAAAATGTCAAATTTAATATACATTTTTTTCAAATAATATGTAGATATATATAGAAATCATAATACCTTAAATTATTTAAGCATGTTTATTAAAAAATAACAATAATAGAGTAAATTTTTTATTTTTTGGTTGTTTTCTTCTTTTTGGCCATTTCTCGATCATTTATTTTATTAATCGACTCCAGACTCTCTTCTATCTCCATTTGAAGCATATTTGTCATTTTCTCAATTTCCTTCAATTCCTTCTCTAGGTTCTCCTTATCTTCAGAAATTTTTTTAATACTATCAGCATTTTGCTTTTTATTTTTCTTCAATTGCTCAACATGTTTTCTTAAAGCTTCTAAAGCAGTTCTTTCGTTTTTTTCCTGGTCTCGATTCGATGTTATGTTCAAAGTTTTTATTTCTTCCTCGAGATTAATTTTGACTTTATTCAATTTATCAACATCCTTTTTAATCTTGTCTATTTCGTGGTTCAACCCCTTGATTTCATTCATAAATTTTTCATTTTGATCATATTCCAACTCATCTGAATATTTTTTGTTTTCTTGTTTCTTTTTTTCAATATTTTCTTTCAAGTTTTTATTTTCTTCAACGTAAAATTTTATCTCCTTTTCCAGAGAATTCACCTGTTTTTCATAAACCACCTTAGATTCTTCATATTCCTTTGCGAGCTCCTCCTGTAATTTTTCCAATTCATTGATATTTCTTTCACTTTCCTCCACTTTTTCTATCAATTGACTTTTGGCATTATCTATTTTGTTGATTTCTTCTTGTTGGTTTCTTTCTAACCCAACAATTTCTTTTTGAATCCTCTCGTTTTCTTGTCTCAACTTTTCATTTTCTTCTTTCTGAAATGCCCTCTTTTTTTCCTCTAATTCTAATTTCCTAACAATTTCATCCTCTTTTTCTTTGATTTTATCTATTATCTCTTGAACCTCTTTCTCTTCCTCCTCGCAAATCCTCTCAAATTCAATTTTTTTCCCTTTTAATTCCTCAGTTTTCTCCTCTATCTGAAAATTCAAATCCTCAAAAGCCGCATTGGATTCATCATTCAAGGTTTGGAATTTGTCTTCCAATGTCCTCTTCTTCTCAAGCCATTTCGCCAAATTCTTCATTTTCTCATCCAGATTCTTTTGGATTTCTTCATATTCAGAATTGTTCTCTTTATTTATCATTAATATTTCAGATAATTCCTCAGCTTTCTTCGAGAGGATCTCAAACCTGCCTTTTTCTTTATCCAATTCGTTGTTCAAATTCCGTAATTCCTTCTCAGATTCTTCCCGATGGATTCCCAGCATCTCATCCAACCTTTTGATCTCATTTTCATAGTTTCTAATGAGAGATGTATTATCTTTTTCGATTTTTTCTTGAGTTGCTAAGGATTCTCTTGCATTTTCTAACTTTTTCTCAAGATCTTGATTTTCTTCCTTCAAACTATTCAGAAACTCTGTCAAGCTGTTTTTGACGTCTTCTTGAGTCGTTTTAAGCTTTTTTAGTTGTCCTTCCCTTTGATTGAGCTCGTGATTTAGATTTTCCAGCATGTTTTGCTTGTTTTCTTTGGTTTTTTGCAATTGGTCAAAGACTTTGTTCTGAGATCTAGCGTTCAATTCTTCCTTTGAACAAAATTCATATTTTTGGTTATTTTCATATAATTGTGTGACTGTTTTATTATATTTCGAGAAATTCGGCTCAATCTCATCAGAATCACATATGGGGTTATCAACAGTTGCGAAAGATGAGCGGATATTATCATTTCTTCGAGAACTCAGATTGTTCAGTTTATGATAAAACTTCTGTTTTTCACTTCGCATCTGCTCCAAAAGAGACTCGAAATCCAGAGCTTTTGCCTCTTGATTTCTAGACTCGGGAACCATACGGATACTTTCCTCATATTTAATGAGATCTTTGGAAAATGATTTATGGTTTATTTCACTGTTGAATTGAGGCTGGAAATTAATTTTGGAAGAAGGTTTTTCGAGGGTAAAAAAAGGTTTGATATGCGAAGACGTGGGGTCGGATTTCATTTGAGGAGGCTTAAATTTCATATTTTTAGGGGACGAAATTTTTGTTTATTTAGGTTAAAATCCGATTATTAATAAATTGTCTGTTAAAGAAAAAAATATATTAACATATTTGAATGTTTCATTTTATAATACAATTATTGAGAATAGAAAACATATTATTTTTGCTTTGCTTTTATCGATGATTTATACATTAAAGTTGTATATTTCACTGAAACACTCAGGTGATATTTTGTTTATTTTCCATTTGTTGTTGTGGTTTTTTAAAACAATCCTTTTGTATTGATTTGATATATTTTATTAAATGTATTGTCTTTTTATAATCAGTTCTGAGCTGAAATATCTTTTGGGTTATTAATGTTTTTATCATGAATCCTGATAATTTAAGAAGTTTTTATGTGCAATCCAATAAATTCTGTTATTTTTTAAAATTCCCAAATTATTATTTTTTTGATTGAAAAACCATTGTGTTATAGACTGTAATAAATGAGGATCAGACTTTCTATAGATGACTTTAATGATTTTCAAGTAATAAAATGAAGTATTATTATTTAAAAATGAAGTATTATTATTTATATTGATTTAATATTTTGAATTTTTTTAATTCAAACAAAGAAACTTTGCAAAATCGCATCTTTTTAATTAAATATTGGAATTAATTTAGAATTCTTTTGATTTTTCGAGGTCTCCACTTATTTTTCCGTTTTAAAAAAAAGATTTTTAAATCAGGGTGGTTGTCGTTTGATTTTTAATAAAAAGAAAACTCCTTTTTTTTTTCTGGATATTAAATCAATACAAATATAAAAATATATTAATTAGAAAACATCTAAAAGATTGAAAAATAATGTTAAACTTACCCGACCAAGCCACTAATTCTCTCCTTGCCTCATATTCTTTTGCCTCATTGGGTCTTCTCTTATGGTTTATTAAATCCGGAAATTTTCCATATTACTATGGAATTAGTGGCTACAGCAAAACGGATTGTTACGTCTCTGCAGCCATTGCCACTCTTAGCTTTGATATAGTGTTGGGAATTTTAGGTGTCCTTCGCTTATATCTGTATTACAAGAAGAAACCGGTGGGGATTGATATTCCAACCATTTTGATGGTAATTTGTTTGTCTATTGGAAAAATTATATCCGGATCGTTGTTCTATGTGGGGTGTGGAAGCACAGGAAGCTCATATTATAGCGCTCTAGAAAATGAAATTGACAGCAATAATAGAACAGGGGCTAGCTTAACAAATGAACAATCTGCCTTTACTGTTTCAAGAGCCAACGAAATTGCTTCAATGGTAGCTTTACCGATTATATGCATTATTAGTTTGTTTTTAGCTTCTAAAAATAAAAGCCAATCGCCCCCACCGGAAACAACTCAAGTCGAAAATCCAACTTTCGATCAATTTCCAATTAATAATAGCTAATAAAAAGCTAAAGCAAAAATTAATAGGAATGTATTTTCCGAATATTTTTAATAAATTCTGTGATTTTTCAAGAATTTAAAAAAACTTTCAAATTTTTTACAATGTGTTTGTCTATAATTTTTTTCTGAAAGGTTCAATTGATATTTGCTAAATTAAATCAAACTGAACCAAATTATTAAACATTTTTTTGAAATTTAAGGATTTTAAGTATTTATTTTCTGAATACATGTATTTTTAAATATATATCAAAATTTTCATTTTTTTGCACATATTCTTCAATTTTCTCTAGAAAGGTTCCTCATTTTGAGTATTATATTTATCTAACTTTTTATTTTAGATTTCTTTCATTTTATGCGTTAATTCATCTTGAAATAAAATTGTTTTTAATGGTTAGTTTTTTTGATGCAATTAAAGGAGAAAAAAAAACTTTATAAGGTTTTCAATGAAAATTTTTAAACCTCCTTATAAATATAAAAAAAAATTGCGAAAACAACAACTCAGGAAGCCTTTCGAAGCAAAATTTTTTAAATTAATATTTTTCGAGAATACTATCCGAAATTTTGAATTATTTTATCATTAATGCAATTTTTTATAAAAATATGGAGTTTTTCAGAAAACTCTGTTTATTCAAAGAATATTAGTCGACTCATGGTTTTAATTTGCGATTTTTTCAAAACAAGCTAATGGCTCTCTTATGGTTTACTTTATTCACAAATAGATGTTCCAACCGAAAAATTGGATGAGAGATTAAGCGTTAAAATTTTACTTTGGATTCAAAGCTAGAAAAAAAAAAGATCGAATTTTCTATAATTTTTGAAATTTTAGGTTCATTTAATAGTTCAAAAAAAGACTTCTTATTGTGCGGAATTAAAGTCCAAAAAAAATCATATTTTGCTTTTAAATAAAACTATAATAATAAAATTACGGAATTTTTGAATTCTTGTTCAGAAATTTTTATTATTTAAAAATATAAGAAAAATGATTTTCTAAGAGGAAAAAATCAATGAAAATTAATTTTATTTAATATAAAAAGCAGTACCATTGGGATTTTTTCACGCTGGATTCTAAATATTAATAAGAAACATTTTTTTCTTTTTTAATCATTTATTTATGAGAACATAATTTGAATGATTTAAGATTTATCCTTCAAATGTTTTTGGTTTTAATAAAAATCATATAATTAAAAACATATTTTATAAACATTCTATCGGAACCAGTCCTTCGTTTTGTAAACTTCTCAGCCCAAGTAAATATTCTTTATTTTTATGAAAAGCCCTTCCAAAAGGGGTTAAGATTATTAAATCTTGAATTATTTTTTTTAACGATGTTATTTTCTTTTTTTTTTTGCCTGATAGTTTTTGTTTTTAAATGGATTATGGAAAAAAATGAGGCGGGTTTTTTTTCTAATATAATGAAAAAAAAAAATTTTAATATTTTTCTCTGGTGATGTGAATTTACTAAAGCTTTCCTAGATGAATCCAAACCAATTTAATACCAAACAAGCTCCGCCGGAAGGAATTCGTAAGAAGAAAAAAAAAATTTAAAAATCATTCATTTTTTAAAAACATATCTAGCCAATGAATTTAATTATCGTCCTTATGAGCGTAACGAGAATATTTCAGAGCCAAAAAATAAATATGTAATTATTTTTTTTTTATTTGTGTGCATTTGTTTTTTTTTTTAATTTTTTCTTAATTTTCCAATTTTGTCGAAGTCACATAATTCAGAATTTTTGAAGTATATTCTGTTATAAAAATAGAAATCTTCTTGAAAAAAACTTAAAACAAAAAAATCCCATTTGGCTAAAAATTTATAAAATTTCATACATTTTTTAAAGGAACCTGATCATGTCAATGAGCTCTTAATGGCCAATATGAACAATTTTTTGATTGGGAATCCCAACCAATATGTCTTTCAGAATCCAAATGAGATGTTTCCAGGTCAGGGTCAAGAAAATTTCTTCTTCGGGAATAATGGGATGCCGCAATTGGATTATAATATGATGAATGGATTCCCACCTAATTTTTTGGCACCTCAGTCACAATTCAATCCTAATGATTTCCTCACTCAAAATAACATTATTCTTGCTAACAACAATTTGATGATGCCGAATAATTTGGCAATGGGTCAATTAAATGGTTTTTTTTTTTATATGTCTCATTTAAAATTTTTTTTTTTTGTAGATTTTAATTTTCTAAATATGAATGCGTTCAACCCAAATCCAGGAAATTTCATTTTGTCAAATAACCCCGACCATGGTCAACTAATGGCTCCTCAAAATATGATGAATTATAATGGTAATTTATTTTCTTTTAATGTTTTTTCGAAACTGAAATTTCAGAAGCTCCACAAATATTTTTGCAGAATAATGAAGAAAATATGGGAATGAAGTATTAAAAAAACTTAAATAATTTAAACAAACTTTATTAAACTTAGCCAAAAATTAATGAACCCACAGAACCCCCAAAATTTCGTTCAAATCAACGCCATGATGCCTGAAATGAATATGAACATGAATCAATTTGGCAACATGAATTTCGAAGAAGGAGGTCCTTCTTTCAATTTTTCCACCAACATGCAAGGTAACAACAACTCTCTTTTGATGGAAAATTTTCTGAAGAACAACAATAATAATCAACATGGCAACTTTTTCCCAAACAAAGAAATTTTCGGCTTGAATTTTGTAAATAAATTTAATAAACACATTCTAATTTTTTTTGCTTTTTATAGAATCAAGAAAACCAACAAATGTCTTCAAATGTCCTTCTTCCCAATCAAAATTTCCCAGGTTCGAACAATATGAGCCAAATGATGGGTATGGGCATGCCAAATTCAGTGAATAAAAAGGCTGGTTCGAATATTCAAGATCCTCCCCAATCTTTTTCTCAAGACAAAGTACATTTTTGTAATTTTTTCATTTTAATTTGTTGTCTAGATGTTGCATCAATTTATGAATCAACCTAATCAAATGTCACAAATGAGCAACACAAATAACAATTCTTTTGGGTTTGGAAATTCAAATGATTTTCCTGGCTCAGATAATTCTCAAATGATGAAAATGATGTTGTTGAAAAACCAAGCCATGAACAATCAAAATGCCATTCCCATGAACACTCAAAACCAACAACAACCAACAAATCAAAATTACCCTGGAAATCTCAATATGATGATGAACCCAAATGAGAAACGCAAGGCTAATTTCCCTCATCAACAAAATAACTTTCAACCTCCAATTTTCAACCAAAACCCTAATCTATCCAATAATCAAATGTCCTCACAAAACCATAATAATTTCTTTAATTTCAACAACAACAACTTCCCTCAAAACATTTTGAAAAATATGATGAATAGCAAAGGCATGATCCCGAACAATAACGATAACAAAATGAAACCTGATATGATGAATTTCAACATGAAAAAACAAATGCCTCAACAAATGAACTCCATGTCTCAAAACAACAACCCTCCTCAAAATTTCAACAACAGAGACATTTTTCCGCTGATGGAAAATATGAATAAGATCAATAACAACGAGGTGGATATTTCGAAAATAAAGGAAAAAACGAAAATTGATAGAAACCAAAAAATTGAAAAATACAAAAATAAGAAAAGAAATTGGAAAAAAAAAATTTCATATGATTGCAGAAAAAAAGTTGCTGATGCTCGATTGCGAATCAAAGGACGCTTTATTTCTAAGATGGTAACTTGATTTTTTGTTTGTTTTTTATAATTTTTTTTTCTGGTTTTTCTTGATTTTTTTTTTATTTTTGTTTGTTTTTTTTTATTTTATTTTGCTGATTTTTTTTTATTTTTTTTGGGTTGCTTTTTATCAATTTTTTTTTAACTTCAGGACTCTGAAAAAATTCATAAACTTGTTGGAGGTCGTCAAGAAGAAGCCTTTAACGATAAGAACAACCTGAAAGTTGATTTTATTTCCACAAAGTTGAACATTTCAAAAGTAATGGAAACAAAAGGGGGCAGCAGGTTGTCAATTTCAAAGAAGGAAATTTTGCAACGGATTGATGAGATCTTAAATAATCCTTTAAATATGTACAACGAGGACATAGCCAATTTTTTGAAGGAAAAGCTTCAAAACAAAGAGAAAATATTCAAAATTCTTCAAACAGACCGTGAAAATTTGAAAAGATCTCAAAACAAGGTGTTGAGAAAAATCCTTAATAAAAAGTTGGATTATGAGAGACGTCATGAGAACATGCAGGGAATCATCAAATGTGTCAATGACAATCAAAGCCAGGAAGAAAAAACTGAGAAAGGTTTTAAAGTTTAATAAAAAATCTCTAAAATTTGCTTTTTTTTAAAGAATACAACATATTCAACGAAGATTCATTGAAGGGTTTATTACAAGATCAAAAGGAAATCTTAGAGAAGGAGTTAAACAATATGAAGGAAAATGAAGAATATGAGGAAAATGAAGAATATGAAGAAAATGAAGAAAAGGAAGAAAATGATGAAAATGAAGAAAATGAAGAAAATGAAGAAAATGAAGAAAATGAAGAAAATGAAGAAAATGAAGAAAATGAAGAAAATGACGAAAATGACGAAAATGAAGAGAATGAAGGTATTGAGAATGAGGAAGAGTTAAGCGGTGAGCTTTATCATGAGGATGAATCTCCCAAAAATCAGCTCGAAGAAGTTGAAAAGGAAGATTTTGAAGAGGAACAAGATGGCCAACAGGAAGAAGAATTGAAAGAGAATTTGGCAGCCTTAGAACCAAAGAAAGAAGAAAATCAAGAGAAATCAAATGAAAACCAAAATGTTAAACTTTCTGAAAAATCAGAGGAAAATATGCAAAATATAGTTGAAACTTTGCATCATGAAGAGAAAGAGTCGAAAGATATTTCAGTGAAAATTGAGAAAGAGGAAGAAATTAAAGAAAATATGGATATTTCAAACAAGGAAAATCCGGAAGAACATGAAATGACCGAAATCAAAGAACAACCTTTGGAAAATGAGGAAAAAGAGGAAAATTTGGTGGAGAAACAATCCGTTCATGATCAGGAGAAGAGTCAAATTTTTAACGAACCAGAAAATGATGATGAAGTTAAAGAAAAAGAGGAAAGCTTCCAGGAATATTCTTGTAGCAAGGAAACTGAAGTCAAGAAGAAACCAAAGAAATCAAGAAATGAAACTCAAAATGTTGATAAAGACAACAATGATTTGTTGGATTTTGATGAATTTCTCTTGCAAGGCACTTATCCTCAAACTGATGATGTCGTATATAAGTTCAATCTTGAAAAAGAATCAACTAAAATCCGTTTGGTTAACCCTAGCTTTAAAAAAAAGCCCAAATATAAACCGAAAACAACTCGAAAATACCAGAAAAAAACCTTCCATGATGATTATATCTATGATGATAAAACGAAAAAAAAGGATTTTGAAAAGGATATGGATTATGAAATTGATCAGGATGAAGAGGAAGCAGAAAAAGAAGATGAATTCGTGGCTGAACAGGAAGAAGAAGAATTGAATCGCGAATATGATAATATTAGTGTAAAAGAAAAAAAAGACAATGTTGATGATCATGATGAGGAGATTAGCGAGGACGTAGATTCTGATGATTTCAAGAAGAAAAGAAAACTTAAGAAGAAGCAATCCAACTTAAAATCCATAAACAAACACATGAATAAAAAAAAACAAAGTTCAGATAATTGCAAAAAAAAAAACGATGAAAAAAATGTTGATTTCAAAAAAGAGGCTCCGAAAAATGTTCAAAAAATTGTAGAAAAAGAAGATTTCATAAAACCAGTGAAAGATAAAAATTCTGATAAAGCCGAAAAAAATGACATGAACAACACTTTGGATGAAAACAAGCAAAAAAACGACCAAATGCAACAATTCTTGATGATGCAAATGCATCAATTCCAACAGAATCAAAACTTGTTTCCAGGCATGAGCAATTCTAGATTTGAGACAGAGCCGACTTTGTATCCATTCCAACCTTTCCCTAGTCAATTTTTCCATAACTCTAACTCAGCTTCAACTGCCCTCCCACCAAGCAAAAAGTCTGGATCTTTTTTTTCTAATCAAATGAATAATAAATCAGATGGCAATAAAGAGCCCACCCCTGAAAATTCAGAGAAATTGCTTGAAAATTCGATAAAAACCAAAGAAAACAACAAATTGGATCAAACTAAAAGAAAGGAAAGCTTTAATGATAATATGACGAATCCAAGCCTGTTCAACCAATTTACTCCAATGTCAAATATTTTAACTGCTCCAAATATGCCTAATATGCCAATGCAAAATCTAAACATCCCAAATATGCCCAGTGCCAACAACAATAACAATCTTAATATGCAAAATATTTCTCAATTATCAGGGCTCAATGGTCTATCTAATATACCAAATTTGTCGATTCAAAATATGCCCAATTTGGGCAATCTGCCTGTTATTTCAAATCTTCCCAATTTCCAAATTGGAATGCAAAATCCGAATGTACCTCCTCAATTCAATTATTATGGATCTGGACCCAACTTTTTCAACCAAAATTCATATTTGCCACAACCGAATGAATTAGAATTTAATAAATCACAAGGAAATTATAATTTCATTCAAATGAATTCGGGACTGAACCCTCAAAATCAGAATAAAAATCAGCTTTTTACAGCAAATACTGAAAAAAACCGATTGAACCAAAATCTTGGATTTTTCAATCCCAACTTCGGGATGGATTATCCTCAAGCTGAAAATAATTTGGATGCGTTAAAGAATATGCAGGGGTTGAAGGATAATGCTGATTTATTGAAGGCACCAAAAGAGTAATTTTTGATTTATTTTATCTTAAATAATTTGTTTTTTTAGAGTTTTTAAAAGATAAAGTTGAAGAATTTTAAATATCTGAAGACATTGTAAACATTAAGGAAATTCTAATTTTAAAATAAATTTAAGAAGCAATTTCCTAATCCTAATAGGAAAATTAAGTAGTTTCGACAATAGTGAAGCAATTGTTATTTAAGTCGATTTGTTAAATTTTCATTTTCATATAATTTTTTTTGAGTTTTTTTCATTAATTAACACAAAAAAAGAAAACAAACGTTTGAATTTTGAACTATATTTTTAAATTTTTAAAAGTTTATAAGAAACTATAATGGATTGCCCAAATTGCAAAGCATTTTACAATGAAGTGATCATATCCCGAGATTTTTGATTCAATGTGGGCATAGCATTTGTGAACGATGTTCCTCTTCTCTTTATGCCAATTATACAATAATATGTCCTGATTGCAAAACTTCCAATTATGCATCATCATTACAAAATTTCCCCAAAAATCTGGCTCTCTTATTAATAAACAAATCAAAAATTAAAAAAAACACAAATTCGATGAACCTGGAATGCAATTCAGTTCAAATCAATGAGAACTCAAAAAATGAAAATTTTTATTGTCATAAACATCAAAAAAAAGTC
>Ga0302186_10003131_pt1 | contig 12296 bp, 8 predicted proteins | sample II_Bog_E1_2_FD_198782 | JGI IMG/M metagenome (GOLD analysis project Ga0302186, IMG submission 198782) | Peat permafrost microbial communities from Stordalen Mire near Abisko, Sweden - II_Bog_E1_1 | ecosystem: Environmental > Terrestrial > Soil > Wetlands > Peat | place: Sweden: Abisko, Stordalen... | reverse complement strand
TGGAATTGCAATCAGCAGCAAAATTTACATAAGCAGCCTTTGAAGAGAATAATAAAAATGAGGCGAGTGAAAAAATTAGCATTTTTTGGCAATTAATTTCAAAATTTTTTATTATTATTTTTCATTCTTTCAGTTTTCTATGATAATTTAAAATTAATGAAATGAAATTTCAAATTTTATTGAAATTAATCATCCAAAGTTACCATTTTGAGATTGAATGCTTTTGTAGTTATAAACAATGGCTGAAATAAAATTAAATATCTTTCACATCTGTTTCTTCAGTTATTTCAAGTTCCTTCACAGACATCGGTAAAACGAATCCATTATATTTATCTTTCATAATCCCAAAATTTGGAGATTCTCTGCTTTCATTTGATAAAATCACTGATGACAATTTATGGTATTTACATGATTTCGAGCTCTCGTTCTTTTCCTCAATTTTTTCGAAAGCAATGGTTTTAGCTCGAGGAAGTGAGGGAATGTTGGACTTTGTATTATTGTTTGTTGTGTCTTCAGAAAAGAGTTTTTGGTTTTCAGAGGAAATCTTATCAATTTGATATTTGCTCATTAAAATATTATCAATTTTCTCCAAAAACCCTTTTTAATAAAATTTCATGATATTTTTTTCCAGATTTTTTACCATTGATATTATATTTTAACTCAAACCCTTCAAAAGAATCTTTCAATTTAGTTAGTTGAACTTGAAATTTTTGTTTTAGCTCATTACTCTAACATAAATTAGTTTGAAAAAAAAAAAAATGAAAATCCAACATTTAAAACTGAGGAAATTATACCAAATGATTCTTTATAACTTTCCCACATCTCCTTGTAATTTTCTAATAATATCTCAATCATTTCCCAGAAGACGTTTTGATCTTTTTTCTTAATTTCCTTAAATGTTTTGCATTCAATGCTTGTTTGCTTTCTTTCTTGTGGTTTCTCATTTAAAAACGAAACATCTTTTTTTATAAATCATTATAAATTCAAAAAAAAAATGATAATTTATCTAACTGTTCTGGCTTATAATGGTAGTTTCGGCTTTATAAGGACTCCCTTCATGGAAAACTTCTAAATATTTTGAATTCGGATTAGAAAACCGGCCTTTCATATATTCATCCAATGAATATTTTAATAATTTAACTGCGGAAATGCTTGAAATTATAAAGTTTTCGCAAGGAAAATTCTCTTACTTATTCTTCAAATTGCGGTTTTTTAAGTTTTCATCTGTTATGAATTTCACGATAGGGCAAATTTTCTCCTGATTGTCAAAAATCTTCTTCAAAATTGCTGAAAAATCAGCTATTAAACCTCATTTTTGTAAATTCTTAAGAAATGACTTTACCAAAATCCAAATCCAAATCATCCAGAAAGAAATATTTCTTCTGAGTCTGAGAACTCAAAGTGCAATGATTAATAATTGCTTTTCGAGACTTGACATAAAATCCAAAAAGCCGCGGCTCTTTATTTTCCATCATCAGGAAATCTTTAATTAATTCGACCTCAGCACTTTCCAATGACCATGATTCCAACGATTCTATCAAAAGTGATATGAAATTCTTTTGCTTTTGAAAGGAAGCCTTGTGTTTGAAGTTAATTTCCGAAATGTATTTGATAAATTCTGTTTCTAAGTAGAGAGATTTGCTTGTAACATATTCAAAAAATCCCATAAATTTCTGGAAAACGGTTTCTTTGCTAAACCTTTCGAGTTTCAAGCCTGAAGGGTTTGAATTCAGGTAATCATTTAAGGCTAAAAATTTGAAAAATGGGGTTTCTTTCAATGTGTAATAAGGGTCTTTGGGAAACTTTATTTTTGTAAGACTGTCCATTTGTCGTTTTAAAGAAAATGCTTGTTATTTTTTTTTTATTTATCAACTCGAACAAATTTTGAAAGATGATAAAAAATAAATTAATAAAAATTTCAAACCTGAATTTTGCATTAAATAAAACTACTTGGAAAAATTTAAAATTTGTTAAACCCTAATTACTTTTTTTTAGCTCTTGCAATTTATTAATTATTTGTAAAAAGTGGGTCTTTTCCCAGCGAGATCATCGAAACAACTTGTCCAGATTCAATCAAAATTTTTGTGAGTTCTGTTTTTTTGACATTTCTCAAAGTCTCATCTCCAGTTAGAACTTCCCATGAAATTAAAACAAATCTAAAACAATCTGCCGAATTTACAGGATTTATGGCTTTTAAATATTCTGGTGCTGGTGTATTTGGATTTATTTTCTATTTTTTCAAATTATAGAATAAGAGGTCTGTGATCCTTAATTAAGTTTGAAGCTGAGTTTGTCTGCAAAAAAATACAGACAGTGCAAATTTAGTTTCAAAAATAAAATTAATATGCAAATATAAAGCAGTGCCATTTAAAAAATAAAGGTAACTAGGCAAGAGAAAGTTAAATATACAGCAGTGCGCAAAATACAGACATTGCAAATTTAGTTTCAAACAATAAAATAATATGCAAATTAAGGCAGTGCAATTTAAAAAATAAAAGTTTCCAAGCAAGAGAAAGTTAAATATACAGCAGTGCGAGAAAAAAATTAAGTTTAGTCAGCAAATATAATGCAGTGCAATTTAAAAAATAAAGGTGAGTAGGCAAGAGAAAGTAAAATATATAGCAGTGCGAGAAAAAAATTAAGTTTAGTAGGCAAAGAAAAAGTTAGTCTATTCTAAAAGAAAATTTCATTAGTAAAGGAACAAAAATTTGGTTAGTAAACTGTTGGGTAATATATAAACAATTTGTTTTAGCATTTTAATATTAAGAAAAGAGCTCCTCTTTTAAATCATTTCATTTGTTTCGCCTTTGAATGAAATCTCCTCACATATTCAATCAAAATTTATCTCAAGACGAACAAGTTTTGGAAACTGTTTCCTCAAGCGTAAAATTAGAAATTAATGAGTATCCTAAAAAATCATCTCATTGCTCTTCCAAAATATTTTTTCTGAAGGCTTTCATATGTATTTTCTTTTCATTGATAATCCTTTTTCAAGCCAATGTATTGCTGTTCAACTCACAGACTCATCTATCAGCAAAAGACAAAAATCAATATTTTGCACAACAGTTTCTTCAAAACAATTCAACAACAAATATCACACGTGGTTATAAACAATATTCAAATGATCATTATTCTTTAAGTTTTGTCACTTCTTCACCTGAACAAAATACTTATCAACCGATGTCTTATGATGTTAATTTTATTGTCACCAACATTTCAAATGAAAACATTGTAACTTTGTATGCAGCCTTTATTGAAACAGAAAATGTTGATTTCTTAGAATCCTTACTAACAAAATACAAAACAAATCAAATGACTATCAAAGAAGTTAAAGATTTTGGGCTTATTTTGATAAAATGTGAACTTTCCAACGAGAATCAATTCTTATCATGTGATAGACCTTTAGATTTAAATCCAAAACTGTTTTTAATATTATTAAAATCAATACGTTTGTATGCTCCGAATTTATCTAGAACCTTTTATGAGATTGATGATCACGAGGGCAATTTGATAACACAAAGAATTCAACCAGAGAAAACTGTAGATTTTTTAAATAATGAGTTTATACAGACATATAATGCATACATGATGATGGATGAATCAGGTGATATTTCCAAAATGAAGATATCCTCTTCACTTTTTCAAACAGTTTTTAGAAATTCAAATCAAACGCAAAATATACAAAATATAAATAGAAAATTTAACTCAACCACTGATTCAAGTCTTGATATAGAAACAGGAAAAATATACTCTTCATTACAAAAAGCCACTTTCCTTTTAAATTCGACAGATGATCAAGGAAATTTTGATAAGGGTATGTCTTCACTTCTTAAGAATGTCTTCATTGATTTTGAACTATCTCTTAAATTGATTAATTCAAACATGATATCAGATCAGGATTTTCAATTTTTAAATGAATTTGTTCATCAATCCCAATATATGTTGATGCTAGATCCTTTGAATTCTTATTCTTCTTTGTTGGATATTCAATCACCAAACGAAAATAAAGTAAACCCCAGAAGAAATTTAGCTTCTTCTCCTGACATCTTTGATCAAACTTTTGAAATTTTTAATTTTGATTATGGTGGAATAAATTTTCTAGGTAATTGTTTTGTTGAATGTTTTTGGGATAAAAATTGTTATGCTGGCTGTGATGCAATTATTGGAAGTACTAATATTGATCTTGGCAATTTTTCAATTTCTGTTGGTGATTATTTTCAGGATTATAATTCTTTTCTATTTCTCAAAACTTTGGTTTTAGATAAAATAGTTAGTTTAACCGACTTAATTGATAATAGCAATGATGAGATTTTTAATCTGATTTTAACTTTTACAAATCAAACATTAGCTTCACTCACATCTTTGGAATCGAATGTGAATAATGATTTTCAGAGCTTTTTGAATTCCTTTCAACAATTTAGCCAAGATGTGTATAATTTAACAAGTTTTTCCAGTATATTCTTGCCTGATCTTGATGAGAATATAGAACTTATGGTTCTTCAAATTTCTAATGCCATCGAACTACAAATAGCTTCCGATTATAATACTTATTATGATTTTTTAGAAACTTATGTTCTTTTAGTCGAAGTTGACATTGTTGATTATCAATCAGATTTAATCCATTTATCAGATTCTCAAAAATCAGCAGTATATACCACAATATCAAATATTCTAACTGATTATACCCAAGATTATAATGCACTTTTAGCACAATTTAATCAATATAGCCCAATAATTTCCACTTGGTCAAATACGATTGCAACGACTATAGTTAATCAATTAACTAATAGTTATTTTAATGTTTATCCTGCAATCACAGCAAATCTTTCGAGTTATATTATTTCTAATCTCGCATTGAGTGATAATGCTTTTTTAATAAATGAATTCGTGGAGGAAATGACAGCAACATTTAATAATTTTAAAAATGCATTGCAACTCACATATAATTTTGAACAAACTCAATTAACGAACATGTTAAATACATACAAAAATGAATTAAATTCAATTTCCCAACCAACAAATACTTTGAGTTCTCCGGTTTTCGAAGAAGTCGAAAGCAATTCAATTTTTCTGAATAATAATGCTTTAAATAATTTATTCTCAAGCATCAATTTATCAATAACTGTTTCTGAAGTAGTGATGAATATAACAGTGCCACCAATGAACTCATTTTTATATAATTTTGAGACTTTATTTTCATTTTTTTTAAATCAATCAGTCAATACATACCAAAGTTCTGCGAGTGAATTTAATGCGACAATAAGTGCCCTTATTGCTGCCACCAATCTAAATATATCCACGGAGATTAGCGATCTAACCACAGCATTAAGCACTATACTTAATGAACTAAATTCAGCTGTGAGTGGTGTGATTTATTGGTTTAATTTGTTAAATAGTGATGCATTCTCACCAACAGAAGAAGAATTCGAGGCAATTTCTTCTACAAATGTTTTTACACTTGGAACACAAATAACAGATGTGTATGCAAGTCTTTCCACGGCCATTTCCAATTTTGAATCATTACTTTCCAATAATAATGTAAGATTACTTGAAAGTACTAATCCAAATCATCGTGTTGGGCCTGTTAGACGATTGGATTTCTTTTCTTCTATTGGTAACTTTTTTAATTCTGTTGTCAATACAGTAGTAAGTGCGGTTAACGGTATAGTCAACATATGGAACTCATTTAATAATAGTTTATTTGGATCAATAATCGAGATCGTCCTCATTGGTCTTGGGGCTTTTACAGGATTAGATGTCGTTGCTGGTGCTGCTGCTGGCGCGCTTGCGGTTGGTGTTACAGGATTTAATCGTCGATTACAAGAAGTTAACAATGGAGTGAATATCACACAAGTATTGCAAGATTTGTCACAGTTTATAGTAAATGAAGGAAGTTTAATCCAAACAACTGCTGTCAATGAAATGAATTTATTTGTCCAATTTTTCGACAATCAAGTAGTTCAAGTCCAAACCATTGAACCAACATTATCAAACATGGCTAATCCAACTTCAAATACTCAAATGGTTAATAATTTCTATAAGTCAATATCTAATGTGGAAGTTGCTGATGATTTGTTTGTTTCTTTAACACTTACTTTGGCTTTTGAATGGAATTACGAGATAGTGCCTGGTTCTCTGACTATTACTCAAACTCCTGCTTTCCCTGCTATTCCTACTTCAGCAAGTTTATCTATAACCCCATGGATTTTCAGTCTTATTTTAAATCCAAATTACATTGTTACAATGGGAATTTTTTCAGGAACTCTTGCAGACCTCACTACAGTTGTTCCATCAAATACCCAATTTTTTGTAGGATATGCAAATGTTAATTCCTCATTCGAGGTTTCTGCTACTGCTGATGTCTTGATTCCAAGTTTAGAATTAAGTGATTTTGAGATTTCTTTGGAAAAATGTTTAGAAATTTCGTTATTTTCTTCAGCAATTTCTGTAGATGGTATTTGGAATGCTGTAGAAGAAAGCAATGAAAATTTAGTTCCTTCACAATGTGTACCCTTTGATTTCTAATGCTAATTAAATTCCTTCAAAGGAAAAGATAAAATATGTTATTTATTGGCTTAAAAAACTAAAAAGTTATAATAAAAAATACATTATAATATCGACTCAAAAATTATATTTTTCTTTCTTCTCGAATTTTTTTATTATTTTCTTTGTTTTTTATCAGGTGAAAAAACCGAAACTTTAGTTTCGAGTTTACAAAATAGATTTTCTTCATTATTCAAAAGAAATTATTTTTATTATCACCAAAAACTTTTTAATTTTGATCCAATATAATGATTTGTTTTCATAAAATAAAATTCTCTATTCTGATCAAATTATTTAATTTCCTCTGAACAAAACAAAAAAATAGAGCCCCTTCCTTTTTTTTTTTAAATCCTTTTCTTTCTAATGATTCCAATGAATAGAGGTTATCCAGTGCTATCATCGAGTGTCAATGTCAAACTTATGAAAAATTTCAACTCTGCAAATACCCAAGGCATCCCAATTCAAAAACTTTCAAATGCCGAAATGGTATTTATTTTTAATATATTTTTATCTTTTGCTCTATTTCTTATCATCTGCACCTATATTATCATTCGGAATGCATAGAATAAGTTGGAAATTCCAAAAGAAGTCTATATTATAGTGAGAATGGTGGACGTGATTGAGAAATGTTATAATTTGGAGAAAATTTCAAATGAAGAATACATGACTCAGATGGGAAAATTATTGCAAAGATATCAAAACCTCGCTTCAAAAATAAAGGATTTTAACTTGCAAAATTTCCTTCAGGTAATTTCTTATAAAAAATGATGTATTTATTAACGAAAAGGAATATGGTTTGCATGAATGCACTTGGGCATCAGAAAGACTTGAAAAAGGATTGCAAAATGTATAGATTTTGCCATAATAATACTATTTTTGTATTAAAATACAAGGCTGCCAAAGAAAACACAAACGAAAGAGCGCTCATTGTGAAAATTACGGCCAAATTCCATGATATTACAGATACTCTCTTCATAAATCAAAGCAAAACCCAATTAATCGTTATCAAAGGTCCTTTGGAAGATTTGATTTCCTATCTGAAAAAAGCTGAAAAACAGCTAGGCAACGATTTCAAGGGTTTAAAACGTTTGGAAGACGTGTAAACATTTATTTTTGTATTTTTTAAAGAAAGGTGGGGACAAATAAGTTTCCATTTTTTATAAAATATGTTATTTTACAAATTAATTATTTTTGTTTTTGATTAAATTATGCCATTCCCTTTTTTTAATTAGTCTTAATGATCTTGTCAATAAGAAAAGCAATTTAAATGATGTTTTGAGCAAGGAGGAAGTGGATAACTTACAAACTATCGTCGATGATTCTTATAACTCGTTTATGCGTGCCATGCAGGAATAACTAAAAATGTCCGAAGATTTATTCATATGTAATGATCTTCGTTGATTTTAATTAATTCATATGAGAAATAAAGTAAAGAACAAAAAAACTAAAATTGTTCAGAAAAAATTATTTTATTGTTTTTATGGCAACAAAATTTAAAATTCATAAAAATGCTTTCAAAATTAAAACAGAAAATAAAAAATATTGAAAATTTACTGCTAATGGCATTATTTGACAAAAATAAAAAATATGAAATCTCTCTAATAAATATTAACAATGTAATTTTGCTAAGGCAAAATTAAAAAAAAGGGAACCGAATTTAATTTAAAAAAAAACATTTTAATAAATCCCACGCAACAATAAAAACACTCGGGAGTTTTAAATTTAAAAATAAAAAAATTTAGCATTTTACAAAATGGGAAGCTAATTAAGATATTTCGTATGAGGTGCATTCTTAATATATATACTAATTAACAAAGAAAGTTTTCCAAATTAAAAAAATTCCAAATTGCTTTCTTTCTTTTCTATTTTCTTCAAATTTCCTATGCTGAATCTTGTGTTGGACTCAGAAAACCTCTCAACGAAGCCCAGTTCTCCGAACCATTCCATTCCAGGGGAGGCACCTCCTCATTTCCAAGATTTTCTTGAGCCCATAAACAATGCTCAATTTGAAATAGAGTACTTTAAGGGTATTTAATGAAATCCAATATTTTTCCCATAGTGTGAAACCCAAGAAGAAGGTTTTTTTCAACGACGAAGAAAAGAAGAAATATGTCGAAGATTATAAGAAGAAACTCAAGACTGAGTTATGCAAAACCTTCATGATGACTGGTAAATGCCGCTATGGATCCAAGGTATATTAAGCTACCATTAGTTCTATTTTAAAGGCAATTTTAGTGTTCCTTCGCACATGGCAAAAGTGAATTAAAGGAAAAATCGCATTTGAATGTCAATTACAAAACCAGACCTTGCAAACAATATTTTCTAGTAGGATATTGTCCTTATGGCTATCGATGCCAATATTTGCATACTGAAACCAAATTCGTGGAAGAATTCAGAAGCTTTTTGGTTTCCGCGTACAAACAAAATGGACTGAGATATGAATATTTGGAGAATCTTCAGACAGAACAACAAAAATTACATAGATTAGAAGATATGTACTCTTCCATGAGAAAAAATGAAGAAATTATGACACTTTTAAATGTTGAGAGTCAAGAACATAAGTAAAAACATTTGTTTTATCAGTTTTTTATAATTTGGTTTATAGAGCGAAAAGATTACAAGTATTCAAGGAGTTCTCGATTTAAAAAAAAAAGAAGATTTTCTCATTTTGTCTTTTATTTTTTTTTTGTTTTTTATCAGCATTTATATTATATATATATACATTTCATAAAGGAGGAAATTTTCTCTGAGGTAATTTTAATTAATATTTTTATGTCCGGTTTCCCAGTTTTGTAAATGTTTTATATTGCTTTGTCATCTGTTAAATAATTTATTTTTGTTCGCCCATTTTCTCTTTTATACGATTTTTATTTAAAAATAAACAAAGAATCTTTATTTATTTAGAAACAAATTTCTTCTTTTTTCACTTCTTTAATTAAAAAAAAAAACGTCAATAAAATTGATTTATTTTTCTTCCAAAAATTTCAAAATTAATCAAAAATTTGTGTTTTCATATTATGAACAGCAAAAAAATACTCCCCCAAAAATTAATAATTTCTAAATACATTTTTCTAAAATTAATAATTTTTAAATACAATTTTCTAAAATTAATAATTTCTAAATACAATTTTCCAATATTTCTTCATTAATTAAACAATAAAGCAACTTTCCACTCATAAAAAAATAAAAATATTTTTTCATGTCAAAGCCTCTACTCAAGCTCACCATTCCATTTTCTCCCAAAAGCCAAAGAAATGCTATTACTCCTGTGACAGCTCCCCGACTTTCATTGACGGATTCTTCTGCGCTTTTCAGATTCTCTATAAAAAGCCCCACTTACAGAATCCATCACCCCCAACCATCCTTTCTAAACAGCCCTGGTCACAAAAACTCCGGATTTAATCTTGTTCTTCAAAGCGTTGATGAACCAGAAGATTTGGAATCCTCAGCGATAAGATCAAGAGCTCAAAAAATGAAAAAAGTGAATTTAGATGAATTATCACAGGAACAACTACTCGAATTGGCTATAACAATTCTTCATAAGGCTCCGGAATTCCGAAACAACCAAGATATAAGGATGTTGGAGCGAACTACGAAAAATGTTGAGTTTTTTCAAAAATATGATAAAGACACCCATGAGCAAATTTGTCGATATATGACATATGTTTCATGTCCCCAAGGACAAACAGTTTTTGACATTGGTTCTCATGGGGACACCTTTTATATCATAATGAAGGGATCCGTGGATGTTTGGGTGTATTTGCCACATGTTGTGGAAGAAACTAAACCAGATGGGACTGTTGAGTCCATTACTGAAATGGCTTTGACCAATGTGAGAACATTGTTAGCAGGGAATTCGTTTGGAGAATTGGCCTTGATGGAAAATAAGCCAAGAGCTGCAACTATAATATGCAGTAAGAAATGTTATTTTGGGGTTTTAGACAAGTCCTCTTTCGACAATATTTTAAGTAATTTATCAAAACATTTTTTTATCTAAAGGTGGATTTTTAGAGGAAAAGGAGAAGAGAAAACTATATGAAAAAATCGATTTTTTCGCTTCAATGAAATTATTCGGCAAATGGTCATTTAATGCAGTGAAATTATTGTATTACCAAACGGATTCGCTAGATTGTATAAGAAATCAACAAGTGCTTAAGGAAGGACAAGAATCCATGGGGATATATCTAATAAAATCTGGTGAATTTAAGGTTTGTTTTAATAATTAATCGAATTTTAATTAATTTTTGTGTTTTTTTGTTTAGCTCATGGCAAAAATACTTATTAGTTTTTCTGAAGAAGAGCAAGAACAATATGCACTTTCCAGAGGCATACTACATAATTATTACAAAACTATTGAGGTATCTAGATAAAACAAACATTTTTATAAAATCCTTTTATTTTTCCTTGATATCGGAGAGCTTTGTGTATTGAACATCGGGGAAGTCATCGGAGAGGAAGAAATAGTGTTTGGAATCCCACAACAACTTTCAGCTTATTGCGCTTCAAACAAAGGATCTCTTTTCTTTTTGAATAAAAAGGTCATTTAATATTCGTTATTTCCATTCATTTTTGTATTTTCCATAGGAATTTTATCGTCGAGTATGGTCTGATGAAAACTCGCGGACTTTTCTTCAAAAAACCATAAAATCCAAGAAAGCTTGGCGAGAATTGAGGATAAAAGAAATCATTGCCATGGAAAAAGACAAGGTTTTTAACAAAAGCAGCTCCAAATCATCGACATTCAACCCTAAAAAAATTAGCACTCATTTGCTTTATAAGCGATTGAGTAAAATCAGCAAAGATCGAGACGCGATTGATAATTTGAACCAAAAATCGGTCGTATTAGATGTATCTCAAGAAGACATGATCACAAATAGTCGAATTTCCAATAAAAATGCAGGGGAGATTGATTTTTATGGGGGTTTTAAGCTTCAAAACGTGAAGAAATTGGAACTGTGGGAGAAATTCCGACAAGCGAAGGAAAAAATGAACTTTTCTCCGAGGTCGTTTTCAAAAACCACAAAGGGCTTCCTTTCGAAACTGACTAGAGGGTCCCAAGTTCCAATGAAATTAATGAGAGATATAGGTCTGTTTGATGGGAAATCTCAACTGTCATTAAAAAAAATGAAGGTTTCGAATTCTAACTCAAATAAATCGCAACATACAGCCAGGGAGGATCATTTTGATAATATACCACCAATTGATACTAGTTTAAATAGAACAAATTATGTTAAAATACAAGCATTTAGTGCAATTAAACATGATGGACAACCGGAAATCAATAATGAAACTTTAGGACATTTGAAGTATTATTCCGAAGAGCAAAAGATTGAGGCAGAAAAAAAATTGCAGACCCCTTATTCTTCTTTGTTTGAGAGGAAACCCACAGCTGATCAATCATCTAAACCAAGAAATTTGAATAGAACATTGGGGAAATTCAAAAAAAATATCTTGAATATATTCGTTTCAACAGAGTCGATGAGCTCTGGTAAAAAAAGAAAAAACAGTGAGAAAAGCAGAGAAGCAGAATCATTTGATTTTTTTAACGTTTCTTCAAAAACCATTTATGCTAAGTTAATTTAAATTTGTTCTGGTTCTGATTCCAAATAAATGTTAATAATTATTAAAGCTTTTCATACAGCTCTAATCTTATAAAATTTATAATTTCATAAATAATGGATACCAAAAACATAACATTTCTCCAATTTGTATAATAAAGAAAAGTCTATAAATAATAATGACGAAAAATTTAA
>Ga0302186_10003129_pt1 | contig 12297 bp, 14 predicted proteins | sample II_Bog_E1_2_FD_198782 | JGI IMG/M metagenome (GOLD analysis project Ga0302186, IMG submission 198782) | Peat permafrost microbial communities from Stordalen Mire near Abisko, Sweden - II_Bog_E1_1 | ecosystem: Environmental > Terrestrial > Soil > Wetlands > Peat | place: Sweden: Abisko... | reverse complement strand
TTCTTAAAAATCATAAATTAAAAAAAATTTTTAAAAGAAGTGTTTTTTTTTATAAAAAAATATTTAAATTTATAAAAAATGAAATTTATTGAAAATACAAAATATATTTAAATTTATAAATAAAATGAAACGATTGCCATCTATAAATTCAAAAAATTTATTATTTTTTCATTCTAAAACTAAAAAATTTCAAAAACAAACAGACGAAAAATTAACCAATGAACACAAAAAAACCTGCCAATACCCCTTCAAACCCGAAACCCGGAGTGAAATTCCTCGATCAAAAGCCCACCTCCTCCCAGCAAAGCGACCGAAATCCCAAAAAGATATCCTCGAAATATAAAGATGCAAATTATTGCAAAAGCAACTCCATTGAAGTTTTTAATGAGGCTGACCGTTGCTTCAAGCTCTACACCAAAAACGATCCTGACGTTCATAGAAAAGACACCGCCAAAGCCTTGCTCAAGATTCTCAACTCAATCAAAGAAGCTATGGACTTGATGAATCTGGGGACCTATGAAGATAAGTTGAAGAATTATTATTTGACTTTCAACGGAAGTGTGTACATCTATGACATATGTCAATTCTTGAGGAGATCAGTCTATTCTTCGCTCACTATCAATTTCTTAGCAAGTGCCATAGCTTCACTAGAATGTCATTTAATCCTGCTCGGAGTCAAATTTTTGGAATGGAGAGTGAAATTATATTTGGAAATGGCACAAATTTATGAGGAATGTGGGTCATTGACGGCAGCTTCCAGAACGATTGAGATGGCCATCAAAAAATGTCAAGATCTAAAGGATCTAGAAGAAAGCGACCCTCCATTGCCCGATTATGTATTCAAAATATTTGAAAAAACGTTAAGATTGCTCAGAGTTCAAGATGTTAAATATAAACTTCAAGTATTCAAAAAAAAATTTAATTTAATGAAAAATTATTTATTTAAAAAGAGTGGAAACCTTCCAGGAGATGGTTATAAAAAGAAAGTTGAGGAATATTTCGCCAATGATAAAAAAGCTAGGATCCTTGCAATTGTGGAAAGTTTAAGAGTCAATAGCTCAAAAAATTTCAACATCATTCAAAACGAAGGCAAATCCTTTCCATGGAAACAACAAGCTTTGATCTCAGGAGTATTATTGCTTTTTAAATTATAAAATTTCTTTAATTTTTTTAATAGTATGAAATGCTCAAAGGTGATTTGGAAACAATTACCAAAGCGTTAATAGAGACCAATGAGAAAATTGAGAGACTTTCTGAATATAGATCAAAAACTTTGGGTTGCACTGAAGAAGAAAAAAAGGATTTGACTCTCAAAAACCGAGAAATCGAGAAGGCTTGCATCAAAGACAAGGTTTGGAAGCAAGCAAGTGAGAATCTTCCATTAGAATTCCACATTGAACTTGTTAAAAGTGCTTATGACGTTAGCAATTTTCAGATTTTTGACGAACTTTCCAAATCCGCATTGATCCGATGCAAATACAGGAGATTGGAGGTCCCTTATATAAGTGATATCACCATCGTGAAGGATATTTCTCCCTATCCAAATTTGCCAAATAGTTACGAGAAAATCCCTTATGATTTGAATGAACCAGATCTCAAATTGGAGCTCGCAAAATTGAGAAACAAAGCTGAACAGGCGAAAGAAGAAGAAAAAGCTAAAGATAACAAAAATCCATCGAAAGCACCTGAGAAAAAGCCTGGAGATAAAAACAAAAAGGATCTAAATGTCATGGCAAATGAAGTTGAAGAAAATGCAATCGCCACTGAAAGTGAACTGAAAAAAATTGGGCATGAATATGTGTACATTTTTATCAAAAGAAGCATCAATCCAGAAAAAGCCATTTACGATTTGAATGTCATTATGGAAGATGAGGAACTTAAGCCAAAAGACCCATCATTCAATTATGTTTTCGTTCCTATCAAACAATACACTGGAGTCAGAGAAACGACACATAAAGTTCCTTACATTTGTTATAGGCATTCGAAGGATTGCCTCAAGGATGAGGAAGAGAGAAAAACCTTATTAATTGATTTGGATCCATTGCCAGGCAAACATCCATTGATAAGAGCCAATTTCGGATTTGAGAAGATTAATTTAGATTTGAGGCAAGTGCCTAAAGAATTTGTCAAGCTTCCAAATATGGATTATGTGTATTTGACGAAAAAGTATTTAAATTCAAAAAATAAAAAAATTTACATTTTTAATTGTTTTAGAACTGACAAGGAGTTTTTCAACAATGAAAGAGAACTACAATTGTTGATGAATTTATATGATTTGGAAAAGAGTTTCGGAAATAACAAAATTGTCACAATTGAAGATGAGAAAAGTCTTGAGCTTGACCTCAACTATGACTCAAAACTATTGAAGACACTCATCAAAAGCATCAAAGGCTCTTTGGAAGGACCTTTGGGACAACAGTTTTATTTGGAAAGAAAGGACTTTCTGATGCAAATGGCCATTTATGTGTGGAATAAATATTTCGTCTCTCAATTGTATCAAATTGAACAAGTTCACGAATTGAGGATCTCCAAAGAAATTGCAGATGATCAATTTGAGCAATACAAGACAATCATTGCTGAAAATTCAGAAATATTATTGGAAGGGATGAAGAATCTGTTGAACATTCTGATGAAAAATGAAAAAACTGACATTATACTTCTTACAAAAATCAGTAATTAACTAAAAATATTTCACTTTTTATATAATTTGATTTTTACATGAAACTTTTGCTAAAATTTGTTTTGCTTTATTTTCAAGCTTTGGAACTGACCAAAATGCTCGAGATAAAGGAAGAATACACGCTCGCTACTCAAATGCTCAGCTTCTGTTTGACAAGGATGGTGGATTTCAGAGATAAAGCTTTGTTGCGAGGGGTTGAAAGTAAATGTGATAAATTTTTACCTCATTCTATCACCTGCTCGAATGAAATGATAAGACAAACTGTGACCAAGATGAAAGATAAATACATTGAAGTAAAAAATCAAATAAATAGTGAGATCAGAGCTAAGGAAAAAGAAGCAAACAACCGTCCTGCGTTAAATAATGAGGAGGCAAGAGAAGAAGAATATGAAATATTGCATGCCTGTAGAACTTTCTTGAATGATGATAACAAAGATGGTTCATATTTTGAAACAATTGATTTATCTACGAAACCAATCAAAGAATTGGATTTGATAATAAATTCTCTACATTGTGAACTCATTACAAATTATATCAGATGTGAATTGAAAGCTGGGAAGACCTTATTAAAAAAGAATAAAATCAAGACAAAAACCATTAAGAACATGGAAAAAACAGGAGACCCTAATGCTTTGATTTTTAAGAATGAATATAAAGGAATAGCTCAAAACATCAAGTCCAAAATGAATATTATGAGCGGACCTTCGTCCACACAAATCAGAAAAAATGCTGTTCAGTTGCAGACAACATTGCAAAACGCTGGCAAAATTGGTGATTTTTTAAATTGATTGAAATAATAATTTAATTAATTTTTTAACAATTTGAAGAACCTTCCAAACCTAAGGTCGAAGCATATGAGCAAAATCTCATTAATCTTGGAAACAAAAATCCTTATTTCAATGCTATACTTTATATGATGATGGCTTCGAACAAATCAAAATTGCCTGAACAAAAGTACCTTCTTAACAAATCCTTTGGTATTTTCTTAAATTATTCGTTTATTGATTAAATAATTATTGAACTAAAAAAGAATTCATTTCGGAATGTGAAAAAACCGAAACCAATTTCCTCAAAGGTCTCATAGATGACTCTATCTTTGTGATATCAACCCTTCTTGATGATATTCTAAAAGGGCCGAAATATTCCCATTCTTTCTTCCCATTTTCCTATCTTTACAATCCACAATACATCAACGAAACAATCGCACCTCGAAAGCCTATCCTAGTTTCAAAAAATTCCCATTCAATCACAGTTAAATTGCCTCCCTTTACTCCCAAACTTCTTGATCAAACACCATATATAGAGCCTGAGAAAAAAGTGATTGAAACAATGAGTCTTTTCGGAACATCGACCAATAATACAGAAGTATGCTCTTCCAATATAGGATTGCAAAATACAGGGGTAAGAAATGAATTGGGAAGCATTTTAACGGTAGGAGAATTAACTGAAAATGAACATTATAGTTTCGCAGTCGCAGCCTTTGATGCCAATCAAGATATGTCCAATGAAAAGGTCGGAGATAGTTTACATAATATTGGCACATATCATCCGATTCCAATCACTATGATTTATGCTTATTTAGCCAAAATTGCTTACCAAATTGGAGATTTTGAGACCAGTTATAAATCAGCAGAAAAGAATTGCCAACTTTATATGGAAATGAGCGAGATCTCGGATCGATTTCTTGATCTGCCAGAAAATCCGGTGACCATTTGGAGGGTTGTTCAATCAAAGTTACAAGATGTTAGCATAGTTGATTTGAGATATCTAACGGAATCATTTATTGTAAAAATTTATTAATATTTAATATTTAAAGTTTTGTATTATTTGCAATTAAATATTCTTTTACGTTTCAGATTATGGCAAGATGCACCAAGAAAAAGAACATTGAATTAGAAGCCCAAACAAAAGGCAAAACCTTGACCACTTTAGCCAAACAAGTAAATTTTTTTCTAAAATAACAATAGAAAAATAATTATCCACCTTTAGAAAAATGAGCTTAGAATATCGAATTTTTTGCTTTTAGCCCTTGAAACAAGTTTTTTATCAGCCGATTATATCACTTTAAAGAAAGTGGTCTTTGAAATTTACAACAACATCATTCCCTTATTAGAAATGCGTGGCAAATCTCATTTACTTTTCCAAATCATTCTCAAATGCCTCATCGCTGTTTCAGAAATCCCTAAACAAATCTGGGATGATAACCTTCGTTCAGTTTCCTGTAAATTGACTTATGAATTGGTTACCATGGGTTTCCAGTTCAATGAATTAAATTTAAACAAAAGGATCATTTTCAGTCAAATCAAGCTTCCTTTGAAAAAATTCTTCACCATATCCAAAGTCATCATGGTTCCTGAAGAAACCGTTTCATCCAAAGAAGAAAAAAAAGGAGCACAAAGTAAGAATATCAAAAAGCCAGCAAATCTCCAGAAAGAACCATTAAAAACAGAGTCCAAAGAATCTGCTGAAGTGAAAATGGTTCCCAAAGTCATCAGAAACATCTTCAACAAGAACTCATTACAAGGATATTTGGAGGAATGTCTGGCCAATTATAGTGAGGAATATTCTGATTTCTTACAGAATTTCATTGAAACCTGGAAGGAACAATTGGATAGTTTGGCTGGATTCTTAGAAGGAGATGTGGAAAGTATTGATAGATTAAAATCGGAGCTGAGTTTAAAGGTGGATTTCTGGGAATTATGCAAGGATTTACCAAACGCGATGACGAGATTACAGGCGGGATATAAGAATAGTCCTTATTTTCTGGAATTTTTTTGCAAGGTCATAAGGAGAATGATTGAAACCGGAAGTATTGATATCAAATTAATCTCAGAACAATGTAATCAATTTACATTCAATAATAGCAACGAGGCGTTTCAGGCTTTGATAAGTCAAAAGGAAATGAAAACAGAAGCTATTAAAAATGATATTGATTGGCATCCAAATGCTGTTCTTTTGCTGAAAAAAGAAAGAGATACTAATAAAGTCGGCGATGATAAAGCCATTGAATTGTTTGATAATTTCCTGGGATTGGATATAAAATTGTCAAATGAAATGGCAAAAAGCCCAAATGAATTTGTTTATGAGAATGTTTGGCGGGGTGAATTATTATTCCTGAGAGCAACAGCTAAATATTTAGTCCGATATGTAAAAAATTCATAATATATAATATAGTTCTTATCTATTATTTTAGACAACTCTCAAAGAAATCCCTGAATCACAACCCCTTGTTTATTTTGAGATGGCAAAATTAGATAAAGAAGGGTTGATTTCATCAATCTCAGAATTGTTGAACAAACAATCATCAGTCGATCAAAATCTCATCAGCCTATTGGCCATTGTTATGAAAAGCATAGCTGATTCTTGTTATCATTCTTTACAAGCAAGATCCCTAAATCAATTTCAAAATAACTTGAAATTCCTTAATAATTTATTGATCAATGAAATGTTATCACCTTTTTTGCATCAAGGCACTGAATTATGGATACAACTTTCCTTTATTTGTATGATGATCAATGAAATGTTGCTTTATTTAAAAAACATTTTCCTTTCATCCCCAGCAAATGGTATAATTAAGGATGAAGTGAGTAAAATGCATGAAGAAAACAAAATGAATGCTTTTGAGGAAAAAAAAGAAACAAGTGAATATCCAAAACTCGATGACACTTTAACGAAAGATTATTGGTTCAAAGTTAAAAAAGATATTGATATCGGGACAATGGCAAATATCCTCGCTTATACTGTTAATACTTTGTTCATAGAGGAAAAATGGAATGTGATGATTTGTTTGATTCGAAATTTCTCAAACATAACTCTCCATTATTTCTCAAACAATTTGCTTCCATTCCTAATTCATGCCCAAAACATCAAACTTTCTCAAGCCAAAACGAAAACAGATGCGAAAAAGGAAGAATTGGAAAAAAGAATTGATGAATTTAAAAAATGGGAGGTTAGAAAAAAATAATAGTTGTATTTAATAATTTTTAAAAATTTATAGGCAAAACGGAAAAAAACACGACAAACTAATCTGCTTCCTGGAGAAAAGCCTCAAGAAAAAATTGATTTTGAAAGAGATTCTGCCGAAATCCAAAGACAAATTGAAATGCATGTTTCCAAGGAAAGTTTTATCAAAGTGAACAAAGATTTAGCTGAGAAGTTGCTCGAAACAATTAATCAAGGCTCTACAAAAGTGATTAATAATTTGCAACAGATGAGAAAGGAATTGTTGAAATTTGGCAAAGAAGATAAAGAAATCCATATGGAGGAACTTTATAATTTAGATGAAAACGTGAAAAAGAAGAAAAAAACCCATATTCTCATCGGTTTAAATCTTGTAAAGCAATACAAAAATGATGTGATAGAGGTTTTAGGTAAAAGGCAGGAGAAATCAGAAAAATTCATATTGGTTCAGGCTTTGAATGAATTAGGGAATCTTTATTTTTCAATCAACAAATTTACTGAAGCTGAAGGTATTTGGAATGATTCTCTCGATACAATTTTCCAAAAGCTATATAGTTTGAAATCATGGAGAAAAATCTTCAATGAGGCTACTTTGATATCTTTCCAATATGGAATTCAACAATGTTTGGTAGGCTTCAACATTCTTAATAAGCTATCAACGATTTGTTATTTCAATAATATTTATCTCCAAAGAGAAAGCATTTTGATGGCAGCTGAATTGGCCTTTTCAGTCTTTAAGATCTCTTTACCTCATCCACAAATACTGATAAAATATGGAGAATACAGATTGAAGGAATTATTGAAAAATGAGGATATTTTTGAAAATAAGGAAGTTTTAGATCCGATTGAATCATTATTAGGCTTTGAAAACATCGCATGGATGCTCATTGATTATAATTATCATTTGAAAGCCTTGCCCATGTTGACTTTGATGGATTATATTTCTACTGAAATCCTACAAAATCCTTATTATTCGATCAGAGCTAAAACATTGAAATCTGTTGCTTTGAGCCAAATTTCCTTAATTAACGAATCTCTTCAAACGTTGATTTTGGTGGTGAATGAGAAGAATTTGTCTTTGAATTGGATGAGAGAATCTGAATTCCTGAAGAAAGAAAAAGGGTCTAATTGGTTTAATAATGGGAACATGACTCTTCAAAATGATTTGCCGTTTTATGATGATAAAAATAAGGTGATTTTTAAAATTAGATATGAAATTAAAATATTTTTTAATAAAGGAACAAATTGAAAACATTTTCAACTTAGAGCTTCCAAAAGGATTTTGGAAGAAATATGGCCTTTTGAATGTATCATATTTCAAATATGCCAAATTCCTCCTTTTGTATAATTTCCATCAAAGCGACGTTTTCGAAAAGCAGGAAACCAATGAAAATAGAATCAACATCATGAAACGTATTGAAACTCAATTGAGATCTCTTCTTAAGACGATCGCTCATGAGGAAGAGCTTTCATACCTTCTTAATAAATATGAGATCTTCTGGAACAAATGCAAAACCATAATCAATCCAGATAATGAAAAATTGAACGCTGAAAAACAAGAAGTCATCAATTTTATGAATATTTGTGGTTTTGACGCTTCGGATCATGAGTCCCTCTTTTCCTTGAAAGAAGAATCCTTATCTTATTTCGAGACCAAAATGCTTAGATTATCTCTTATGATGAGGATAAGGCATTTATTGAGCCAAATCAATTGTTCCATGAACTTTTACACAAGAAGCTATTACATTTTGAAATATGCCTTGAATAATTTGATGTTATATTCTTATGAAAACCGACTCATTGAAACTGGAGAGGAGCCTGAAAATCCACAAGTTGAGGTCAAGATAGAAACTGATAAGAAGAAACCAGGAGGAGGGGCTCCTGCAAAGCCGGATCCCAAGAAATTGGCCCAACAAGCAAAAGAAGATGAAGAAAAAAAATTAATTGAGGACAAAAAGAAAAATGAATTAGAGAAACAATCAGTAAAAATTACAAAAATTAGCAATATTTAATTGATTTTTATAGGAAATTAAAGCTATTTCTGAAGAAAGACGATATAGGAGAACTGTTAATGGGTTTTGGTGGATCAAATTGAGATATGAAATGGCTCTGATTTTATTTTCTCAACGAAAATATGATGAATGTTTGGATGTTATAGCGAAAATTCAAGAAGAAAGCAAGATTTTAAAGGATTCGTTTTTCCTTCGAATGTCAAATGAAATTTTAGCTAAGATATTTATCAGAAAGGGTCAAATGAAGAATGGTTTTGATAAATTTGATGCGGTTGAAAAGGAAATTAAGGAAAATCCATATAACGATTTCCAATTGGCTGTATATTATGCGGATTTTGGTGAGGTTTTCTTTGAAAGAAATGATTTTGAAAAGGCTCATCATCTTTTCGAGGAATCTCAGAAATTATTAGAAGTTTATTTGAAGGAAGTAGGATATGATGTCGGTCTGCCAAATCGAAATATCAAAGCTATCAATGAAAATATCCTCATATGTGAAGAATTAATGATATCTCCTGAAAATGAACAAGATATATTAAGAAAACCAGAATCCAAATTAAAGGGGAAGAAGGATGATAAAAAATTACCAACAAAAGATGATAAAAATAAGAAGGATCCTAAGAAAAAGGCTCTAGACAATGAATCATTAGTTCCTTTGAAAATCAACCCCTTAAATCCATTACCTTCTAATGATTTTTCTAAGGAACCAAAATTGAACTTCCATGGATTTGATATCGCTTTAAGCAATACTGAGTTTAAACATAACTCTTATGTCAAGAATTTGGAAATTTACATCAAAGCTTCATTAAGAACTATTCATACTTGGATGCATCTTCATGTGAATGAGATTTATAATGAATCTATTTTATCAAGCTTGAAAAGAATCGAAACAATACTATCGAAGAATTTCAACATTCCCATTTCTTCAAGACTTTTGCTCAATTTCCTCATAGCGAAATATTATAAAAAGAAGTTCATTGAAGCCTTGATTGAAATTCAAACAACTTATATTTCGAAATACGCAAATGAAAAGATCAAAAAATATAAAAAACTAGCTGATCGTTTACCCTTTAGAGACATGGCCAGAAATAAATATTTGCTAGAACTACCCAATTTCAGCCAAAAACTAAAGGAAGAAATATTCCCTCTTATACAAACTTCCAGAGAATATTTGATGAAATGTCTGAACATAATCAAGGGAGAATGCCTTTTATTTGAGAATTCCTTCAAAGTGGAAGAAGTGTTTTTCGAATTAAGTGAAGTCTGCATTTTTATGAGAGAATATAGGCCAAGAATCAGATATAATTACATTGAGATCAATGAGCTCGAAATAAAATATAAAAATTTAAAAAGTTCAAGTAATGATGAGAATTTTATTGAAAAAAAGTTGGCGAACCTGGAAATTTCCGATCAATTGGATCAGAAAAACCTGGAATTGTAATAATTTATTTGAAAGAACTTTTAATAAATTTTGAATTTAAATAGGGAAGCTTATAGTTTTTTGAAATTTGCTCTGCAAATTTCAGATGCCAAAAAGGAAATCAATGAGAATTTCTACAATTTAGGAAAATTGGTTGACCCAAACAAAATTCCACCTGATATCACACTTGACATTTTAGAGCAAGATTACCTTTATAAGAAGGTTTTTCTTATAAAATATTATTTTTTGATTAATTTTAAATTTTTGAAGAATTATGATCCGAAATTGTTCGATGAAAATAAAAAGAAAACCACGATCAATTCCATTGATCTCATTACTTATTTATCGAGATTAGCCAGAGAAGGCAAAGTTTTAACATTTTCAGATCCCAAAATCCAAAAAACTTTGTCTAAAGTAAAAAATTATTTGCTTTTGTTCTTTTCAATAATTAATATCATTAGCTTCATCGATATTTAAAAATGAACCTGAATGCTTATTCACAAAAATGTGTAATAAATAGCTTTGACGTTGCTTTAAAGGCTGAAATTAAAACAGTCTTCATTGATGAAGGTGTTTAATTTTAGGCTTTCAAGTTACTCATATTATGATTTAGGAACTGTTATTTGCAGAGCAAGCTATAATTCATTAACCAAAGAATATAAATTTTTGTATATTCTTGGAGGATTGAACAAGGAAAAAATTGTGTGTTCTCTAAATCAAGAAGAAATCAGCAAAATTATCATGAATGATGAAAAAGATGTTCTTTTTGGAAATGTAAATTTATCATTCCTTCAATTCATTTATTTTTCTTTTTAGATTTTTATTAGTGCGGAATATTTGGATAAATTACAAAGGGAATCTTATAATTTAAAAACCAAAATGGCAGAATCAGATCAAAGGTCGCAAACTGCCAAGACGCGGGATTTCAAATATTATGTGAAAGATTTTAGAAGAATCATTGAGGATTTTGGAAAGTTTTTCTACCTTAAAGAGTCTACCAAACATTCAAAGAAACCAAAAGGAAGAGCACAATCTGTTGGTCTTACAAATGAAGAGGAAGAATCAAATATTGATATTCTTGATAGATATGCATCGTTTGTACCTGATTTAACATTTGATTCGATACAAGTACTAATTGAACTCTTCAATGAGAGAGGTCTAAACATTGTGAATCAAAATTATTTAGCAATATTCCGATTCCTGCATCATATTAAATATGATCATTATAAGCCAAAATAATAATGAAAAAAAAACTAAGAAAATTAGTGATCTGAAAATATACCAAAAAATTATTTATTATCAATTTTTTTTATTTATTTATATTTTTATTAATACAATTTGGTAAAGGGTTAAAATTCCAATTTTTATAAATAAAGAGGCTTTAATTTTTTTATATTTTAATTTCAGAATTAAAATTAACATTTTTATGTCTTATTTGAAAAAAAAAATTGCTCTTCAAATCAAAATTTAAGTCAATAAAACTTATAAAAAAGAATAAAGCTCGAATCTAAGATCAAAGCAAAATAGTGAGAATTTCAATAAATCGATGAAAAGTAATGAGAAAATTCGAGATTTTCACTAGAAACTCCAAAGCCATTTCTTGGCCCAATAGAAGAAACCTCAATAAGCTGAATCTCTTAGTAAAAAAAGTCGAGATCCCTCTTTTATAAGATTTCTTAGAAAATATCAAGAAAGCCTCTATAGGAAAAGTCTAATAAAACCAAGAAGAACGAAAAACCAATGAAAGTTTCATCAAAAACTCTAGATCTCAAGATAACAAGATAGAAAGTCGCATACTCAATAAATCGTTTAATCTCTTTAATTTTCTCGATAAATCCTCAAGTATTGATATTTCGAGTATTTCATTTGTGACTTCTAATGACACTATAATCTTATGGAAACCAGCTTCGGAGATCAAAATCCCCATATTTTTTGAAGAAAAAAGTGAATTTTGGCTTTATGATGAGGGAGGGTTCAGTTTTCTGAGTAATTTGGCTCAGAACCTCAATGAAACCACGAATCCTGATAATAATGCTAATAACTCAAAGGAGAAGTTCATAACTCATAGTATTCCAGCCAATTTTGATTTTATATTGGAAACAGGAAGTTTTATTGGAAAAAAAAAGATTTTCTTCACTTTAGAACAACTTTTCAGTAAAAATAACAATGAAAATGTGATTTTAGAAGATTTTAAATAGAATTCGAGCTTTTTTCTGAGGAAATTACAG
>Ga0302186_10003127_pt1 | contig 12307 bp, 16 predicted proteins | sample II_Bog_E1_2_FD_198782 | JGI IMG/M metagenome (GOLD analysis project Ga0302186, IMG submission 198782) | Peat permafrost microbial communities from Stordalen Mire near Abisko, Sweden - II_Bog_E1_1 | ecosystem: Environmental > Terrestrial > Soil > Wetlands > Peat | place: Sweden: Abisko... | reverse complement strand
GTCGAATTTTGTACTTTCCTCTTCTTATCAGGTTGATTCCTTCTTTTGGATGTGCAAAATATCGAGTAATTGATGTGAATGTCTTGTGTAGATTGTTTATTAAATCATTAGAAATGGATTGATTTTGATGGATGATGTTTTAAATTTCAATAAAAACTTGAATATTATCATTAATTGTGTTCGCTATTTTCATGAATTCTTTCCCATAATTCGTTTTGGAAGAGGAGATTTTTTTGTTTATATTGTTCTTCATTAAATATTTTTTCTGCATAAATTCCCATTTCGACTAGCTCCTTTGTTAATTCTTTCGATAAAGTATGAAGACCTTCAATTTGACCTGTCTCAATTCCACAAAGTCTTCTTGATCTTTCAGAAAAACATTAAAGATTCATTGATGGTTTTGAATTTTTTCTTCTTGAATTTTTTTTAGAGAACTTATTGGAATTTCAGAATCTATAAGCAGAAATTTGTGTTCTGCATTTTTGTAAAAATTTTCTTCTAAGTTTTTGGCATAAAGTAATTATTTATTCCAATTTATTTTTGCATAATGGATATCTTCATCTATAATTTTGTTATTTGGGAGCATCTCTTTGAGTTTTCTTAATATGTTCTGGTTTTTTCAAATGCCAATCTTGAAAATATGGTTGTTAAACATTATGAAGATTATAAAGATTAACTGAGAAACAATTTGGTTACTTTTAATTTTAAGTTTTTCATTACGGTAATTAATAAATTACGAGGAGAAAAATTCAAATTAGCTGAGAAAAAAAATATTTTTATCAGTCAAATAAAAACAAGAAAAGAAAAAGATTAAAAATAACAATAAAAAAAAAAATTTAGAAGTTTAATTTTTAAAACCAAAACTATAAATTTTTCCCTTAAAATTTTTTTTTATTATTAGTTTATTGTTATAAAAACTTTTAATTTGTTTGCTACAGTAGTTCTTTTGAACAGTGAATTTTATTTTTTATAAAGAAACTAAATTCCTATATATTTTTTATTTCAATATTTTAGTGAGAAATTAAACAATAAGCAACTTCTGCAATTCCTTAAAAAAATCATGGAATCTGAAAAACTCTTGAAAGATCCGAAACTTTTAAAAAAAATTGTGGATCTCCCACAAATAAACAAATCATTATCTTCCTCAAATATGGAACTCCAGGAAAAACCAAAATTTATTCGAATACGAGAGGGTTTTCATTCTCCAAAATCCACTTTAAAGGAGATAAATCAATTGAGATCAGAACCTTCTGAAAGAAATTCGACTCTTCATTATTTCCCTCAACAATCCTCCCTCTCAAGTCATAAACTCGCAAAATCCATAAATGAACAAGCTGACAAAGTTTCCTTATTTATATCAAAGATGAAAAAATCTGATTGGAAAAACGAAGAATTGAGAAAAATCAATGAGAGTCGAAACACCAAAGATTTGACAAATTACCTGATTTTCAAGGATAAAACATCCAGGAAAATGAATTCATTGGACACCAGCACAACCATGAAATCTAACCTGACCAATGTTAATTTTAGCAAATTAAGCACGACGAAAATAAAAAAGCTGCCTAAACCTGAGATTAAGGAGGAGGCACTCAAAGAAAATTTAAAAGAATTTATCGGGATGAACAAATATCCTATCGATTACAAGGAAATTAATTTCGCAGCTCCCAAAATGAACTTCATTCGGTTCGAACCGCTTAAAACTCATATGAATGCAATGAAGCAAAATGTCGATAAAAGTAAGATTTTTTACTATTTTTAAACAAAAGGCTCATGAAAATAGAATCAAGTTTTGAAGAACAATTGCTTGAAAATTTCCACAACTCACAATCCTCCTTCAATAAGACTATTGTCACTCGAAGAGATATGTTAGGTTTGGCTCAATGGCTTGATAAAACTTCAGAGGAAATTTTCGGTTTTTCTAAAGTTTTATATAATTCATTTAAAATTAAAATTTCCAAAGCTATTGAAAATCTTACGACTGAAGAACAACTCATAAATATCCAAAAAATCTATACAATATGCATCACGGAACTGGTCGAGATAATTTCCAAAGAATGTCAAGAAAGGGGCTTAATTCTTAACAATATATGGAATATTCACATTTCTTTGGTGAATGCTTGTTTGACCCATATTGAGAAAGAAAAAAATATGAATTATTCGCATTTCCTGACTGAACTCGAAAAAATAAAAACCTCATATTCATCCTCTTTTGATCGTCTAATGAAGGAAAATAAAGAAAAAGTTGCTAAATTGGAGGATCGTGATCATTTAATAAAGAAGCTCACTCATGATAATACTCTCCTAAAGCGCAAAGAACATAAATATGACAAAACAATTCATACATTAAGTAATGAAAAATAGTAATAAAGAAAAAATCGACATTTCTGACAAAATTGAGAAACTTCTCGAGACCACGCAAACTTCTTAAGTTTTTTCATTTGATAATGAATCGGACTCAGGAAGAGAGGCACCAAGCATAGGAGGAGGGACTTTAAAAGATATAATGTTGAAAGACATTCAGGAAGAAACTAATGATTTTCAAAAACATGATGAGTTTGATGGAATGAATGACCTTTTTGTCAAAGAAGTAGGAGTCGACACAAAAGACTTAATGCCGTTAGACAATGAAAAAAATTCAAAGGTGCAAAAAGAAAATGATGAATGAAGAATTTAATAAAAGATCTGGAATTTAACCTAAAAAAACAAAGAAGAAGAAGCCCCAAGTCTTTTCAATCCAAAAAATGAATTGGAAATTGTAAAAAATGATTTGGAGCTCACAAGAATCCACAATGAAGAATTACAAAATATATTAAAATGAAGTAAAAAAAATAAGTTGCCTTGCTTGAAGTAAAGGATGTTTATGTCCGATTTTCATTATTTTTAAAGAATGAATTAGACCGGCAAAGAAAAAACGTTAACTTAATTAATGAGATGACTCAATAGAAAAATGAGACACTAAATATCTCATTTTTTTATTGATGGCAAATAAATAAATAAAAGAAAAGAAATAATAATGACAATCAAATGATCCCTGAAGGGACGGACAATTGATGATTGCAGTTAATGTCATGGTGTTTTTAAGATTATTGAATATAATTTAATAAATATAAAAATTTAAGCAATTAAAACAAAAAAATTCTCATTTTTTTCAAAATTTTATCTTTGGCTCTAAATGGAATCGTTTATTTAAAGGTAAGTTCTGAAAATTTATTTGAAAGAATCATGAAAAAGTTTTAAATTCAGAAATTTTTTGGTAACAATTCTAATCTTATTTTATTTCCTAAGCGTTTCATTAAATAAATCCTCCAAATCCATTTGAACCTCCAAACCTTGGGTTTTTTGGAATTCCTCCATCAAAGCCAGAGAAACTTCCATTGAATCCATCAGGTCCAAAAGGATCAAACCGAACTCCAGGTATTGGTCCTCCCAATGGATTCATATTATTATTTGGATTCTGTTGTCCAAGGAAAATAGGGTTTTTTGGACCTAAGAGACTACCACTTCCACTACCAATTCCCCCTAGAGGAACAGGTCTCAGATCACTTGATCCATAATCTCCAAAGCTTGGCATAAAAGGACTAGGCTCGTTATTTCTTGGTCTATTCCAAAAGAAATCAGTTGGGTTCGGTCTCAATATTGTTTCATTCTTTTTGGTGTTTTCTTGAGGTTTTTCTGGTTTTTTCAAAAGTAGACTTATGACGTTTGATTGATAGTTTTTGAAGAGATCTATAATTTGTTGGTTATTCATGGTGAAATTTGTATAAGTTGATATATTTGAGATTTCAAGAGAAATTATCATGTCTGATTTAGAAGATGACACTGCGTTAATAAAGAACAAATTCGTTTGGAGCTCATAAATTATCTTGAAATAAAAGGTCTGACTTTTATCTGTTTGGCTCTGATAACGAAAGGAGTAAATGTTATCAACAGGGATTGACCAGTTAGGAGGCAGAATGTATTCAGCGACGGGATCATCTTCCTGGAGACCGGTGCATATGAGATTATTTGACAGATTTATTGAATGAAGAAAAAGGAGTAATTTTTCAGGAATGGATTTCGGGTTGTCGAGAAATTGGATCTCCTCAAACTTTTTGAAAATTCCCTCTATTTTTTCGTCTTGCATTTTTTGTTTTTTTAATTTCTATTATTTGGAAATTATTTTTAAAAATAATAAAACATTCCTCCTATTATTTGGTTTCCAATGAGAATTGAATAGATATTGTAATATGTAATTCATCATTTTTGTGTCGGATTTGCATATTTTTTTTGGAAAAATTATTTTTGATTTTTATAAAATACAAAAAAATTCCGAACACTTTGCATTTTTTTTTAAGAAAGACCGAGAATTTTAATATCTTTAAATTATTTCAATGTTTTCACGAAACCTAGACAAAGCCCGAGAAGCATATAAAAGTCGTGACATCGAGCTCTCGAAACAAGCCCACATTGAAAGCAACAATCATCTGACTTCCACCCGTCAGCTACAAATCGCTGAATCCAACCCCGAAAATAAGCAAGAAGCTTCCTCTTCTCACGTCGAAAAGCACAAAAAAGGAGGTGAATTCATCAAAAGTGCTGTTTATGGTGGTATGGATGGCATATTGACAGTTTTCGCTGTAGTGACAGGATCCCATGGTGCATCTCTTTCTACCTTAGTGATTTTAGTCCTTGGAGTAGCTTCTTTGATTGGAGATGGGATCGCGATGGCAATGGGGGACTATTTATCTACGAAGGCTGAAATAGAATATCAAGCATGTGAGAGAAAACGTGAGGAATGGGAAGTGGACAATAATCCTGAAGGTGAAAAGATCGAAATGGTGGAAGTCTATAGAAATCGTGGATTATCAGAGGAAGATTCCCAAACCATGGCAAATACCATATCCAAAAGCAAAAAGGCATGGGTGGAGGTCATGATGCTTGAGGAATTAGGGTTGATTGAGATGGATGATTCCCCAGGAAAAAATGCATTAATTACATTTTTCTCATTTGTGATCTTTGGTGTATTGCCTTTGTTGCCATATTGTGCAAACCAAACGGCTGATAGTAATGTTTTTTGGGTCTCAATTGCTTTGACAGGCTTTGCCTTATTGTTTTTAGGCTTCGTGAAATCCTTTTTTGTAGATAGTCATTGGTTTAAGTCATGCATGGAAACAGTTCTTTTGGGAGGCTTTGCTGCAGGGGTCGCGTATTTGATAGGGTGGGCGATGGGGGGTTTGGCTTGAAATAAATATTTTTTAAATTTTAATAGTTCGCTTTGAAAAATCTGCTTTTATATAAAAGTTAAAAGTTAAAAGAAAATTAAGAGAATAATATGAATAATGAAAATGTTAATGAAGAAGACTCTAATGCACTCACTGAAGTGTCTGAGAGTTCTGGAAGTCAGAATGAAGCTAATGAACAACAAATCACGCTGTTTAAAAGTTTTTCGAGAATAGTGCAGACTATTACATATTCATTTGCTTATTTCACAGTTAGTTCTTTCATTCTCAATAAGATTGCAAATCGATTTTTCTCCGAATATGGGATAGTGTTCAAATGGAACATTTATGAATTAATTAAGAAATAAGATGGTCTTTACATGGAAATGATGGATATCTTTAAAAAAAATCCAAAAACAATCTTTATTTTTTTTGAAGAAATAAATTCTCTTTTAAAAAATAAAAGAACTTTTTGAGAATTCAGAAAGTTTTCATGTATAATTTATAGACTAGTTGTTTTTCTCCAAGACACCATCTAAAACCAAACAAACCTTTTTTATTAAATATACTTTAAAAAAACGTAAAATTTTAAATAGAGTGGGTTTTTAAGACTTTGAACCAAAAAAACTATGTTTTCAAGACTTGTTTCTCAAGAGATAAGTTACCCAAACCCTCAAAAACCTATCAAAACTCTTCGAAATAATGTGCAAAACACCCAAACAAAACGTAATGTCTTATTAAGCTTCGGTGTCTCCAACTCAAACACCAATAACATTTATTCTCCTGATAATCTTGAAGACTGTTTAATTGAAAATGCAGAAAATGAGACTGATCTCCCTGAATCCCCTAATAATCAAATTCAGAGCATTTTACAAAGACATCATTTCACTTCTAATCAAAATAATATTACTTTTCTTAATGCAAATCATAATTCCTCGAATCTCATAAATGAGGATATGCAAACATTAGAAAATGAGCTTCGATATTATCAAGAACTTCAGGAAAATATCAGCAAAAACTATGAGAATTTGCACAAAAAACATGAAAATATGATAAATCAATATAAACCCACACCAAAACCAAATGAAATCCTCTCGAGATTCAATCCATTTCTTAGAAAAGATCAAGAAAAAACCTCTCCTTTGGTTCAGGAGAAAAACTCTCTTTTAGTGAAGATGCGAGAATTGGAGTCTGAACTGCAGGATTGGAAGCAAAAATGTGAAATAATGGAGAAAGAACATATAGGTGAAATTGCTGAATTAAAGGGTTTTCTCAAAACCTCCCAATTTTCAGCAGACAGCACTAATAACATCACAGCAGAAAATCAGCAGGATTTAGTCCGAATGAATGAGAGATTAGACTTATTAATGATTGAAAATGAAAAGATAAACTCTTTGATCACAGAAATAATGCATGAAATCAACACAATCACCAAAGCTAACTTTTTACTCAATGAAAGACACGAGTTTTATCGCAAAAATCTCCATAAAATAGAGGAAAACTATGAAAAAAAAGAACAAAACCTATTAAATGACATAAGAAACGCTGAAAATGAAGTGAAGATTTTAAAAGAGTCGTTGAAATTCAATAAAATTGAAATGTACGATAGTTTGATGATAAATAATAGCTTGATAGTTTCTCCAGAGAAAAAAATCGAGTTTTTGGAAAGTGAAAACAGGAAATTGGAGGGGGAAATCCAAAGTTGGAGGGTCCAGTATTGGAACTTAGAGAAAAAACAGGAGAATGAAGTGAGTCCCGAGTTAAAATACACAGAAATCGACTTGAAGGAAATCATTAATAAAGTGAATAGGCAACATATTTCTGCACAAAATGAATTAATGAATAAGATGAATGTTTTGGAGATAGAAATTAATAAATTGAATAAGAGAAGCCACGAAAATCCAGGAAATTTACGACAATTTACTTCCCCTGAAAGGAGTTATGATTTGAAAAATATTGGGAAAATACAAAAAAACATCAATAGTGAAAAAAAAGATAAGGTGGCGGCGAGTGCTAATGTGGCATTCAAGACGTTGAAATTTAAGAATATTGGAGAAAGTGAAAGAAAAACAAAAGTGGCTATATTTTCAAATAGTCTAGGGAATGAAAACCAGACGGTATCACATTTAGGAGGGATGGTAAAAAAGGAGACCAAAAATAATAATTTTGTTTCTTATACTGAGAAAATCCTGCGGAAAATGAAAAAATAAGGACGTTTTGGGTTTGTTTAAAAGAATGGAGTTTTTGGTTTTTATGTGTGAATATTTATTAATGTATGTTTGTACAAAAAGAAGGGATTTCTTTTGCATCTTAATTCTTTACCACTTCTAGTCTTATTTTTAAGTTTTTTATGCGTTCCTTCTCCCGTTCTCTGATTTTCTTGACTTTTTCTTCAAAACCGGAATAATCTATATTTTCCTCTGAATAGAGTATTGGATTGTATATTTGCACTTGACTAGAGAAAGAAATTAATTTTTAAATTTGGAAAATGTTTTTTTTCACCTATAAGGGTTTTTGGAAACCTCCAATGTAATATTGTTTTCAACCAATATATTGCTAGGCGGGTCATCAAAACTCAATGAATTATATTCATTGAGGAGGAAATTTTTATGTTTTGATAATTGAGTTTTACGGTTCTTTTGAAGAGACCAAAATGAATAATTTTTCTCGACTTCTTTTCGTGTGGATATATTGGTCATTCTTGAATATAAAAATTGTGGTTAAACCATAAAAATCTAGAAAAATGAAAAACTTTGAAATCTCATGATTTGAATAGATTTTAGAATTGATAATCGAGTTCGACAGAAAGGATGATTTTTCTCCAATATTTGATTTGTTTATTGAAGGCAAAAAGGAGTTTTCTTTGGAAACAATACCTCGTTGATTATGAGTTAAATCGCCAAAAACACTCATCACTTTACTTTTATCTAGAAAGCCCTCGCATTCACCTAAAACATTCATAGAGTGAACAAATCATAAATAATAAACAAACCATTTTTTTTATGAAAGGCATTAAAATTATTTTTATATATTTTTTGGTAAATATCCTCATAACCGCTGGCTTCTTTCTTTACAACTTCGGGCCTTTCAAAAACCTTGGTTTCATTCGTTAGGCAACTGTTTAAATAAAAAGACCATTATTTTTTTTTCCAAAAAACAAAAACAATGGTATTACTTATATATTTCTAAAGGCGGTAATTTTGTTTTTATAAAATATTTGCTTCGTTTCGTTGGATCCTCTCCAATTTTAAACTCTTGGTTGTCTTTCAAGACGTTATAACAAGATTTTTGATCTGGAAATTTGATGTATTTTTCAGAGGGAGCTGATTGATGAAATGGTGATTCTTTTGAGAGATTGAAATGGAGAACAGATTGGATATGTGCTTTTTTTGAATTATTATGCAGAATTTTGGGACGATTTATCGAAATGGAAATGTTGGGGATTTGAAGGTAGTGGGGAGAATCTCCACTTTCTAAATTTTTCTGCGAAGGTCTCTGTTTTTGCATTTTTATACATATTTTTTCTGCATAAAATTAATAAATATTGTTTTTGGAACTGATTTTTGAAGAAAAAAAAATTTTATAGAAACAAAAATTCATTTTTTTCATTTTTTTCACGATGAATAAAATATTTTTGATTTTTTTTGGGTAGATATTTATTTTAATTTTAATGTTGCTCCCTAGGCGCGTATCCAGCTGGATATTGTGGATAATTATATGATGGTTGGTTGTTCTGATAACCAGGAGGGTTTATTCCTTGGCTAAAACAATATAATTTCTTTAAAAACAAAAACTATTTCCTCTTATTTACTTCATAAACACATTCTGATGATAGCCATAATTGGGAGACATATATTGCTGATTTCCTGCTCCACCACCTGGTAAAAACTGAGTTTGAATCATTTGAATATTTCCTTGAAGATCTGGATAATTTGCATTTGGTGAAACCTTCCTTGACAGGCTCTTTTTGTATTGATATTTTGGAATATCCCCTTGATAAGCGTATTGGGCCAATGAAGAACTCCTCAAAGAATTATCAGCTCCATTATTTTCTAATTGTTTTTTAACATCATCTTCTAGTTTTTGACTCGCAGTTCCATCCAATTTTTGGCTTCCTTTTAGTGCTCTTGTTGAATTCAATGTATTCAATGCTGATGTTCGTGTGACTGGATTTGACAAATCATAATTCTAAAATTCAATTTTATTTTATTCAAGTGGAATGGAAAAAAGAAATACTGATCCGCAAAAATCTTCATCTTGAGCCTTGAAATAATCCTTATCTTCACCAATAACATCAGCGGAATGGTTTCGGCAAAGTGACAAAATGTTTGCTGTTGGGAAGATGAAGTTAAAACATCCAATACAAATTGCGATAAGATCAGGTAATTGATCATGAATACTCGGATCAAATAAAATATGATGGAACACCAAACTTCCAGCCTTTATAAACAATTTAATAAGATATATGTATACACTTTATTCACTTACCGCCATAAAAAATGGACAATATTCAATGAGTTCTAACATTTCTTTGCTTAATTCTTCCGAAACGACTTTCGGTCTGGAGTTTCGTCTTAAGAGTAAAACCTAATAAAATTCATTTTTATTTCAAAAAGAATATATTAATTTAAAATACCTTATCAACCCAATATACAACTATCAGATTTATAATTGAAATTATAAGACCTATTGGAGTAATGCAAACATAAAAAGATGTCAGCCACATGGTTTTAGTCAATGCCGCATATTTAGATGACATGTCAATAGTAGGACCTTCATACATTCTAAAACATCATCAAATCAATAAAAATTATAATATATTGATTAGAATGTAACTCATTAGCTTCTGATTGTGTAACAATGCTATGTCCGTTTTTTCTCTGTCGCTCCATATTCCAACGCTGGAACCGCTTTAATATGTAAAAAGGATCGAAAACTGACATCAATGGAGGGACACAAGCATTTGATAAGAAAATCATAAATAAATCAGAGATTAAACCACCTAAAATTATGAATGATTTTAAAAATAAATTAGATCAGACAAAACCTTGACTGAATAGCTTATAATATTTAAGAATAGAAAGGTTGGCCAACAAAACTATGAGAGCAGTATTGGAAAATTGAGCCTTGGGAAATTAAAGTAATCAAAATAATTTTATTATTCAAAAAGCAGTACATAAGTTAATTTTCGAGCAACACTAATGTAAAATTCGGTGGTCGTCAGGTTTTTCTCAGTGCTTAAAAGAGATATGGTTTTTGTAAAAAAAAACTTAATATACTCCGCGAATTTTTTAATTTGCAAAAGAAGACAAGTATTGATAAAAACAATCAACAATGAAGCAAGCATACTCCAAACCTTCAATGCATTTTCCATTTCCTTTTCACCATTATATTTCTCCTTCATATCTTCCTTTTTTCGAAAAATATTTAATATGAATTGATTTTTTTTTTTACTTGTATATATGAAATTCCAAAGATCAATCCAAAACAAAACAGCAAAAGAATCATGGTTAAAATATTGGTTTTGCATTGTGCCCAGAATCTATAATTACTGCTGTAGCCCAGATTTTCCCATATTATCTCATCGGGTTCAGCAGCTTTTTGAACTTTCAAACAAACTTTTTTGTTTCCAGAAAGATGGAATCTCTTAAGTTTAAAACTGCAACAAAAAAAGATTTTTTCCTTGATGAAATCCATCATTTTATCACAGATCCCTATTTCCACTCTCTCCATGAATTCTTGCCTAACTTTTAAGAAAAATTTAAAAAAAAATAAAAAAAAAGATTAAACTTTTTTGAGTTCGAAACGAAACAAATGCAATTCCACATGTTCTTCCGCTTTGAACTTCTTCTTCTTGTTTTTTTAGCAAATCTTCAATAAAACTAAGCTTGTGTTTGAATTCATCCTCATTAAATTTCATAGTTTTGCTATGGTTATGTTCCTTCATATGATCAGCTTTTCTTTTCTCCATGAACAGTTTCTTCCTTTCCCTGCAACAATTCACATAATCAACAATATTGTAGGCCAAAACAATTTTTGTTATGATTTTATTAGAATCTTCATCAGGAATTTTATTCCAAAATTCATTGACAGTCTCTTCCACCAGTTTTTCATTGCAATTTTTTTTTGGAAGACCTTTAATCATGATTGTGTAATCAGCAGGACTAATATTATCTCTATCAATTTCTTCAGCCGAGCGTTTCTGGTAAACTCTATAATAATGTAGACTTATAATAACAGCGATCATTGAAGCCAAATTGACCCATCCTTGGATTTTGTAAAGCCCATGATGTTTGAATTTGTTGGAAAGGCTGATGATATTTATAAAATCACGATGACAAACAACATCATTAGAAGAACTCTCAGGTAGACAGTCGTCTGTTACATAATTGGAAATTAGAGAGTAAATGCCTTGGATCAATAATATCAGGATGAGCATTATGATGCAGGAAAGAATGGTCTCAAAATAGAGAGGGAGACCTGGACCAAGATCATCGAAATCGTTACGGGCACAACATATCGGCAAAGGTTCGTTGTGCTTGGAAAAAACTTAGGAATTAAAATATTATTATTTTAAAACTATCGGCAATTGACAACAGGGACATATTTCATTGATAAGTTCCTCTTGAGTTTTGATTTCCTCCTTTTTTCTGCAAACTTGTTTTGCTTTCTAATAAAAAAGCTATTTTTTAGAGAGATAATTATATAAAGACAGCATGGTTTTGGGCTTGAATGATGTTGTATGGGAACTGATCAAAGTCAAAAATTGTATTTTGTTGAGATTCGGACATTTGAATAATGTTTTGATCATGGGAAGAAGAGCCTTCAATATGGGCAACTGGGAGATTTGGCTTATTCTCGAATTTATCGAGAAGTTTCTGAGCCAGATCATCTCCTATCTGATTCCTAAGTCAAAAATAAACATTAATGGACAAAAAATTTTTGTTACAAAGCTTGGTTTTCAACCATCTTTTTATTTCAAATTAATATTTTATTTGTATTAAATCAAAATTTGTTTATTTCCTAGTTCTTTCAACTCCCCAAATGAAAAAATATTTTATTATTTCTTAAATTTAGGAAATTAGGTTTTTTTTTTTAAAAATTGATTT
>Ga0302186_10003126_pt1 | contig 12313 bp, 9 predicted proteins | sample II_Bog_E1_2_FD_198782 | JGI IMG/M metagenome (GOLD analysis project Ga0302186, IMG submission 198782) | Peat permafrost microbial communities from Stordalen Mire near Abisko, Sweden - II_Bog_E1_1 | ecosystem: Environmental > Terrestrial > Soil > Wetlands > Peat | place: Sweden: Abisko, Stordalen... | reverse complement strand
AGAAAACAAAGCTGCGCCGTACAAAACTCAAAGTCGATCTTTTGAAATTTAGAGAAACAACTTGGGAGCATGAGGTCTTACCCCAAAAGGTCCATCTCAAGGAAATAGCAGATTTAATATTAGCTATCATAAGTCCTGAAAATCACAAAAAACTTGGAATCTGCTCAGGGACGATTTTGAATAGAATTTCAGATGATGCCTGTGATTGGGATAAAATCTTCATAAATCCGATTTTTTGCCAAGACAAAACAGTAAATCCTGATTTATCATATTGGAAAATTGAAAAAGGAGATAGGAAATATCTGAAAACTAAAATAAAAAAGGAAGTATTTGAAGAAAAAAAGAAGGAAAATTCCTTTAAAAACACATCAAAAATCAACAAAATCCTAACTAAAAATGAAGAAATATTAATGTCTAGCAAAAATGTTCCGAAAGGTCCTTATGATGAGTGGGAAATTTTGAAAAAAATCCTTAAAAAATTTAAAGATTTTGAAGCGAAAAAAAATCTTGATTTGAAAAAAAACGATGAATTGAAAATGAAAAAAAACGATGAATATAAAGCTGAAATTGACACAATTAACATTCTCGAAGGTTGGATAGAAACAACCATTCAGAACTTTGAAGAGAAGCATGATGGCAAATACCATGCGTCAAAAAAGAACCCTCATATACAGAGCCTCATCGCTGATTTTAAAAAAAAAAAAAACGGGAGAACAAAGAAGGATTTTTTGGAAATTGCAAAAATTTTGAAAAATGACGTTTGCAATGATGAGTTTGAAATATTAGTTAACATTATGGAAGATTTAGGTGTTTTTAAATAAAATTATTTAGATTTTCTGTTTTTTGAAATCAGAAATTTCCTAAAAAACTAAAAAATCAAAATTTTTTTTCTTTTAAATTAATTCTTGAGATTATATTTTTTTTTATTTTTAAATAATTCCTTATTTATTTTTTGTTTTGGGAGTATTTTTTGTAATTTTCATAATGATGTAATCATCTTTATCTTCCTTTTCTTCTATATCCTGATTTTTCTTCATTTTGTCTTTTGGTACCTGTTTCTCAGTTGTCTGTTCCTTGCTTTCTTCATCACTATTAGACAAGCTCTTCTTCTCTTCTTCATCTTCTTCTTTAATTTTGTATTCTTGCTCTCCACCTTTTTTTTCGAAAAATTTCACTAAATCAATATTTATTTGTTGGTCTCTTTTTTTCTTGATTTTCCAAATTTCCGCATCGCTTGATTTTGTTAAAGTTATATCAATTTTTAACAGAGGGTTTTGGAAAATAATAGGCCAAGTTAAGTTTATTTTTGGTTTCAATAGAATGTTTAAGAGATTTCTCGTGACAATCCCAAAATTGTTGTTTGGTTTATTCCCTTTTTCCATACCACCATTGTCGAAATGAAGTCGAACAGCTAAATTTATAAATTCTGGAACATGAAGATTGTCGACGTTGGATTGAGGAATATTTTGGTCATCTTTTATCCGAAAATCAATGAAATCAATCATCAAACGGTTGAATTTCAAAAATTTGTTTTTTTTTGGTATATGACGATAATATGTGATGTTTTCCAGTTGTAAAGGTTTCACGCCAAGGTGTTCATCCAGGAAAAGCTCCATTAATCCATTTTTTTGATTTAATGTATGATAAAATTTGCAGATTTTGCGCAAAATGGTCCAATTTTCAATTTCAGGAAGCTTGCCACCACTTTTTGAGGCCAAACATCGATTGTAATCCTTTTGAATTATGTAGAATTTATTTTTGTTTGGGTCTTTGTAGACATCTCTTATTTTTAGAAGACTACAATCCTTTTTAAATTCTTTTTGGAAAGAAAGGATTTCCTTGATGAAGCTTGAAAATAGATTTACGTATTTTGTTTGAGGCTCAATCACCTTTATTATAATACCTCCACAAGTTTCTATTGAGTATAAACTGGCTGTAGCATTTGGTAAAATTGAATAAATGCTGCCAAATCCCAATTCTTCCTTGCGATTATTATATCTTTGGCTGATTTGAAATTGGTATTTTTTCTCCATATCAGAAAGATCAACGGAAAATTTGGTTGTCATTTTTAAAGAATTTTTTATTACCTTTTTATTTTAATTATTGGAAACAAAATCTAAAAGAATTCAAAGCTTATGAAGAATCTCACTCATTAATGAACTATCCTCATTTAATTTTAAATTAATGAGTTTTCTATTTTTTGTTTTTATTTTTCAAAAAATTCAATGGTAGTTCAATTTTTTATTTTCTTGTTTTAAACGCTTTTAAAAAGATCAGTGATGAGCAGGGGCTGCAGCTTTTTCATCTGCATGTCCTTTCTCAGCATGTCCGTGTCCATGATCGTCGGCTGGCTTCTCTTTCCAAAACATTAATTTCCTAACCATTCCAGCGATTTTTCTATTGAATCTCACGCTAAAAGGTTCGAACTGAGTCTTGAATTTATTGCCTGGTGGTCCCCAGCTTTTGAACAAATACAATCCAAGGAATTTCTTTTTCTGTAACTTCCCATAATAATAATATCTAATGTTAGAGATCACACCTCCATTTTTCCCTGAAAGATGATGTCTTCCCTCTTTTCCATCATAATAATGTTCGACGTAGGTCATTTCGTTTTGGCCTAAAAACAAGGGAACTTTGGTATATCCAGTATATTTGGCATCCATTTCCTGGCCATTGAAGCAACGCATCAGGTTGTTTCTCACAACATGCAATTGATAGAAACCTGAGGAGAACCCTTTGGTGGTAGGCAAATTGTTCACATCACCCAATCCGAAAATGTTTTTGTATTTCTTGTGTTGAAGAGTCTCACGATCAACATCTAAAAGGTTGTTGGTTTCTTTTGTTGCAAGGCCAGATTTCAACAAGGATTCATGAGGTTCACAAGGCAAAAGGGAATAGAGATTGCTGAATGGACGAGTTTCGATTTTCTTGCTCTTGAGGTTCTCGAAAATGGCAATTTGCTTGTCTTGTTCAAGACCGAGGAAGTTCACACCATATTCAACTTTAACACCTCTTTTCTCGAGCTCCGACTTAATAAAAGCATCTGCTGATTCACTATGATGGCAGAATTTTTCATTGGCGTTGATGATGGTGAAACTATGTTTGGGGGACAATTTGCCTTTGATATTAATATGAAGATGTTAAAGGTATATATATAAGGAAATTATAAAAGTACCGTGCTTTTGGTACCATCTCCATACGTTTTCAGCCAGAAGGAAGTTGAAATTTTCAACTGTTTATTAATTTTAATGAGAACAACTTAATAAAAAACAAAAAAAGCTAAGTCTTTTAGTTTACTTTCTCCTGCATAAGGGTATGGTGGAATGCAGAAATATGCGTCTCCTGCCACAAAGTTGTAAATAAATCTGGGGTATTTATGCAAAAACACACTCCAACCCAAATAATCCTTTGCTGTGAACACCGGTGCTTCTGCTGACATCCAAGGTTTCTCGAAGTTCTTCAATAATCCCATATTTTGTTTCAACCCTATAAAAAGGTTTAACCTTGTAAAAACTCAAAGTGATTAGTTGATTAGTTTACCATTGGCGATCACCAAATATTCATATTTGATTTTCCTGCCATTCTTCAAGACGATTGCATTCTCAGCTGGCAAGAACTCTTTGCACCCAACACCTTCTGTAGTGGCTGCATATTTATTGATCCCAAGCTTGGCATTCAACAAATAATCAGTTTTGGTGCATCTTTGCTGCTCATAAATGACTCGGATTGGGTATTGCTGATTGATGTTTGAGTCGAAAACAGACATTATGGAGTTATGACCATGCACTTCAGCGTCGAAATGATTAGTGAGAATACCTCCTAAATTACCACCCACTACGACCAAATCATATTTATCCAGATCTCTGCGGGTTTGTTTTCGTTTCTTCAAAGGATTTTCGAAATTCCTTTGCACTTGAAAGTGGAGAGAAGAGACTTGCCTAAAAGCCTTCGGCAAGTCGTTTTTGAATCGAAGCAACATAAAAATTGAATTTTGTTTATAAAATAAGATTGGTTTTCCAATAATTTAATTATCACGAACAAAATAAAAAACAAAATAGGAAACTGAAATATAAATCTTTATTTTTTTTTTTCAAATATTCATGAATTGGCTATGGAGGACGAATGTGGCATGGCATAACCTAACATTTTCTTGAAAGAAAATAACTTTTTTCATTTAATTATTTCCAGATTATAAAATATTAGTTTGGTTATAAAAAAAAATTTAAATATTTTTGTTATTTGAGTATAAAACACCTTTTTTTTAGGAGTTTTTATGGTTATTGGCCTTTTTCTTATACGCTTTCACCAGATCCGAGCAATCTGAAAAAATATTTTTAGTTTTATATTGATTTTAAAATTTTTTCATTACTCTTATAATAACCCTTCCCGAATTTGAAATTCACGTAATTCTGAAGATGTTTTCCAAGCGAATCGATAAAACTCTTGGGCTCATACTTTTTGGTGCTCCAAATTTCAAACATAAACTCATTATCATCTTTTTTCCTCACAGAAACGCCATTAATTTCTTCCTCATTATATTCATTTGCGAACTAAAAATGTTTTAACGAAAAACATAAAATTCACTCACTTCTAAAGAAATCATAAAAATAAAGCATTCTTTTAAAAAATTCTCTTCTAGTTTCCCATCCAATTTGATTTTTGTCACTGAGCCTGGATAATTCCTTTTGTCTTCCCTACAAATAATTCAAAATATACATATTTATAAAAACAAAACATTGAATTTTTTTGTTAAAATAAGATATAATATTACCATAGCGGCTTGACTCCAAATTTCATCAAATGATATGATGTCGATATAGGGATTTCCTTCAAAGGGGGGATGTTATTAAATGTTCTCCAGAAATTCTTTGAGAAATTTTAAGGATTTTTTTTTAAATGATAAGCCACTTCAATGCAGTCGAAGGAAGAAACCAAATAAAGGTTCTTTTCATAATCTTTTGTGGTATTTTTCAAAATTGGGTTGTAATCATCGAACCAAAGAGTCCATTTGCAGTTCAATCTTGTTTTCGGGGATAATATTTTATCGGCCATTTTCACCCAAAAATTTTTGAAATTATTTAAAAGAAATAAATTTTTTTAATACTTTCAAAAATTATGTAGAAAATATAGGAATTCAAATATTAACAGTTAAGTCCATTTTCTGCTTGTTCATTTGAATAAAGAAGAGAGATGTTATTTAAATTAACAAAAAATTTCCATTTTTTGCAAAGTTTATACTATACACCTCCTTGATCAAAATTCCATTAATTAATGGATGAATTTGTAAATAAATTCATGTTTATTTCTCAAAAAAGTCATCATTGCAAACAAACAAAAATAGGTTTTTTTCATAAAAAATAAAATGAGTAATTTTTATAAAATCTTTCATAGTTTCACAAATTTGCAAAAATCTTGAAGAAAAACACAGATTTTAGCGAAAAATAATATTATTAAAACTTCCGATTTCTCATTTTCCCAAAATTACGCATTTAAATATCTTATTTCCCTATATATAATATTCCAAAATATTATATTAAAATAAATAAAATTAGGAAAAATTTGATTTCATTCTAGTCCAATTCAAAGATGAACACTCATCAAACGCACAAAACGGCAACATTTGTATGTTTAGCCTTCGCATGCATTTTTTTTTGTTTAATATTTCTCATTCCTTTGGTTGTTGATCGAGATGCAATGACTGAGATTCTGAATCAAAATAATTTGAGAAGGTCTTTTTTTCTACTATTTTTATCAAAAATTAAAATTTCATAAAAAGTGACAACTATTTAGATTGGGGGAATTTTCCGGGGAGTCATGGAGTCCAAATACAAAAAACCTTCACTTTGTTTGATGTTCAAAACGCATCGACCTCCAATGTTTTTCATTTTCTTTTATTATTTAATATGCTAATATTTTATTACAAGGATCAAATTTATTTGTCCAACAACAATACCTATCCATATACATTGAATCTAACCTACGCAGAAGCAGAATTCGTGCCAAATGTAAAAAAAAAAAACATAATAAAATTATATATTAGTATTATTTATAAATTTATTTTTAATAAAATAAGACAAATGGACAAATACAAGCTATGAATCAATATCAGCATTTGAACCTAAGTGATGAAGAGATTCTCAAAAATCATACAATAACTCAACCAAATTTCGGAATATATTCAGCCCTTTATAGAGAGTCGAATTTCTTGGACCACCAATATATAGCTTTTGAGTTGTTCCGCATGATTTCTTCTATGCTGACAAATTTTGCACCTCTCTATTACTCCCATGGAATTTTCCATTATTATATAAAAAACCAAACCTTGACTTATAACACTATCTTTTTGAAAGACAATCTCTTGACTTCAGCACAAGCAGATCAGATTTGGACCCACAATTTGTATGGATGGTCAAAGTATTAAAAATAATTAAAATTTTCATAAATATATTTATAAATAAAAAAAAATAGCATCATTGGATTAAGAAAATGGGTTGACATTATTTTGCAAAGTCAATTTTCGACTGATCCAAATTGGGACATTTTAAAAATAAAATTCAAATTGTCAGACGCACAAATGCAAAAATTAGCAGGGCCTTTTTCCAAATTAGCAGAATTATTGAAAGCAATTCAAGGTCAATAAATAAACTTTTTTAAAAAAATAATTTTTAAAAAAATATTAGGACTGGTTAATGACCAATTTCAATCATTATGTTTCGCTCCCTGTTCACCTTATAATTTAACACAAGGGCAATGGGCTGGTCAACTTTCAACTATTCAATTATTGCCTGTAAAAAACAAAAATAAGAATTTTAAAAAATAAATTTTTTTAGGAAATTCCACCTTTTAACTCATATGCTGATCTCGACCCAACCCAAATCTGTACTCCTGAAATTTCAATAATTGCCAAAAACATTTCATTGTTTACGTCCTCTGATTTTATAACATTATTGTCTTACCATGATGCTGGTGAAATTGATTTAACTGTGAAATCCTTGCTTGATTTTGAAAACATTAGAATCGTGATGGAAAATGCAAATAATAATGATAACATCAATACTTAGTAATTTACTTTATTTATTTGTTGAATTTAATTGTCTATTATTAAATTACCACTTTTTAGCTTTGCTTTCAGTGGTGATCTAAACAAATCTGCTGCTTTAGTTAAATACGTCCAATATATAGAAAATAACTGTTTATCAAGACAAAATTTCAACCTTACTTATTCCAATTTTTTTTCCATTGCACAACCAAGAAAGGACATAATCGGACTCAATAATTTATTGGAAGATGTTCTAACTAAACCACTCCGGCAATTGAATGATTTCCTTCTGATAAACATGACTAACAAGGCCATTTTTTATAAAAATCTCTCTTGCATTGCCATTTTTGCTGACCCAATTTGTAAAATATATTTAAATATAGTCAAATAATTTTTAAATATAGTGAGCAATCAAACTCAGATTTGCTCGAATCCCCAATTGAATCCTACCATTCAATTGGAATCAAATTTGCCTTGGATCATTGCTTATTTCGGAGGAAATTCATCTCATTCATGGCAAGATCTTCTCTTCAAAACGAGTTTAACCGAGGTTTTTAAAAATTTTAATTTTTCAGCAAAAAAATGAAATTTTAGGGCCAACTGGAATATGTCTTCAATTCATCCCTTTATGGAATTGCCTTAACATCTATACAACAATACTTTAAAAATTTCTATAATTGCACATCCACTCCGTGTTCCTCTCAATACTTGGCCTATCTTCAATGGGGTAACTCAACAGTTACTAACAATTTGCCTTCTGACCTATTCAATTCAAGTGATGCTGGGTTATCAATTTCTCAGTGGAATCCATCATTGCAAGGTGATATCCTTGAGTTTTTCGCATATGGAGCAACTTACAATTATAGAAATATTTCTCTTTCTCTGGGAGTCATTGAAACTCTTTTCAGTCATGAAGTAGGAAGTTTGTTAGATTATCATGAAAGATTCTATTTCCTTGAATCGATACTTGCAAATAATCAAACAGCCCTAAACAGCAGATACTCTTTGAATGAAAATCAATCAACTATTCTCTATGATTATATCAGAAATGTTGTTGTGAATTATAGTTTTGATGCAATTTTCATTAAGAAGACTCCTTACGAATTTTTATGGGGATATGATAATGAATATATCAGAAACACAGTTTTATTATTTTTTTTAATTAAATTTTATTTTTTTTTGTGAAGAGAAAAAAACCGACTTTATATGGAGGTGACGCGAATTTTTCAAGCGTTTCATTACAAAGGAAAAATAACTATGATGATTTCATAACGGAAGATACCAGCAATTATATGAATTTAGATACTGGCTTAGAGGACGAGACCAATTCAAGGAAAGTCAAAAAGTTCAATGGGAATAACACCATCTTACAGAGAAGGAAATATTCTAATGGAGATAATCTCATTTATTATCTCAACAATCCTTGGGAGAACTATATAACTGTAAATATTTTTATCTTTTACTTTTTGGGCATTTTTATAGTTTTCGCATTATTTTTTTTTTTTAATTTGCTAGATTTTTACAATTTGATCAATTGAAATTTTTAATAATTTTTGATAAATTTTTAATAAAGTTCAACTGAATGGTTAAGAGAAAAACCATTTCTATGTTTTTCAAAACATTTAAAACTTAAAACCCTGTTAACGATTTATTGGAAATTTATTAGAAATTTATTAAGATTTATTAAAAATTTCACTTTATCAATAATAAATCTATTTTTGTTTTTGCGAGGACTGCTAAAAATTTTTTTTTTATATTTGGGAATCAAATTTATTTATGATTAGCTTCAAGGCACTGACGGTTTCGGGTTCAAACCTTTGATTGACATTGATGAAAATCTCTTAATGTTCGAAGATAAATTTTACAGAAACTTGAAATTGCATTATCTTGGAAAAACAGATTGCAACAGTTACACATGCCAAAAATATGAGATTGATGAAAATGAGTTTGCCCTATCTAATGTTTACAATACAGAGACTTATGGAATCATCAATTTGACTTCAATAGCAGGGGGTCCTTTGGAAGTATCTCATCCATATATGACTAATGGTAAAAAAAAAACTATATATAAATAAAAAATGTTAACAACAAAATTTAGCTGATGCAGCTGCTAGTGGAGGAATCATGATAAATAACATTTCAATAAAGGATTATCAAGAAAATGCAGATTTGACCTATTTACTAGTTGAACCAAAGACGGGAGTGACCAGCAAAATGTTTAAGAACTATCAAGTAAAATTTGAATTTTACTAGAATTCTGTAAACTTAAATTTTTTAAAGTACAATATCCAATTGAGACAAAATATTCTTTTGAATGGTAAGCTAATTAGCAAAGAACAACATTACCCTGTTCTTTTGGAAACAACTAATATGGAATTCAATGGCGACAGAGTAATATAATTAAAGAATTAACATATTTATTATATATATTCTATAATTTCAAAGGCAAAATATCAATTTGATGATATCTATTATCAAACCAAAACCGCTTCCATTGTTAGATGGTTGTGTGTTGGGCTGTCGGCCTTATTCTTCCTTTGTTTCTTACTTGCATGCTATAAGTATTGCAAAAGCAAGAAAGAGAGAAGAAGCAGTAGCAGTATTAACGAGCCTCTTGTTACAAAGGATCCAGCTTTCGTATAAATTTTAAAACAATTAATTTGCTTTTTATGTAAAATAATTGGGTGTTCATTTTAATCCACGACAAAACAATTGATTGAAAAAAAAAAATGATTTGTTGAATTATTTAAATTTTTTTAATTGTAAAAAATTATAAAAATATTTAATTGTGAAATGAAAATTTATTTTCTTATTCTATTCACAAAAAAAAAAAAATAATTTTTGAATATTTTTCTAATTTTTTTTGAAAAATCAAAATAAAAAGCAAAAATATTATGTTATCTTTCCGTCTTTTCTTGAATTTTTACAAACTTGTTATCACCTATTCCTAAAATAATATCATTTTCATTTAATTAACTACATGAACTGCATATTTTATCATCATTTCGTTTTCTTTAATATGAGAAAATCTTTGCAAAGTGTTGATGAGGTCTTGTGTGAACTGTGTTTTGACAAGATGTTTTACGGCTTGTTTATAAAAGTTGGCGATGTCCCCAATCAAAGCCAAGACATTCCTCAGGAATTCCTGTTCATTTAATTCAGAAGATCATCAACCAAAACGAAAAAAAATATAATGTATTTATCTTACCACAGTAGGATTCAGCTCAGTATTTGACACTTTCATCAGAAACCCGAACAAATTTGGGAAATGATCTAATAAAAGATTCGAGTGTTCAGTTCCTCCGAAACAATGCACGAAGCAAATATAGGATTCTACTAATTTTTCTTTCAATTGTTCTGCATACTCCTGAGAATCAGCATCTTTCTGTAGGCGATACATTTGATTAAAAATATTAAAAAAGAAAACATCTTAAAAAAAAGAAAAAATTAACTGAAATTTCCACTGCAGCTGTAAACGCGAGATCAAAGATCTTTTTTATATCTTCAAGATAAGGAATTATTGCGCCCTTGCAGCCCAAAGCAATGTCGCCTAAACACAAGAAAACATGCAATTTAACATCACGATGGATATCTTGACTCTATTATTTAATTTTTCTTTTTAATTATTTTTAAAAATCTTTATAGTTTACATGCAAACATTTGAGTAAAGCCGGAACAACTTGAGGCAAAAATTTGATAAAAGCATCTTCACATGAACGACTGATGTCAGCTAAAGAACCGATTGCAGCTTTGAAAAGGTCAACGTCTTCTTGTTTGCTGAGAGCGAACAAAAGATAATTCCAATAATCATCTAAACGCTCCAAAAAACCTTGCTTCCAGGTAGAACTTAAGGCCGACATCGCATAAATTCCATCAGATGTCACTTCTTTCCTTATTTTGAAATCATCTATGATAAGATTGTAGACTTTTAAACCAAGAGAGTCATCCAATGAAGGAATTCTTAAAAGTGCCGTCTAGTCATCAAAAATAAAAATTAATGAAAAACAATGAAGGGGAAAATTACATGGATAGATGATAAAAGTCCACTTTGAAGACTGGTTCGAGTTTGGGTGTTGGGTAATGTGTAAGTGTTTTTAAATTGGTCGATGAAATTAAAAAGATATTTGATTGAGAGCTCTGGTATATTGATGTAATGAAGCACATTCATCAAAGCCATAAAGGTGATGTCGATGACATTGGCGTCAGATTGAGCCAAATCAGTTCTCATTGTATTTTTGTATAAATCTTGCATAATTAAATCAGCATTTTGAAAAATAGGATCTGATAAAATTTATTGTTTTTTAATTATAATCTTCTTTTCTTACTGTTGTTGCCCTCCAGATTTGAAAATGCATCGGCAAGAAAATTAAAAATCCAGCAAATATTTCTAGATACCTATAATTATTTGATTTTTTCCAATCAATTAAGATAATAAATAATGACCTTGGGCTTGGAATTAATAGAATTTGCTAACAATGGACATATTTTTCCAAAATTTGGGTGATTCAAGATAGACATTGGGTACAGTTCTGAAATTCTGTTTAAGGTGGTGGCTGACGCAATCTTCACACGGTCATTCTTATCTTGCAAAAGATTAACAACGTTTTCCAGAGCTAATTGAATCATAGATTCAACATGATTTTTGGAAGGACCATCAAGTAAACAAGCAAAAGCTATCATAGAAGCTTGTCTGTGAACCCAGAAATCAGCACTGATGGTTCCTATATTTTTTTGTCATAATTATTCATTGAATTAAAAAAATTTTAAAAAAAAAACTTGAAATAAAGTCCTTTAGTAAATCAAGACTGTCATCACCAATGACTTCAATTATTGAACAAAGACATTTAGTGGCTGTATCGTGAAGAGAAAGTTCACCGTCATCAGCTTCATTTGGCTTTTGGTAAAAAAAAAATTAAATAATTATCATATTAAAAAAAAATAAAACACACCATACAACAGACACAAAGAAATGATAAATTAAAACAAAAAATTCAATATTTATAAATTTTACATCTCTCAAAAGGTTTTGCAAAAGGATGGGAATGATTTTGGGATAAATTGCCTTTATAAAATTCAGAGAGGAGTTGACTTGTTGAACCTAAATTAATTTTTTTTCTTGAAATAATTTAAAAACACATTATTTTTACATTGCTAAATTGTCTGGTTGAGTCTCGATCTCTATCTTCAATAGCAATTGTGTTAAACACTTCGACGGCTGGAATAGCCACTTCTTCATCTTGATCCAGCATCACCGGAGCAAGCGCTTCCACAAAA
>Ga0302186_10003123_pt1 | contig 12321 bp, 7 predicted proteins | sample II_Bog_E1_2_FD_198782 | JGI IMG/M metagenome (GOLD analysis project Ga0302186, IMG submission 198782) | Peat permafrost microbial communities from Stordalen Mire near Abisko, Sweden - II_Bog_E1_1 | ecosystem: Environmental > Terrestrial > Soil > Wetlands > Peat | place: Sweden: Abisko, Stordalen... | reverse complement strand
TTACATATATTTGCATAATGTAAATAATATGTAATATATAAAGTTTACATTAGATAAGAGTTTCAGTACTCAGAGATATTATACTATTTTTTAATACAATGAAAAAACAACGGATCGCATTTTTAATTCTATTAGGGATTGGATATATGCAACTTGTGCCTGCAGCATCCCCTTTTTTATCGGCAAATACTACTCAGGTAAGTGAAGTAATGCTCAAAAGTAAGTTATCCGGAGCATTTCCCAACTACTCTTATGTCGATCTGGTTAACATGATAAAAGATCTGGAACGGCTTTCTGTACTCCCGGATTCCGGTGAAATTTCAGCTGAGTGTACTTCACACGACAGGTCATCAACATATAACGTAGCCACTGCCCAATATGCCAATTGGTCGGCAAACGGCGATGGAGTGGGTTTTATCCGCATGAATAATGATGGCGGAAAAATAATAGCAGAGATGACGGGACCCGGATGCATTTGGCGTATATGGGGTGGCTCGGAAAGCGGGTCACATGTAAAGATTTTTTTAGATGGGTCAGTTACCCCTGTTGTTGACTTGGCCTGGAGTGACTATTTTAATCATTCGCAGTCGCCGTTTACTTATGGGACACTGGTTTATAATTTGTTTCCCGGTCTTAACAATACAGCAGGTGGTCTTAATAATTATGTTCCCATTCCGTATAAAAGTTCGTGCAAAGTTGTTTCATATACCGATTTAGGCTCCTATTTCCAAATAGGTTACTCGAAATTCCCATTGGGAACGATTCTGCCAGATTTCTCAAGGACCCTTTCAACACTGGAACAGAATGCGCTTTCAAACGTGGACAGTTTCTTTTTAAACGGTTTAGGAACCGATCCTGCCGGTGATAGGCCCGGACAGGTAACCGACTCAACCAATTACACTTTAACTGGCGGACAAACGGTTATCCCGCTCGACTACTCCGGTCAGGGAGCAATAACAGGGATCAGGATCAGGGTAAACAGCCTGATGTCAAAAAGCGAACAGTGGAGTGCCTTGCGGGAACTTACAATTAGCATGTTCTGGGATGCCGATTCAAACCCGGCAGTCTGGGCACCGTTAGGCGACTTCTTCGGCAGCGCATGTGGTTACACGCCCTTTAAGGCTCTTCCTGTCGGAAAACTTGAAAATGGCTGGATGTATTGCTACTGGTACATGCCGTTCGATACAAAAGCAAAGATAATCATCAAAAATGATGGATCAGAATCACGTAATTTCGATATTTCTATTACACGGTCATCCCTGACAAAACCCATTGCTTCACTTGGCCGGTTCCATGCCAAATGGAATCGAAATGCGTTTCCGGTGACCAGAATTGACAGGAAACCTGATTACACAGTACTTACAACAACCGGCAAAGGTCGTTTCCTCGGTTTTATGCTACACGTATACAAGCCAAACAATAATTCCGACCCAAATTCGGCACCGGGTGATTATTGGTGGGGTGAAGGAGATGAGAAGTTTTTTGTTGATGGAGAAAAAATGCCATCGTCGTTTGGCACCGGTTCTGAAGATTACTTCGGGTTTTCATGGGCTACACCCGATTATTTTAGCAAACCATTTCATTCCCAGGTGTATAATGAAGGAGGTATACTTTGGAAAGGCAACCGGAGTCTAAACAGGTTTCAAATTACCGATAATATACCTTTTCAGAGTTCATTCGAAGGATGTATTGAAAAATATTACAGTGATTCCTATGCGCAGTATGGTGTGATGCCTTACTGGTATCTTGCCCCCGGAGGAACTGATCCTTATGGTGAAGTGTCTCTTTCCGACAGAACCGGTTACTATGAATCACCCCTTCCCAGGGATACTACACGTATAGAAGGAGAGGATATGACAGTTTTATCTCAAACTGCCGGAAGCCTTGTAGTCCAGGATGAGACAGTTTTTGGCAGTGGCTGGAGCAACAATAAGCAACTATTATGGTATAAAAACAATTTAAGTGATGTTGTGAAGAACAGCACTGCTGTTGTCGCATTCTTTGTTAAAAGTAAGGACCTTTATTCGATAAAGGCTGTCTTGTCCAAAGCAGGAGATTACGGGATTACACAACTGTATGTAGACAACAATCCGATTGGAGGTCCGATAGATTGTTATAATAACAACGTTACACGATTTCCGGAGTTAACATTAGACACAATGGAGCTAAGCCAGGGGATCCATGAGCTCAAAATTGTAATGGTTGGTAAAAACAGTTCAGCTTCCGGTTATTATTTTGGATTAGATTATCTAAAGTTAATAAAAGCAGTAGATGTGGTTAATGATATCGCATTGCCGGTTGAATTTAAAAACTTTTCAGTTTATCCCAGTCCTGTGAAAAATAAACTTACAATAGTTGCCAACGGAGTGTACAACGTAGAAATTTCAGATATTTCGGGCAAAGTTTTCATTACAAGGGATATGGTGGATGCAACAACCTCCATAGATATGTCTAACCTCCAAAATGGAATTTTTATACTAAAAGCCACCAATAGGAATGGCGGGTTTTTAGTTCGCAAACTATTAAAAAATTAGTGCCTCTTTTTTATCGAAAGTGGGTGACAAGAATTGTCTCCATCTTTTGTTTAATTACACAAATGAAGTGAAATGACAAAACATACTATAAAAAAAGATGCCGGATTTTAAATCTGGTATTGAATTATTGGATCAGTTTACGTTTCTGATTTATTAATGAAAACAATTCGCAGAATTTTTATTATCATTTCAACAATATTACAGAAATTTACATAATGTAAATTATATGTAATGTATATAGTTTACATTAACAAAAGGAGTATCAGCTAAACCAACGTTTTATACAATTTATTTATTCAATCAATGAAAAAACACCTGATTGCATTTTGTTTCCTTTTAGGGGTGGGAAGTATGCAGCTTACCATGGCTGCATCGCCATTTCTACCAACGAATTATGAAGAATCCTTCCGTGGGCAATACCATTTCAGCCAACAATCGGGTTGGATGAACGACATCAACGGATTATGGTACTATAACGGCACCTATTACATGACTTACCAGACAACACCCAACAGCCCTGATTTTGATTTTTCCCATTGCTCACTGGGTATGGCAACAAGCCCGGATATGATGCACTGGACACAAAAGCCTGTTATTGCCGAACCAACCACAACCGAGGGAGCCCCCATGTCAGGCTCGGTAGTAATTGACAGCATAAATACTTCCGGTTTGAAAACAGGGACTAATCCTGTATTTGTTGCCATATACGCGTCTGAAAAAACAGGGCAATGCCTGCTATACAGCAATGATCTGGGAAATACATGGCAGAGATACCAGGGTAATCCTGTAATTAATACAGGAGGTACAAACCCCCGTGATCCTCATGTGTTTTGGTATGCCCCGACGGGTAAGTGGGTAATGGTATTGTATCATGATAACAATGGAGGGAATACAGATATCTATAATTCTACCAATCTTATCAACTGGACACTGACAAGCACAGTTACAGGATTTGGACATGAATGTCCCGACTTCTTCCAATTACCGGTTGATGGAAATCAAAATACACAAAAGTGGGTATTGTGGGCAGGAGATAGCGGATACCTGACCGGCGATTTTAATGGTTCAACATTTACACAAGATCCCGGAGGTTGGAAACTTCTGGACAATAATAATTCAACGTTCTTTTATGCAGCACAAACTTTTAATGTAGCTTCGCTTCCAGGTAACAGGGTTGTTCAGATAGGCTGGCAGGGTAATCCGGGATTGATGAGCTCTAGCGTTCTTGTTCCGGAATATGCAGCCAACACACGGTGGAATCAGAATGCAACTTTTCCGACTCAACTGTCACTCACTTCAAATGCCGGCGTTTTAAAGTTATGTGCAAATCCGATTCCTGAAATATCAACGATCTGGGGCTCAACCCAAAACTGGGAAAAACAAACGCTGACTTCAGCCGCCAACCTTCTGTCGTCCATCCAGTCAAAATGCTTTGATGTTACGGCTGAATTTGACCTTACCGGCACAACAGCTACACAAATTAAATTTCTGATAGCAAATAAAACAATTACTTATGATATTGCCGCTCATACTTTAAACGGAAAGATTCTCAATCCAATAAATAATATAGTAAAAATCAGAATACTCGGTGACTGGAGCCAGTATGAATTATTTGGCAATGATGGCTTGTTCTACTGGTCGGAAAGGTTTGCCTTCGATTTTTATAACAGTAATCTTGGTTTGAACGTGAATGGAAACGTGATACTTAATTCCATGACGTTTCATACCATCCAACGGACATGGCCTGGAACAGCTGTATCCGGTTATACAAAATATGAAGCGGAATCCGGAACTATTGGCGGGGGTGCTACTAAATCAACTTATCAGAGTGCATCAGGGGGTTATCAGGTCGGGATGATGGATAATGTCGGTGCTTTCTTTCAGGTTCCAATAAATGTTGATTCTGCCGGGACTAAAACTATCAAAATAATTTATGCCAATGGAATGACTGACCTGAGGTATAAATCGCTATATGTCAATGGGATTAAGATACGTCAGTTAACTTTCCCGCAAACAGGTGGGTGGAGCGATTATAGTTTTCTGAATACTGATGTAACTTTGAATGCCGGAATTAACACCTTGAAAATACAGCATGATAGTTCCGACAATACAGCAACCGACATAGACTATATATTGGTGCCCGGTGCAACAGTATCTAAGGCCACTAACCTGAATTTACCGGGCAATCCGAATATCCTGTATATGGGGCGAATCGATTTCTCGAATCCGGATAAACCGTTGTTTGCTTATCCAAATGTAACCATCAGGGCTAAATTTGAAGGCACATCCATCAATCTGTTGCTCAACGACTATAACGGATCTGATTTTAGTGATAATTATTTCCAATCGATTGTTGATGGCGGAACCCCTGTTAAATTCATAGTCACATCGGGCCAGCAAACCTATCCGGTTGTAAAGAACTTAACAGATGGAACACATACTATCGAGATTACTAAAGTTACTGAAACGTACAATGGAGAGTGCCAGTTTCTGGGCTTTCAAACCGATTCTGCCAAAACCCTGCTGACACCTGATCCATTGCCTGAATTAAAACTTGAATTTTTCGGGAATTCCATTACATCCGGTTATGGCATAGAAGGTGGCACCCAACCAGCAGCCGACAACAGTTATAAGGCTTATCCTGCTGTGGCTGCACGCGAACTGAATGCACAATTCCATACCACCAGTTATTCGGGGATTGGAGTTGTGAAAGGATACCCTGCGTTTCTAATGAGCCAAATGTACAACCGTACAATTGCAAATACTGCTTATAGTCCAATTCCTGCAAATAATACCTGGGATTTCACTCAGTATGTTCCCGATTATGTGGTGGTTGCTTTAGGCACAAACGATTATAATTTAGGTTTTGGTGCCGGTACAATTACAGCGGCGACTTTTAATACCGGTTACAACAGTTTGATAACCAAGATTCGTCAAGCTTACCCGAATGCACAGATAATATGTACGAATAGCCCTATGATTTCCGATAGTAAATTAGGGAACACCATAAACGACGATGTCACAACCTTCAATACAGCCGGAGATAACAAAATACATTATTTTGCTTTTACTCATATGCAGGGTGGAGGTTTTAATGGTCATCCGGGTGTTGCTGATGGACAAACAAACGGGATTGAACTGGCTGCATATATCAGATCATTAATGAATTCAACATCAGTGAATGAAGTTGATATAAACAAAAATTATTTTACCATATCTCCAAATCCTGCCAGGAATTCAATAAGTATTAAAAGTGCTGTAAAGATTAATTCTATTGAAATTTCGGATGTCTCAGGTGAACCTGTTTTAAGCAGAAAAATGGTGGGCACAACATCAGACATTGACCTGTCAAGCCTTCCAAACGGCGTTTTTTTACTAAAAGCTACCTATCCCAACGGAGAATTTTGTGTTAGAAAAGTGGTTAAAAATTAACCACTTTTTATCTATACTGTTTTTTTGGATGTAAGTGTGATTAGTCAAATAAAAATCAGTTGGACCAGAATTAATTAATAATTAATGGCTATCGGTTTTTGCACCCAACTCTCATTTATTTCTAAATTTGTTCTGAATTGGTAGCTAAATCTATTATGACGCGACAAATTACACCGGAGGTGTAATTTCGAATATGGTACATTCCGACTTGTCGGAAACCCCCATTGGAGCCTGCGGAACTGGGGGAAAATAGAATACTAAACAACCCAACTCCAGAGGAGTTGACCTCAAAAAACACTTAAACTCTTGATTCTGTTGGTGAACTCCTTCAGAGTTCTGTTCTTGATTTCATACATAACCCCCAGTTTCGCAGGCTCAACTGGGGGTTATATACAGAATACTCCTACGGAGTAACTAACGATAAAAGGTCTGTTTCAATAAAAATTCATTGATAAGATCATTACAAAAAGACAAAAAAACGAACTATGCGTGCACAAGCCGATAGTCATTTAATTTTAAAAAACTAAAATGAGAAATAATTTTGAGAAGTGTATTCTGATGGTAGCATTTTCTGTTTTATTTATAAACAGTAAAGGCAACGAATGCATGGCACAAACTGACAGCATAACACTCTCTACCCTCATGGATGAAATGGCTTCGACCGAATCTGATGTAAACTTTCCAATACCTTACTATTCGGCCAAACAACTCACGAGTTATGACCGTCGTTCAATTGCTCCGGATCAACCCGGATGGTTTGCCAATGACGATTGGTCAGGATTTATAAGATATGAAACGAACAATGGCAGACAAGAGAAAGTTCTTTTTGACTCAGAAGGTCCTGGTGTTATAACCCGGATAATTACAACCGAAGGGGCGGGAACTGCCAATTTACGAATATATTTTGACGATGAGCCTGAGGCAAGCATCCTGATACAAGGATATGATATTGCAAAATTCCCTGTTACAGCGCCTGAGGGAATGCTTTACAAGCATGAACATTATCCTACGACTCAGGGATCTTCTTTCTATTACCCAATTCCTTATTCAAAACGATGTAAAATAACAGTAGATGATCTCACACGCAACGCTTATGTTTACAATGTAAGTTATCGCACATACAATGCTGGAGTTAAAGTAAAAACATTCAACATTGATGATGCAAAAGCCCTCCAGGCAAAAGCTGCTGAAACCGGTTATGAACTTCAGCATCCTGAAAATTATATAGATGGAGAATCATCGTCTGCTAAGGAACTGGCCCCCGGGACAACCCTGAGCCTTGATCTGCCTGCCGGGGGAAAAGCCATCAGGACACTGAATTTTAATATCAGCGGATATAATAAACCCGAATATGATCAATTGATGCGTGGATTGATTGTTAAGATTACATTCGACGGGAAACAAACCGTGTGGGCTCCATTGAGCGATTTTTCAGGTGGAGGAATGGGTTCCCCAAAAGTTGATTGCTGGTCCCTGAGTGCTGATGGAGCTGGTAATGTAACAATGCGGTTTGTAATGCCTTATGAACAAAATGCAAAAGTGGAACTCGAAAACATTACAAAATACACTGCTTCAGCTACTATAACAGCAAATGTTTCCGATTGGACATGGCAAGATAATACACTCTATTTTCATGCAACATGGAGACAGGAAAGAGGCCTAAAAACCAATGCAGGACTCGAATACAATATGGCAACACTAACTGGCCGGGGAGTATTCAAAGGTGACGTTCTTTCGCTTTACAACCACTGTCCACGCTGGTATGGTGAAGGTGATCCGCACATTTGGGTGGATAAAGATACTTTTCCTTCATTTTTTGGTTGTGGTACTGAAGATTATTATAACACAACCTATGCGCCAATTCATGTGTATTTCTACCCATTTGGAGGCGCTCCACGTGAGGATGATGAAACTTCACACGGTTACAACACTTTTGTACGTACCAGGAATCTCGACGACATTCCTTTCAATGATAAGTTGAACTTTGAATTTGAATTGCTAAGTTGGGACGGAGGTCTGGTTGATTACTCATCAACCGTTTATTGGTACGGTGACCTGGATTCTGAAGCGCTCAATCCTTCCTCTGACGATGAGGCTCTGCAACCTTTACCCTTAACTAATGATATCAAAATTGAAGCAGAATCAGGAACTGTTGGCGGAGGTGCCATCAAAGCAAATTATTCAAGTGCTTCCGGCGGATATCAGGTTGGTGACATGGACAATATCGGTGCAAATTTTCAGGTTACAACAAATGTAGTTACTGCCGGTTCAAAAACGATTACCATTGTTTATGCGAATGGTATGGGTGATACAAGGTACAAATCGCTATATATTAATGGCGTAAAGATAAGTCAGTTGGTATTTATTCCAACAGGAGGATGGAGCAACTATGCTGCTTTGGATGTTGATGTGACTTTTAATGCCGGAAGCAATACCATAAAAATACAACGTGATGCTGCAGACAATACTGCAACTGATTTTGACTACATATTGATGTCCAGTGAAACTGCAACTGAACTATCTGATAATCTTCCATCGATTGAAAATGAAATTACAGGAATTGATATCTACCCAAATTCTATACATAACACACTTATAATCAAAGCTAAAGACCGATACAACATGATGCTGTCAGATGTTTCAGGCAGGGTTATTGTCAGAAAAGAACTGATGGGAACAACAACTGATATAGATATGTCACTCTATCCTAATGGTGTATTTTTACTGAAAGCTACTTCCGGAAATGGGGAGTCTTTTGTTCGCAAGATAGTTAAAAATTAAGAGCTGAATTCATAAGAAGAGGGAACAATTTAATGTTTCCTCTTCTTTTATTTTTAAATTTGAGTATGTATTTTAATGTCGTTTAGTTAGTGCTTTTCTTTGTGATTCTTCGTGGCTTAGTGACTTTGTGGCAAGAAAATATTAGCCACTAAAACACAAAAACACTAAGTTTCACTAAGTGTGTATTCAAGCAATATCCTTAACTAAACTACATTGGCATGTATTTAAAAAAAATAACGTAGTAAAATCAGTTTATCTAAATAAAAAATAAATGCATTTCTAAAATGGATACATGATACACTGTAAATAGTTTACTTTTCCAAACGTCTATCTGATTGACAAACAAAAATAATAAATCACTTGTACAATTATCCCTATTGATTATTCTATTTAGTGGTATAAATTAAGAAATGCTTTTAATCAGTGATTTACCCAAATATTCTGACCTGTATGGATTTGCACTCTTTTAATAACTATGTTTAATTATACTGATTTATATCTCCTGCTTGTCAGCCAGGCAACCAACGAATAGACGGCACCACTAATCAGGAGATAAAATACAAAATTGATTAGTGAATCACTCACTGAATGCGACTTGCTGTCAACGTCTCTGAAGATATAAACTGCAAAAACAATTTCTCCTGCGAATAGTATCCATCCAATGACAGTTGCAGGAATAAAAAAAATTCCGATTCGTTTAAACCATGGGAAGTTCATAATGTTGTATTTTAAAGTACGTAAATTAATATTATCAATATCGAAAATAAAATTATTAAAACATTATACCATACTGTTCCCAGGAACTTGAATGAAATTGGACTTTCTGAGAGGATATGAATTTTTCGTATGCTTAGAATGTTAATCAGCATGAAAATAATTGGTAAAATAAGAAAGAACATGACAGAAAAGATTCTTTCTTTGTTTGTCAGTTCGTGAATTTCTGAAATCAATGAAGATTGGGGATTGTACATACTTTTCATCAAAAGAGCAGCTATAATATAAAGTGGTACACTTAACCACCACCAGCTAACAACAGATTTGTCTTTCGCATTTGAAAGAACATCTGATAACAACTCTTCGTGTTTTAATTCTTTAAATTCTGGTTTTGTCATTTGAATTATTTTTTTTAAAGCCATTTATTTCCATATACAATAATATTAAAAGTTAGAATGATTGCACTTTTCACGGAGCTTTTAAGCCTTCTTAATAAAAGAGATATAAAAATTCTTTCCTTGTTATTCAGAATTTCAACAATTTCTTTATCATATTTCCCTTCGAATTACCTTTATGCAATTACGTCCTACTATTTAACAAAAAGTATTTTAAGACTGGCAAGAACTGATAAGAATTGATCGTGTTGCTGAAGTTCTATTTCCATTTCCTGCTTTCTTCAAACAAGTAATAAACGAATTTGTTCAAATAATGAAGTGCGTTTTTGTTTGTACCTGAGAAACAGATTCATTTCATTATTTCAATTCGAAATAATATACTTTTATAAAAATACCCTTATAAGTAAAGTTGTTTATGTAGTAGAATGCTATTAAACATTTATCGGCCGCAATACCGAATATCATCAAAATATACTTTCCCGCGGAATTTGTACCCGGATATTATTTGTAATGACTATCGGTTTTTCACACAACTTTCAATTATTTGTAAATCTGTTCTGTATTCGAAGTTACAATCAGGTATTAAGTGACAAATTACACTGTAGGTTTAATTTCGAATATGGTACATCCTGACTTGTCGGAAACCCCCGGTGGAGTCTGTGGAACTGAGGGAAAATGACATATAAACAAACAAACTCCAGAGGAGTTAACCACAAGGAAAAGGTCTTAAACTATTGATTCAGTTAGTGAACTCTTACAGAGTTCTGTTTTAATTTCATTCATAACCCCCGGTTTCGCAAGCTCGCCGGGGGTTAAGTACAGAATGCTCCTACGGAGTAATTATCTATAAATTATCTAATCTATGAATATCCAATGATCCAATCATTACAAAAAGATTAAAAAGTGAACTATGGGTGCAAAAGCCGATAGCTATTTTATTTATAGTCCAGTCTGAAAAGCTCAGTAAGCTCTTCCGGATTATTACTAATTCTTTAAAGGAGCTCAATTTCAGTCATTTAACTATTGAATTAAGTATCAATAATACAAAACAGTGGATTTGGTTGCAGTCTTTACCCTTTATACATGCAAAAAGAGCCTGGTTTGTGAGCTGTTTTATTCTGAATACTAATAACTTTTCGAATGAGCTATGGATCAGGATGGGAATTTTATTTGCGTAACAAATGTATCTTCTGTTTATTAGTAGATTGTGCTATTAAATTTTAAACTTCAGGTTTTATTATTTTTGAAAAACAATCCTGTAGGGTCGTACTTCGCTTTTAGCCAACCCTTGTGTGATGGCAGGGTCATTATTCACGATTTCATATAGTTCTTTTTCGTCTTTCACTTCAAGAATAAACATTCCTCCACGTTTATCATCAAGAAACGGTCCGGTGATAATCAGTTTCCCATTTTCAAATAATCCTTTAAGATAGTCCACATGGGGGATCATCATTTCCTGTGTTATATTCTCTTTTATAAAGTGATGGATGACAACATAATTCATACTTCTTCCTCCTGTTTTTGATGTTATTAATTGTGTTTATTTTTTTGTTATTAAAGTCCTGAATGTAATTTATCTACTCCATCATCTGATTTTTCCTGTATTCATCAATGTAAATTGTCATGGGGACATTCATTCTGTCCCGGTATAAACCCATTTTGAAATAGTATTTATTCTTGTCAGACAGTACCCTGCACTCATCCTGATAGCTTGTTATACCTTTATAATTTACAATTTGCTTCCCTGCCAGGAATGCTTTTACTTCTCCATCTTTTTGTCTTGAAAATCTGATCTGAAATTTAAAGTCAAGCCATCTGTTTCGAATTTCAAGCCCTGAACAATAAAGGGTATCCCGCAATGAACCTGTCTGTAAAGTGATCATTAGCTTTCCTGAAATATAACGGATTGCAAGAACCGGACTATATGCCGAACACGGGCACAAAATGCAAAACTGTTTCCACTGCGCTATCACAAGTCTTGTTGGTGTGATGGGGAAGTCCCCGGGTAAAAGCATACTGAATTGATATTCGTATTTAACACCCTCAACCGAGTACAGAGACAATGCTTCCATCAACTCATCACGTTCGGATGAGTTGTCTTTATCTGTTTTGTCCTCCACCTTGTCTCCGTTTTGCAGAGTGATTTTTACAGCACAATTCCCTTTCCGTACAATATCGGATTGAGTGGTAATTGAGTGGGCTTCCAGTCTTGAAGTATTCCAGTTTCTACTCAGTTTTGAGGTCTCAAATCCATCATAAATACTCAGATAGGGATGATAGAAAATCAGTACGGCAAGTATTACTATGATCACCAATACTAATATGAAGATTCCGGTTCTTTTTTGTTTTAACGATACCATATAAGTAATTCATAATTCATAATGAATAATTAATAATTACCGGGATACTGGAATTTAAGCTTTTGAAGTTGACCCAATCTCCCCCTCGTTTCTTAACGAGGGGGT
>Ga0302186_10003122_pt1 | contig 12322 bp, 10 predicted proteins | sample II_Bog_E1_2_FD_198782 | JGI IMG/M metagenome (GOLD analysis project Ga0302186, IMG submission 198782) | Peat permafrost microbial communities from Stordalen Mire near Abisko, Sweden - II_Bog_E1_1 | ecosystem: Environmental > Terrestrial > Soil > Wetlands > Peat | place: Sweden: Abisko... | reverse complement strand
GCTTTAATTTAATTTAATTTCCCGAACAAAGTATTAGTTTTATAGTTTTACATAAAAAAAAAAATTTTGTTCATTTTTTTCATTTTTTAAAATTTTTATTTCGTTTTTAAACGAAGGTCAAAAATTTTTCACTCCTTAAAAATTTAATCAATTAAATTTTCCAAAAAAAAGTAGAATTTTAAAAGCTGTTTAATAATCTCATTTCAAACAAAAAAATCATTCTTTTCAGATTAAAAACATTTAACATTTATTTTTTATCATATGAAAGTTCATAAAAATCACAAAGAAAATGCTAATAAAATTTTTTTCCTAACTAAGCAAACTTCATTAATTAATACATAAACCGAAATTTAAAAGCAAATATTTTAAATTTTAAACAACTACTTTCAAAAAAGCATGGATTTTCTTTCCGACATCGTTTCCCATTCCAGTAACCCCGAGGAGATCTTCGAGCTCATCGACCTGCTCGGTGAAGGTTCATACGGTTCCGTATATCAGGCTCTTCACAAGCCGTCCAAAGAAATCGTCGCGATAAAAATAGTCCCCACAACTGGTGAGCTCGACCCGATAAAACGCGAGATTCAAATTCTCAAAGAATGCAAAAGTGACTACATTGTCAAATATTATGGCTCCTACTTCCATTCTAGTAACCTTTGGCTTATAATGGAATATTGTGCCATAGGTTCGATCCTTGACCTGATGCAGGTTACTCAGAAACCATTGAATGAATATCAAATTGCTTCGATTTTGACGATGACTCTCAAAGGACTCGAATACCTCCATAAAAACAAAAAGATCCATAGAGATATCAAGGCTGGTAACATTTTGCTTGATCATAAAGGCAATATAAAGCTTGCGGACTTCGGTGTGAGTGCCGAATTGCTCAACACTTTTGCAGTAAAAGACACAGTGATTGGGACCCCCTTTTGGATGTCTCCTGAAGTAATTTCCAAGAGCAAATATAACAAGAAAACCGACATCTGGTCTCTGGGGATCACTGCCATTGAAATGGCAGAAGGGGAGCCGCCATATTCTAATATCCACCCTATCAAGGCGATGTTCGTTATTAAAAACAATCCTCCACAAGGTCTCACCGAACCCAACAAATGGAGCAATGAGTTCAATGATTTTGTGAAGAAATGTCTCACATTAGACCCTAAGAAACGACCCACTGCAGGGGAGTTGTTGAAGCATCCATTCATTGAGAAAATGAACAAGGGGAAAGAATTCATGGCGGAGTTCGCCAATGAGAAAATCTACATAATGGAACGATTTAGAAGGAAGAAGAGTGGCAATATGTTTATTAAGAAAAAGGAAGACGTGATAGAGCCTCCGATGGAGAAAATGGAGAAGGTCCCCCCTCAAGAACTGATGCATCAGGAGGAGATCGAGCAAAAGAGAAAGCCAACTTCAGGGGCGAATAAAAACTTGAAGGAGAAAAATTCGATTAGGAAATCACAGGAGGACCTGCATAGCAAGAACCCTTTCAAAAAAAAGAAGGAAGATGGGGGGGATGATGGATATGAAATCCCTTCGGATTTGAAGAATATGAACATAGAGATGATTGAATACACGATAGAAAAGCTGCAGCTGGAGAAAAACAATGAGATCCTTCAAATTGAGGAGAAGTTCAGGAAAAAAATTGAACAGTGCAGACTTGTGATAAAAATCCTAAGAACCCAATTGAAGAATCAGGAGGAATTGATGAACAAAGAGTATGACAACCGGCCCCCACAAAAAAAACTCATCAGAGAAACCAATAATAACTCAGAAAAAGTGCTCCATGAATTTAATAGGAGAAGTTTTTTGACACCTAGTTCGCATGCTGGGGGTCCCCCCCCATTGAACCCTTCTTTTATCGCGAATAATTCAAATAATGGAGCCCAAGGCTTTTCACAGAACTCAAATAAAAAGAATGAGAAAAATAACGCAGATGAACAACCGAAATCTTTTTCCAAATTGCCGTTAAAAATCACCAGTTCCAATAACAATCCTAATAAATTTTCAAATAATGGCAATAATAACATGAACAATAACATGAACAATAATATGAACAATAACATGAATAATAATATGAATAATAATGGAGAAAATTGCCATTTAGCCTCCAATTCCAATTCCAAAAGACCCCCCAAACAACAGGTTTATAACAATGAAAATATCAACTCTGGGATACAAAACAAACCGCAAATACCCTTAAATTTCTCATCTTCGTCAGGGAAATTAAAGGAGAACCTGCTGAATTATAATGAACTCAGAAGCTCGTTCAATGATAATTTCAACTACAAGAAGGAAGATAAGGGAAGAAGAAATGAAGAGCTGGGAAGGAGGAAGTCAAAGAACTCATATCATGACTATTCAAATGAAAAGGACGGGAAAAGGAATGAATCAGTGGATAATCATCAGAATTTCAAGAAATAAAGAGGATTTTTTCTTGTCAAATAAATTTAATTATAATAACTGATAAATTTTTTCAATTGATTTTTTTTTTTATTAAGCTGATTTTTTTTTAATTCACCCAAAATTATCAATTTTTTAATTTATCAATATGGAATAATTTCCACTTAAAGCAGTTTTTAATTAAATTTTCTATTTTTATCTTTTCATTTTTTAATCATTTTTTTTATATATTTATTAATTATATGAGAAAATCAAATTTTTAAAGTGATTTTGTTGGATTGATTTTTATTTTAATATTATTTTGAAAAAACATTGAAATTAATTATGGTCTTTCCAGTCACCATTCCCACTAAATCATCAATAATAAACGAACTTATAAAGATCAAAAAGCAATTATATACAACAATTTCCTCCTCCCTCCTCCTATTTATCAAAGGCAAATCCTTGATTATTGGCACTTTTCCCATAAGAACCATACTCATCAACACTCCAACATTGAATATGGTCACCACTTCCATGATTAAACTATCGCTAAAGGCATACCAAGTAACGAAGCGCAAAACCACAAGAAATTCAAAAATATATAAAAGGATGAGCTTCATATCTTTTAATCGAATAACATAATATTTTTGTTGGGCAGCATATTTATTCATTTCATTTTTGAGATTTCTGAATTTCACTATTTGATCGTACATAAACTGATCGAACTTATAACAGGCATAAATAATGACTGCGTAGGGAAAAACATTGAAGATAAAATATCGAAACAAAAGGAAAATGAGATTCCAAAATTTCCAGAATAGATAAGAGAACCATGCGAAGGGAGTATCAACATAATCCCAAAAGGACAAGAAATTCCCAATCAAAGTGAGGAAAATCATAAAAATGCAAATGAAACAGGAACAACAACAACACACTTGACAGAGATCAAAATTTGGCATCACGAAGAAATAAAATTTATCCTTTAAATTTGCAACTTTTTTTCTTTTCTTTTCTTTAAATATCAAATTTTTATAATTTTCCTAAATTGATTCTTTATTTTCAATTTTGTTTTTTTTTCAATATTTTCTCTTAGTAAAAAATTTCATTTGATCTGTTCAAAAGAAAAAAACATAAAAAAGGGTGCTCAATGCTTCTCCTGTGTGAAACTGAACTGGAAGAATTTCTTAATCTCTTCCCAATCCTTCTGTGCTACATCCAAATCCTTAATATACCCAGTCTCAATATCACACATCCATCCTGACACCCTCAATTTTCTTCCCTCAGCCCAAGCTTTTTGCACAACCGCGCTTTTGCATACATTTAATGCCTGATGCTTGATATTTAATTCTGTCAACTTATCTAAAAAATCATGTTCATTCTTAATGAGACCTAGTTCTGCTCTATTGCTCACTGCAATGTCCCTCACATTTTGCAGCCAGAGATCCACGACTCCTAATGATTGGTTTTTGGCAGCTGCTGCGATCCCTCCACAATGTGTATGTCCCAAAACTATAATATGGCTGACCTTCAATGCCTCAACAGCGTAAAAAAGAGCGGATTGGCAATTTAAGTCACTTCTTTTGACTTGATTGGCGACATTTCGATGCACAAAAATCTCACCAGGGTCTGTTTTGGTTAATTCGTTCGGAGGCACTCTAGAATCGGAGCAACTGATAAAAAAGTAGGTAGGATGTTGGCTTTTGCAGAGTTCCTTGAAGTAGTCGGGATGGATATTGGTTTTTTCCTTGACGAAAGCTTTGTTGCCTTCGATGAGTTTGTTGTAGCTTTTGATGAAGGTTTCATCATGAACGAAATGCTCATTGACGTTTGAAATGCCCGGCTTGACTAACTTTGGGTCCATGGGGTCATGATGATGTTGATGGTTATGATCTTCGTGATGAAGTCTTTTGAGTCTATCTCTGAGGAAGAGGTTATGGAGCCGACGGGTGAATGGCTTCGATGGGATAACATGAAGGGTTTTGAGGGAAGAAGAAAAGAATTGCTTGAACATGTGTTAAATTTTTTGAAAAATTAATTTTTTTTTAATATTATTATTATTTTAAGGGGGACTTGAATCAGAAATTCAGTTCAATTGGGCGGAGAACATCAAGAGCAGCTTTTCCACGATGTCTTTTCTTAATTTGTCAAGTGATACTGTGAAGTTTTTCTCAGAGAAAAACTCCATCGCTTCGATATTTTCCTCTCGAATCACTGTGATCATGGCTCTGACCTGACTCACATTCAAATTACTCTTTAGTCTATTTAATTGGAGTCGTTTCCTTAATAAATCTGCCTGCTCCACATCTCCATTGTCAAAGGCCTCTCTTAGTAGTTTTTTCGAGGTCTCTTCCAAATCAACTGCCATTTCATATATATTCGAATTCTCCACATTATATTTCTTGCAATTTTGCCAGATCAGCATCAGATCGGCCTCAAATTCATGAGGGTCTTTATAAAAGTTGTTTTGGATCTTCTTTTTTATTGCATTCAAACACATCGGCTTCGTTATTACCAAGGGATAATCTAAAAGACCGAGCTTCTTGTAGTCCACTGGGAATTGGAAAGGGCCTGATCCTTTTGTTTTCCAAAGTTTTTCTATTACCTGCAAATAGACCTCTTTTAATGATTCCATGAGTCAAAGAAAAAAGTTGAATAATGATTATAATTAATGGTAATTAGCTTTTAAGGGAAGGGTAGGACCCTAATTATTGGGAAAATCGACGAATTTAAAAATTTTCGCACATTGGCGGTTTTTTTTGTTTTGTTTTTCAGAATAACAATCATTTTTTTCCTTGAAAAATTCAGATATGCCCTGAACTGAATAATATCATTTTCTTTTCCATAAATTTGTTTTTAAACGAAAAATCTAAAGAATTTTTTCCTATGCATGGTAAAATCTCACCCCACCCGTTTTATTTTTCAATTAAATTGAAACTCTTTTCAATGTCTTTCATTTTTCATATAAAAAACTACCCCACTTCCCCCTCCGCCACTCCCCCCATCAGATTTCATTATTAATATCAAACAATGAAAATATAATCCAATATCTATTCTGTTTATCAAAATATTACGTTGTCTTTTTTTCTTTCTATTTAAATTCGTTGAACAAAATTAAAACTTTCCATGCTTTGAACCATTACATGTCCCAATATCCTCACTTCCCCCCTTCCAAGCCCTTCCTCATCAACAACTCCCCGACTCAAAAGTCTTATCCGGACCCTTATTCCTCAACCCGTCCAGCCAAATCACCCGAACCTGACCAAAATAGCTTCAAAACCAATTATATGTCCTCCAAAGAAGATCCCTACCTGTATCGGAACCATGAAGTACCTAAGAGATCACCTCCATTGGCACTGAACTCTGACCTGGATTCGTTGAAATACCGTATATATCCTGAAGAGACCATGCCTTTGCAAGATAATTATATGGATGGCATGGGTTTGCGGGCCAGTTATGAATCTGACCCAATGAATTACCCCAGGAATGAAGACCTGGAGACGGTGCCTGAAAGGAGCATCGAGAGTGAAATGACTTATAAAACGAGCATTTTGGAAATCCCCACCAACAAGAATTCATTTAAGGTTGAAAATGAGGATTTTTTCCCGAACAGCACGCGGAAAAGCGAGCAAAAGGCCAGTACTTTCAAGTCGGTGGAGGGTCTGAACACGACTCGTTCTATGATCGATGAGAAGATCAAGGTGATTGAGAATCTGAAGCAGGAGAACCTCAACAAAGAAGAGATCCAAGTAAAATTAAGCGCTCTCATCTTGGAATTAGAAGGGTTGAAGTTGGAGACTTCAAAAATGAAGAACGAGAGGAACAGATTGATTGAGGAAAATGATAAGCTCAGAGAGAACATGAGTCATTTGGAAGAGGAGTTATATTTCCGCAGACAGGAGTCCAAGAAGGCGATGGATGAGATGCGTGTCATGCGGATGGAGAAAGAAGGTTTTGTAAAGAAATGGCAGATAGCTGAGAATGATAAGGAAGAATTAGAACGGATCAATGGACTTCTATTGCGTAAGACTAAGGAGATGGAGAAGGAGTTCCAATTGCATGTGGAAGAAGCAAACCTAATGCAAGAAAAAAAGCTAGAACAGAAGCTCAATGAGACGATAATAGATAAGCAGCATCAGTTCCATACGAAGGAAAAGAAGATCAAGGAGAGTTCTGATCGTTTACGCAATGAGAATCAGACCCTAAAGCTACAAAATGATGTTCTCATCAAGAAAATTAGAGAAAAGGAACAAGAGATAGATCTCCTATCAAATAGAAAGCCTGAGAAGATCAATTACACCTTGAACTCACCTGTGAATATGAAGAAAATGATGGATGATCTGTTGTCCGAATTGGACATCAAGGCAAATACATTGGAAGAACTACATTCTGAGATATCAGAGTTCAAAAATTATTATAAACAAATGAATAAGTTCACCGATCTGGTGCTAGATATGACTGCCAATTGCCATCCTCCAAATTATTTCGCTGATAATAAGCCCTCGTTGAAACAGGCCTGGAAATGGCTCAAAAGCGTATTGGAGAAATATATGGTATTGAAGAAAAGCACCATTAGAAATGAAGAAGGCTTGAAAAATGCCATGATTGCTGAAGAATTCAATGAGCTTGTGGGTATCTTGCTTGAAAACCTTCATATCAGTAAAAAGAGCGAAATAGTCAGCAGATTATATCAGGTGGTCAATGAAAACAATGTGTTTAATAGGATCGTGCCAAAAATAAAAAAGATCTTGAAAATAGATAAAAGAGCCAGCTTGAAAGACGTGGAACGGAAGTTGGAAGAAATTGGATAAAACGATTATTATGAAAGAAATTTTCATGTTTCGATTAAAATAAATTTTGACCAGGATATTAGTTTATCGTAAAGGAAATTTATTAGTTTTCTACAAATCTACAATTAAAAAAATTCCTTTTTGAATTTTTTTTTTATCAGACGTTTGGTTTTTTTAAATTTGATTTTTGGATATTATTTAAACGTTAGAAAATTAAATATTTAATTTTTTTGAAAAATTAATTAAGAACTTTATTTTATTTTTTAAACAAAAGAATTTTTCCAAAACTAATGATCAAAGTGCAAAAACGAAATTATTACTTTAAATTTCCAGAATATTTTTTTTCTTCAATTTTCAATTTTTTTTTTTTTTGTAAGGACTTTTTTCAAATGAAAACGAGATGGATTTTATTCTAAATTGACCCTGCAAACAAATTTTTCTCGGCCAATAAATTCCCTTTTGAAAAAAAAAATCCCAATCTTATTTATTTAATTAAATCAAATCAAAATTTCCAAATTTCTGTTTTTTTATAAATTCCAACTATTTCTTTCAAATCAATTCCAAATTCCCCTCATTCATAATCTGGAAATGTTTGATTTTCTGAGCACCTTTTTCAAATCCTTACATGGTATTTCAGGAGTGTGGTTCGTTCTGCTAGTCATCATGATCTTTTATTTCCTCTTGGTCATCATTTTGAACGTCATTTGTTCCTTTAGAGGAGCCAAAGTCCGCAAGGGTTCTAATTTCTTGGAAAAATTTTTATCTGTAAATTACGAGCTTTTGCCCTATTTAAACGAACAAGAAAAAGAGTTGATGAGGGAAACTCTTTCCAACACTTTAAAGAATCAGAAGGTCGGAGAGCTGAGCAACGAAATGATGGGGAATTCATGTTCTAATAAGGTGAAGAAAAACAAATCTGTTAAGATCTCAGAAATCAATAATTCATATCATTATATCAACGTGAAGAGTGAGATAATTTGAATGACATGTACTGTGGATTGATTATCACACAATATATTAATTAAAAATGTTTTTTTTTCATGGGATATAACTTTGAAAAACTTGAGTTTTTTTGAGAATTTTTGGTTTGGTGAGGGGGAGGGAGGGGTAAAAAAATTAATTAATTAATTTAAAAAAAAAATATATATATTCTTGTTTATTTACAAAATAACATGCTATTTTTTCGATGCAATAAGGTGTGTGTGGGTTAAGGGGAGGGGGGGAGGGGGAGGGTACAAAAAACAAGAATTTTTCCAATAAATATATAGAGAAATGTAGATTATCAGGCATCTTCTCCCTTGGTGATTTTAAACGCTAAATATCTATGAGTGTTAGCATAATAACGCTTGATCATCAGAGATAACACATAGGCCTTGGCGAACATGATGAGCATCACGTTGGAAGTTATCGATATGTTGGTTTTCCATAAATTACTGTTGGTGGCAGCCACTGTTTCACAGACGTAACCTTTAAAATTTGAATAGGTGGCGAAAGCCTAAAACCATGATTTTTTTCACGAAAAAAGAGAAAAAATAACCGCAAAAAAGCCAAAAAAAACCGAAACCAAATTCATAATGAGCTGGACCGCGAAATAAAACATATAACGTGACCATTCCTCATCAGATGCCTGTGTGATGAAATAATATCGAATGTCCATAACGGCTTAATAAATATTTCATTTTTTTTAAAATGGGCACTAATTTCTTTACTATTAAATCCTACAACGCTTATTTGAGCTACAACTATTGGCTTCATATTGAAAGTGCATTCAGTTTGGTTTGATATATAGAGGATATAAGCGAGAAGACAACCGACAAAAAAGCAAGCCCCCCAAATCGAAAGAAAGAGGAAATGATTTGGGGCTGAATTCACCCAGAGGGGGGCACTGAAACCATTAAATTTGCCTGATATGTCTTTGGTACGCCAACGTTTACCGAAATGCCATTTGTCTCGAATCGTTCGGACACATTCTCGATAGCCCATTTTTTTATTTTTTAGTTTTGAAAATGAAATTTAAAAAAAAAATACAAAAATTTATGTATTATTATTTATTTGCAGAAGAAATTTGAATTATACTTGAACCACAGTTTTCTTTTTAATATATATATTTTTATTATTTTTTAAAACTAACTTTCCTTTTCAAAAATAATTTCATTAGAAATGGAGAAAGAAAATCTGATAAAAATGTTTAAACTGGCCAATTCCAATCTTTCCACTCTCTCCTATCAAATCAATTCCTTAAACTACAACCCAAGTCCCCCTTTAAAAACCTAATTTTTTTTTTAATATTTCTCCTCAGCTCTTCATCAGTTCGACAATCTGCAGCATTTCTTCTCTTTCTTTAAGCAAAGAATCAACACTTTCGAGACGGATTTCCGTCAGAAGACTGAAAAGTTGCCTCTAAAAGTCTTAAAACGATGATTTAAACTTCAATTAACTTTTAAAACTAGTCGTTCAACCCCCCAAAAATCCAAGAAAGCCAATCGAAAAATAAACCACAACGCTTAAAATCAGCATGTTTGAAATCTCCTTCTGCGCAAAATCTCAACTCTTTATCAAATGTGCAGCTACAAATCAAAGGCAATCTGAAGGAAAGACCTCAAACTTATCAAGAAAAACATATTGTTAAGCCTTTGAAAAGACCTGTGTCAGGGTTTACGAAAAAAAATTTCATAATCCCTGAAGAAATCAGAAACAACCCATTTGCTGATTTGCCTATTTTATCGGAAAAAGACATGAAAAAGGGGTTTTTTTCATTGATGAATCAAGGTTTTATACCTAAAAACGCGGATTTGACTCAGGGATTGGCACGACCTCCTATTTATAGGCTGAAATCTGCAAGGATCCATAGCAAAATAGCCAAAAAAGAGTTAATTTCAAAGAAAAATTCGGGGGGCAATAACTTTTTCTTAACGGAAAAGATCATCGAGAGGAGGAAACAGGAAAAATTTGGGGCTGTTGTATCCAGAAAACAAGAGAATTGTCTGAATTATCGAGAGATTGTGATGATTCAGACGTTCTGGAGAAAATTTAGCGTGAAAAGGTGGTTCAAACGAATTATTTTGTTAATTAGGAAGATTCAGAAACTTGCGAGAAGGAATGCTAATCTGAATAGTTTGAAGGGATTATTAAGGAAACGACAGACAGAAGTTATTGAAAAGTATGAAGAAATACAAAAAAAATTCAAGGATTCATGGAAAAACGAAAAACATATTGAAATTATCGTGAATTCTTCTAATGAAAAGGTTTTTCTCAAAAAATATTAAAGAATTATTTCTCTTGTTAAGAATGAGAATCTTTTGAGGATTTTCGAAATCGCTCATGATTCAAATCTAGAAATCATCTATGTGAGCTCGTTTGAAGTTCCTCAGGAAATCAAAGGATATTATTGTAAAATCCTTAATCTTTATCAAGTTAAAAACTATGATCTCAGAATACATTTTATTACTTTTCAAGTATATCAACCCCCCCCCACTCTTCTTTTTCTTTTATGTAATTACATATTTATCTTAGAAAATACTACCTAATCAATCAAATATTGTTTCTTTGTATTATAATTCCAAGGCGCTGAGAAAAATCAAGTCATTAATCTCATTAATCAAAGACTCTTGTCCTTATATTTTGAATTCCTCCTTCGATGAAAATCTCCTCAAATTATCCTCATTTCTGCATGTCCCACTTTTCAATGGAGATTTCAAAATCCAAACTGATTTTCATGCAAATCCTGAAATGATCAATGCTTTGTTCATACGTTGTGGACTTCCTTTCACTCCAAGATCTGAAACTCTTAAAAATCTTGATGCTTTGTTAGTTTCCTTCGGAAAACTCATCATAAATAACCCCAGCATCGAAAAATGGGGGTTCAAGGCTTGGAACCCTAAGAAAAAAAATCTGGGTTTTCTAGGATATTTTGATCTTCATGAATTTAGACAAATCCGCAACATTCTCAATAGTAATTCCTTACAAATTGAGCAAAAAGCCAGCTCTTTGCTGAATTTCCTCTCTGAAGTAAAGTCAAAAAAACATCATTTTTAATTAAAAAAAAGTTAATTTTTTGAGAATTTCCCAGAAAAAATTCGAATTTTCTCTAAAGTCATAACAGTTCCTGAGTTCCTAAGCTCTTTTTTTGAAAACAACGGGTTCATTGAGGCTTTCCCCCCCAACCAATCCTTTACAACCTATTCTGTTTTATCCCTCGTCTTTCTAATGACCCCACTATCTGAACACTCACTTCTGGCATCTTATGAGACTACCTATTATGAGCAAATGCCTTTGAGTGTAATTTTTCCACAAACTTCGCTCATAAACTTAAACCTTGACTTGATCACTGATAAAATCTCAAAGGATCTAATGATTTGTGGCCTCCATGGCTTGGTTACGGTGGATCTTCTGATATTCGAAGGCAAAAATATGAAGGAGCAACTGTTCTGGACCCATGACCTTAGACTTGCCTTGACTGATTTCATCAGCACATTCTCATTTTTCACTTGTTTGATGAAAGATGGTGAATTCGACCCTTTGAACAAGCGTTTTTTATTGAACAAAGATGAGACCTTATCTGAAGATTTCTGGAAAAAACGCATTGAAAGGTCATTTTACTTCATAAATGATATGAAATTCGAAGGAATTAAGGAAGTGGAGCTAAGAAAGTTCTTTGAATTTTGTAAAGGAAGTGATATTTGCTTCGATTTTGAAAGGAGAGAGGGCAGTGTGTTTGTATTGGAAAATGAATTGGAAAAGGGGAGGTTTGGGGTCATTTTCATTGAGGAGAAAAAGGATGGGATCACCAAGAAAATTATAAATATTTTACTTAGTATTAAGAAGAGATTTCAGAAAGGAGCAGAGAAAAAAAGAGAATATGGGGAATTAGAGTATTTCGTGGAAAGGTTGAGAAAAGGAACAAAACTAATTTGAAAAAAATGAGACTTTTGAAATTTTTATAGAGAATTAAAAAATAACTTTGAAATTTTCCGATAAAATTAGAAATGTTTTTTCATGAAATTTTCGACTTTTAATCAAAAAAAATTTTTATTTTTATTAAAATAATTAAAATTTAAAAAAGAAAATCTGTTTTCTCTTCTAAAATCTCAAACAAAATTTGAATTTTATTAAAAAATCCTTTTTTTTAATCCTATGTTCCCAAAACGAGTGAT
>Ga0302186_10003121_pt1 | contig 12324 bp, 11 predicted proteins | sample II_Bog_E1_2_FD_198782 | JGI IMG/M metagenome (GOLD analysis project Ga0302186, IMG submission 198782) | Peat permafrost microbial communities from Stordalen Mire near Abisko, Sweden - II_Bog_E1_1 | ecosystem: Environmental > Terrestrial > Soil > Wetlands > Peat | place: Sweden: Abisko... | reverse complement strand
TCTGTTTATTTTATAAAAAAAATAAAATAAATAAACAATAAAAAGCATAAAAAATAATTAAAATACCAATTTGAATAAAATTAATAATTAATCTCAAATTTAATGATAAAATTTATCATTTTTCTTTCTATTTTCCTCTTAACCAAATCAACCCCGTTGGTCATTTCGCCCACAACTCATCTTTTCATTGATTCCCTTAACAGAGAACGATTCTTCCATGGAGTCAATATCATAATGAAAAGGCATCCCTATTACCCTATAACTGACCATTTCGATCCTCTTCTCAGTTTCCATGAGATTGATATGCAGAATTTCGAGGCCTGGGGTCTGAATATCATCAGATTGGGCACTCAATGGCCTGGTTATGAGCCTATCCAAGGCCAATATAATGAAACTTACTTAGATATTCTAGAAGAAATCGTGAACCAAAGTGGACAGCATAACATCTATACCCTACTGGACTTCCATCAGGATATATTGAATGAAAAGTTTTGTGGCGAGGGGATCCCGAGCTGGGCGGTGAAAGAGCCATCTGAAGCCTGGGCTTTCCCTAGACCTGTGCAATTAACCCCTTATAAACTAAACTCAGAAGGGTTGCCATCTGAAGAGGATTGCAATACACATGGTTGGGCTGCTTATTATTTCGCCTATGAAACAGCAGCTGCCTTCCAAAATCTTTATGATAATGTGGAGGGTGTCCAGGATAATTTCGGAGAGTTTTGGAGAAGAGTCGCTGAAAGGTTCGATACTAATGATTACGTGATGGGTTATGAGCTGATTAATGAGCCATTCGCTGGGAATGTCATTACGAACCCTTTGAGATTGACTCCGACCTATGCGGATCACTATAATCTGATGCCTATGTATGATTATCTCAATGATTATATCAGGAAAAATGACACGAATCATCTCGTTTTCTTCCAATCGGTGACTTGGGATGATATGATCCCTGTGGGGTTCAGTCATCCTCCTGGTGGTGAGCAATATGGCAATCGATCGGTTCTGAGTTATCATTATAACGAACAAGTGAATTTCAATTTAGATTGGCAGGTGAAGGCGAGGTTCAATGATAGAAATCGCTTGCAATGTGGCTCGATGTGCACTGAATTTGGTTCTTGTCCCAGTAGTCAGAAGGAATTTGATGACATGGAGTCTCAGATGAATGTTTTTGATGAGTATTTGGAGAGTTGGATTGGTTGGTCTTCGAAGCTATTTGGAAATTATACAGGTGATTGTGGGACATTATACGATAATAACGGGGTGTTGAATATGAGAGTAGTGGAGAAGTTGTCAAGGACCTATGCACAGGCAGTTGCCGGAAGAACCCAAAGTATGAAATATGATAATGTGACTAAAAATTTCAGCTTGGTGTATAGTATTTGTGGGGAGTGCCAGGGAGAGACTGAGATATATTTGAATGAGGATGTGCATTATGAGAACGGGTTTGATGTGACGGTGGATGGGAGCGTGGAATGGTATCAACCAAAGAAGAATAGGGTGCATCTGAAGAGGAAGGAATCATCAAAGGATGGAGATTTAGTGAAGATTAGCATTAGCAGAAAAAGCAATAGAGCCAATGATGAGATGAATTATTTAGGAGAAAAAGCTAAAATTACAAAAATAATTAATTAATTGAAAAAAATTAATATTACTTTTTCAAAAAAAAAGTTGGTTTTTTTTAATTAAAAATTAAAAAAAAAAAAAAATAATTAATGTAATATTTATTTTCTTTTAAAAAAAATGAATATGTTTCAAAATTTGATTTTTTTTTTAATTGATTTCCCTATTTTCTTTAATATTTTTCTAATAGAAAGAGTGATAGTACTAGAACTAACTATAAAATTAAATTTTCTTATTAGTAATCGATCTTGATTTCATCTTATTTCCAGCTAGATTCACGCTCATACTCATGCTTATAAAATCCTCATTCAGATTTTTAGAGGCCTTGTTTTCGCCAACATTCCTTTTTTCCTTATTGAAATAGTTATTATTATCCCTTTTTTCCACTTGTAAGAAATCCAAAAAAGGGTTCTTATTCTTATTCCTCCCATCCAAATTCATGTTCTCTTTAAACCCATTCGACGTATTCGAACTTTCCATCAGATCTTCATCGAGAACGGTGTTTTGGTCGCTTTTTTCCATAAAATTCGTATGGATTAGTTTCTCATTTATTTGAGTCTTTGCGTTGATTTTAATGAAATCAGCCTCTGAGATCCCGATTTTAGGCTTATTATTCTTAGAGATCTTTCTTTCTGAGTCTTTTTCCTTTTCTTGCTTTTTCTCCGGCTTTTTTTCCTCTAAAACTTCCTTTTTCGAAGGAACCTTTTGAATTTCCTCGATAATTTCTCGACTTTTCGATATAGAGCCTAAATAACTGCTCAGCTCTCTTTCTGGACGGTTTATTATGATAGTTTTTTTGATGTTTTTGGCTTGGAGTCTCGACTCATCGCCTGTTTCCAGTCTTTTCTCATTAGATTTATTGGTTTCCATAATCTCCTTCATTAGGTTTTCAGTGAGTTTCTCATTGATCTTCTCACAATCTTCCTTGGAAACCCCAGACTTAGCTTTCCAAAAACTCTCGAAATTAGGCTCCTTACTCATAATGTCTTCGATTTTATGCGTATTTTCAATGTTTTTCTCATTGTTTTGTTGATAGAATCTGATAGAAGGATGCACCTGACATAATAAAGAGTTCATCGGCAGGTTTTCTGAGTTCTTCAACTTATATGAGTTCATAACTGAGTCAGAATGATTGTGAATCATATTTTGATATGAATATGGCTTGTTAGCCATATAAGTTAAAAACCCATTGCTGCCTTCTCCTAAATTCCTCACGATCCCACTGTTTTCAATGATTTTACAAGAACTGCGTCGATTTTCCTCATTTATCACCTGCTTTTTCGGGGTGAGGACTAGGTTAGATTCTTTCTCCTCATTGAATTTAAAGAAATTATCAGACATTTTCTCTATTTGTTTCTTCGGTGGAACGTTAGTGGTTTCATTCACAGCTCTTATATTAAGACTGGCATTTCTTTTAATCTTGTTCTTGGCATCATTGATTGTGGCGCTGAGGTAGTAATTTTCCTTGGAAAGTCCTTATTAATTCTCTTTAATAAATGCCAAAAAAAAAAAAAACGTTAAAATTTTACTTGGAGTCTCAGAATCTTCAACTATCCCTCGAATATCTAAATTGGTCTTTTCAGACAGCTTTTTTATAATATCCTTGACCTTTTGATCAAGTTTCTGATGGGAAAATTGCTCCTCTGAATTTTGTAGATTCTGTGAAAAACTCAATGTTTTTATGAAAGAAATGAAGTTGTAGATTCTGAGCAAAAGGGCTTTTTCTTCAGGGAATTTGGCTAGAAACGAGGTGAGTTTCTTGAGGTTTGTGGTGAAAATCAAACCCAAATCGTCAAGAAAAGAAGAGGTTTCTAAAAGTGGGAATAAAAGAACGGATTCATCAACTTCAAAGAAAATTACGTCTTTATTTTTCATGACTAAATTTGAATGAAACGCCTCTAAAAAATGCAGGATGCGGACAAAAAAAGGCGTATATTTCGCAAAAATATCATTTGTTGAAAGCGTCGATTTGACTGGTTTTTGGTTCTCAAGATAAAATTTCTCACAATAGAGGAAGATATTCGCCTGTTCAATGAATTCATGCCTATAGTCATATTGTTTCGAGAAAAAAACATGAGAGACTTTAAGGATGTCCTTTGCGAATGAATATAATGAGGATTCTAAATTTGAAGCCTGAGATGAGGGTTCCGAATGTTTGAAGATGAAACTTGAATGTAAGTTATCGAGGATCGAGGAAAGGTTGGAGTTGGAAGAGACGATGTCTTTAATATCGGAGAGGAAGTAAGGGTTTTTCAATGTTATCAAATCATATTTGGTTAAATTGATTGATGAGGCACTCATTTGAAGTAGAAAAATGGTTAAAATTTGATAATTTTCTTCATTTTCTAATAAAAGGATGTTTTTTTTAATAATTTTTTAGATTACAAATATTTTAATTAGATTTTTCTTTATAATCCAAAGATAACTAAACTATCTATTATCTCTAATTTTATTTAACTACATTGCAATAAGGAACTACATGCCGAATTGCAATTCGTAGCTTGCGATGCCATGCAATTGGATCTCCCACAATACACATTGCATGTGTTGACCGTGCATGGCAGAGCAGTCGCATATAAATCCAATCCAAACACTATCAGATTTTCGAGCACAAGGTTGTTTTTGGCAGCCAGAATCATAAGTTCACCCAGATGGAATGTGCCTGGCTTGATCCACCCACTTTGATTTATAAGGAATTTATTATTGACCATGTTTCCATTAGTTGTGGTGTATAATGTGTTATCTGGGAAGCCATAAGCAACAGAAATGCTCAATGAATTGCAGTAATTCAAGGAAAACAAGGCAGCTACTGGATTTACTGTGGGTTGAGGGTTGGTCATATAAAAATCAACTTGATATGTATAAGATCCTGGATATCCCCATGATGTATAGTTCATATGCACAACACCAGTCCATGGAAGATTACCAGCAGAGCAACCCAACAAGGTATTACAATTTGAATTGCAGTTCGCAGGTCCGAAAGGTTGTGACATTGTGCATCCAGTGGTATTCCCACAGTAGGTATTGCAAGTTGTTGCCCCACAAGAGAGAGGGACGGCATATAAATCCAAGCCGAAGACCAAGTAATTTTCAACAACAATTTGCTGGGTTGCAATAAAATTGATAAATCCGAGAGAAAAAGTATTGGAAGGAGGGACATTTAACCAACCACCATGTTGCGTAGTTAAAAATTTCGTCGTATAGTCATATCCATCATCAGTGGTGTATATTGTGTTATCTGGGAAACTAAAAGCACTAGCCACACTACCAAGTGATTTGCAATTTCTAACCGATAATAAAGCAGATGTGGCATTGTATGTGGGATTAGGATTGTACATAAATATTTCAATCTGGTAAGTCCACTGTCCAGTATATCCCCAGGGGGCTGGGTATGTGATATTAACGACTCCGTTCCATGGGGTAGTGGGAAGTGGAGGTGGAGGTGTAGTTGTAGCATTCGAGGAACTTGTGCCATTGGATCCTGTTGTTGAACTACCATTACCTGATGAACTTGAATTTGATGAGGCTGTGGTTGTTCCATTACTTGAACCTGTAGTTGAGGAACCTGATGAATTTGTGGTTGTGTCATTTGAGCCTGTTGTTGATGAATTACCACTACCTGATGAATTTGTGGTTGTGCCACCTGAGCCTGTAGTTGAGGAACCTGCTGTTGAACTACCAGAACCTGATGAATTTGTGGTTGTGCCATTTGAGCCTGTTGATGAATTACCACTACCTGATGAATTTGTGGTTGTGCTACCTGAACCTGTAGTTGAGGAACCTGCTGTTGAACTACCAGAACCTGATGAATTTGTGGTTGTGCCATTTGAGCCTGTTGTTGACGAATTACCACTACCTGATGAATTTGTGGTTGTGCCACCTGAGCCTGTAGTTGAGGAACCTGTGGTTGTGCCACTTGAGCCTGCAGTTGAGGATGAGTTTGGGGTTGTGCCACTTGAGTTTGTCGTTGAGGTATTAGTGTCGTCCGTGGTTGAGTTAGTGTCGTCTGTAGTTGAGTTAGTGTCGTCTGTGGTTGAGTTAGTGTCGTCTGTGTCTGTGGTTGAGTTAGTGTCGTCTGTGGTTGAGTTAATAACCGTCACACTTGGTTGACATCCATATCTACCGTTTATCACAGGGCACATGTTAAGGAGAAGGTCGCCAGGGTCGCCGACCAGACTGTAAGAGGTTGAGATGTCAGGAACTAAATTTGGGCAATTTGATCCACACACAACATAGCTTAAAGTTTGGTAGAAGCATTGTTCAAGAACTCCTCCAGCGCAACTGTTTTCTGGAGTCAAGGTGGGGTCAGGACAGGTCTTTGCCCAATTTTGTTGTAGTTGGGCAAGAGGAATTGGGTTCTTTATCCAATCAATGACTTGAGATTCTGTAGCAAAAATCACATCAGATCTTCCTGTTGTGATCCAATTAAGGAATTCCAACACGAATTGCTGCTTAATTTCTATTAACTCGTTGGTATGTGGATCGACGAAATATTTCCATCTCAAGTTAATGGCTCTCGGGGCCTTGTTAAATGTGTAAGAATCAAGAAAATTGGCTTGGAAAGCGGTCAGCATATCATCATAATTGCTGTCTATCACATAATAATTGAAATAACTTTCAGGATCATCATAGTTAAAGCTATCCAAAGGGAATTCCCAAAGACCAGGATAAGATTGTGTAGGGCATGCACCTTTGAAATTGCAGAGATTTTGGTCAATGAGATCAGGATAATCAAGGGTGAAAGGCCAATAAGCCTGTTTGGTGAAGCCATCATTCCAGATCATGGAACTATCAAATTTGATGCCCATGTTGTATAATTGCTCATAATAGAATTCATTGGCTTGGAAAAAAGGTGCTCTCGAACCAACTGGAGTGGCCTGGGCCAGATAATTGAAGTCCGATTGCAAAGATGATAGTTCTTGTTGCCATGTAGCAGGTCCGGTGCTAAGGCTAGTGGTCATAGTATAGCCTCTCATTGCGACTGAGCCTGTTCTATAGGCATAGTTGATCATATTATAATCGCCTAATCTACCACTGAAATAACCTGTGAATCTAGGGATGCAGCCCAAACTATCGAGAATCGGATAAGTGGGGTCACCATTTTTAAGCAATCTTGTCAATTGGTCTTCATTCAAAAAATCAGTATCCAGGATAGAATCCTCCATCTGCAATATAATGAACTGAGGAGTCTCATCTAAGGTCAGACCCCCAGGTATTTCTTTACTTGGTCTTTGGCAGTCATATTGTGGTGAACAAACAGGCTGCGCAGCCTCAATTAACTCATTATTTAAATCCATGGAGATTTCCCATATAAAGATGCCTCCAAGTCCGAGTTTCTGGACCATTCTGACCTTTTCAGTAATACTTGTGACATCATCAAAAGAAATGAACACGCCATTGACATTATCTCTGATGTAAGGAGCCATAGCTACCGAGTCAAATTGATAGTTGGCCATGTAGTTGGTTTTTATATCCCAATAGAGGAATATATTTTGTTCAACAGAACCACCATATACTGTGCCAATGCTCAGTTCGCCATTTGACAATGTAAAGACGCCATTATCTTGTGAATTAGTGCCGATTTGGAAGCCTCGACCATAGAATGCGGCACCTATGATGATTTTTTGTGGCGGAGCTCCTTTTTGTATCAAAGAATTCAAGGCATCTTCAACGTTAAATGTCTGTCTGACAACTTCAGGGTCGTTAGGGTTACTATGCGGAGGGGTATGATGGCCAGTATATGAATCCCAGGCCCCATCAGCCATATTATAGGTCTGCAGTAGGTACTCATCGACCAGAAAGTTGAGAGAGGCGAAATCTAATGCTTCATGTTTCAATTCTTCAGGACTCAAGGTCAAGCTGAGATAGGATCCAGCTGGCAACGTGTCTTTGAATGTTTTAACGAAATTGGTGAAGGCGGCTTCATCATTAGGGCTTGGGATGATGCCGTTGCAATTTGGGTCATTATTGACACATGGGTATTGAAGATTGATGTTCACACCATCGAAAACAGTTGGATAGGTCTGCAATAAATTAAGGCACCCTTGGGCCCATAGATCTGTGTTACTTTGCTGCAGCATGTCTTCATGCATGTCATATCCACCGGATATTGCGGCAATGATTTGAACATGGGGGTACCTCTTCTTAAATTGCATGAATTGATACATGTTTCCTCTTAGAGGATCATTCCAGCTTTGGTCTGTATCTCCAAAAACCCCATCAATTGGACCAACTTTCTGTAGATCCATGTATGGGTCATCGAATTGGCACCCAGGGATTAAGCTGCCATCGGGATTTGCTTGCAAGCTCATGAAGAAAGCATCATAGAAGATCCTGGAGATCTTCTCACCAGGGATCAAGCTAACTGGATACCCGTTATAACCATCCCAATTGGCGTAGAAAGCGTTTAACTTATAGCCGGGACAGAGGGGAATCAGGGTTAACAATAGAAAGAGAGAAAGATAAGAAAAATAGGACATAAAAAAAGGGTTGGGTTTTTTATAATTTTTGAGATATTAGGGGGATTTATAATTAAGCAGAGGCAATTATGACGTCAGAATATAAAAAACCCCCCTCTTTTAATTTAGGCAGCTTTGAATGTTCTTTATTATATAAAAAGACTTTAATAATTTTTTAATTTTTTATTTAATCCGAGCGTTTTTTTATTATCTTAACCTTTTTAGATGAATTTATAATAATAAAACTTTATCCTTTTTTACCTTGTTTAACTGTTTAAAGCATTTTTCACATAACATCAATTGGCAATTTTTATCGTTCCAATGGCTCTGGTTTGCACCGACAATGATCCCGCATTTTGAGCAAGAGACCAATGATTTGGATGTCAGTTTGTTTAATTTATGAGCAATTGGACATTTACCATAACAAATTAAGATAGGCTTGCATTTCACACATAAGTTATTTTGACAAACCTTGCAAAAATACCTTATTTCACTGTTGGGTTTATTGCATAGGCCACATTGTCTCACGATTTTTTCTGTGTTCCATTGTAAATTCACCTCTTTTTCGCAACAGAACCCCTTATGATAAGAGCCTTCGAAATCTACTGCCACCACTAAACTACCAGAATCTAATTTCATGAGCTTATCCTTCTTTTTATTAACTTCCTTAGTGATTTGTTTCCTAATAATGTTCTTCAGGTCTTTACAATGGCTCGTTAATGATCTCTCCATCAAAGTTTCGCATTCCTTCTCCCCTTCTCTTTCTTCCTTTATTCGATTTAAGGATTGATGGAGATTCTGAATGATAATAGATGACTCTTGCTGTTTTTTCTGAAGCCGCTCGACATTATTCTTCAGCTCCGTGAAGCAATCATGGTCATTGGCTAATTTATTAGACACTATCTTGCAAAATTGGCAGGTAAACACCGCATATGGGCAGTTTTTTTTATGATTTTCCAGTTCTTTCTTCATAACAAACGCCTGACAACCTCCATTAGGACACTTTATTTTATTATATTCGCATGATTTCTTCTCATGGATCAATACATTCACTATATTCCCAGTATATAAACATCCAATCGGCTTGTTATTACAGGCGATTTGTAGGCTCAGGATGATTTCTTTAAGTCTTGTATGGATCGGCTTTATTTGAAAATCCCCCTTGCATTGCAAAGGACAGACGTTTCTAATGTTTTTCCAGGTCGAGAAGCATGCGGAGCAGAAGAGGTTCTGACAATGGAGGCATTCTGAGGGAAATAACGTGATTTCATGACAAATTATACAACGCAGAGTCTCCACCTTGGTGTGGGATAGAAGTCTTTCTTGGGGTATTTTCAAAGACATTTGGCTTGAGTTTTAAAATTGATGAATTGAGAGTATTTGTTTTAGTAAATTTTATCAGAAAACCTCGGGTGTTTTTTTTTCTTTTATGAACCCAATTTTTCTTGTTTTTTTATCGGAAGTTGAAATTTAAACATTTTCTTAATTTAAACATTTTCTTAGTACTTCCGAATTAAAGGGAACAAATTTATATTTCCTATAAAAAATACTATATTTATTTATTAATTAAGTCTTTAAAAGGCTTTACAGGGGTTTAAAGGGCTTAAGGACTTTCATTGATAGAAGATTCCATGAATGCTTCTTCATTATCTCTAGATTTCTCAATGACTTCCTTTTTTTCGCCTATTTTCTCATTATTATTTTCAGGCATTTCAATCGGGCTTATATGGATTTTCTTCTCAGATCCAAAAAGTTCTTCGTTTTTCTCTAAATTCGGCTTATTCCTTAAGAAATTATATCCTGTATTGCCTAATATCAGGGTTCCTTCTTCATTTTCCTGAATATCCATAATTAAATTCTCTATACTGCTTCTATAGTTTTTCCTGAGGAAATCAATAGCTTTTTTTCAATTATTATGACTAATTTATTAGAAAAAGTCTTGGATTTACCTTCAAATTCAGGAATTTCTAATAAATTGATGAATGGCTGGTCTATATCCTCAGCAATTATTGTAAAAACCCTATGAAATAGCAGGTTAATTATATGAAAATCATAGTATTTTAACTGTTTTTCAATAAAAACCTCTAATAAAAACTTCCTTTTTAGCAAAAATCTCGCTTTCTTATAAATCACGATTCTTCTATTCTTATTGAATGAGGTTCCTGGTTTATGATCTATTATTTATTTTATTCCTACTTTAAGAGATTTTCTTAGTTAAAAACCTTCAATTTCCTTTGTTAAATTCGAAAATTTCGGTCTTCGTGTGAAATTTTCAGCTGTTTTTATTTGATTTCTCTCGAATTCAGATGGAATTTTCAGGGGATATTCGCTGATATTGGCTAGATATTTCTCAGCGTATTCTCTGTTTTTCTGCCAAGTCTTAATATTATATGCAGATTTCTTATTTTCGAGTCTTTTTAAGATCTCTTGGTTCTCTATAGCTATTTTGACCAGATCTCGTTTACGTACATCTTTATTAAGACTTGGCTTTTTTGGAGCTAAATTCAATGGTTTTCTGACATTATTAGTGCCTTAGCAAATAATTAATTAATATAGTTATAAATAAATACAATTATTTATGAATATAATCTTCATAAACTATCCCCCCCATACACCTCACCCAAAAAACATATATATATCTCATAAATCTTGAAAAATAGTAACTTTTCTGCATGATCTGTGTGATTTTCTCAAGTAAAATTCTGTTCTCCCTTTCAATTTCCGTGAATCTATCCTCCATTAGCTGTTCTTTCTTTTTCCTGTTGTTACCCAACCCAAACGTTCCTGGGGGTCTCGTATCGATGAAATGTTTGATCTGCATGAGTTTTTTCTTATGCAGTTTTTTATTCTGCTCGTTTGTGAAATTCCCGCAGTTTTTATTCGGCATCGGAATTGCCCTGAACATTATTAAATTTGAAACAACAACTCTTTTAATTTTATAAAATCTCGACAAAACCAAACTTTTTAATTTCCCAATAAACATTTCGAAAAAAATTAATCATATTTAATGAATGTTCCAGAAAACCCACCAATCAACCACCCACAAGACCTCGAACAGGACCCGAACAACCCGCTGAACCAATTGAACCCCGTAGCAGGTAATTTCCTATTAAAAAAAGTATCATAATTATAAACTTTTTGTATAGGCGATGACCCCCGTAACGAGTCATTTTCCAAAATGCTAAAATCCAATATATGTCCCCTTTTTTCCTTTGGGTCCTTTACTTTCACGATTTTCATGATCAATTCCCTCGTGTATGTGATTTTGTTGATCTTCGGAGGCTTCGAACCGAATTCATTGACCTTTCTTGCTACTAATCTTGATTTCCTTGTGGTTTATGGTGAGAATTCGCCATATTTCATCAGATTCAACTATGAGATTTTGCGGCTTTTTGTTAGTCTTTTTCTTACCACCGGGTCGTTTCAATTCCTGTTGAATAATTTCCTGCTAATAGTTTTGGGGTCGAATTTCGAATTCCTAACTGATTGGAAAACAGCCTGCAAAATCTATTTTTTCAGTGGGATTGGAGGAGAGCTCTTTTCTGATCTCTTGACTGACTACCCTACAATAGGCAATGCAGGGTCATTGTTGGGGTTGTTGGGTGGTTTTTTAAGCAAAATCTTTTATATTGGATTAACTCATGAGGTGATAAGGGCCAGAAGAGAGATTTTGGTGTTATTGGTATTAGTGATATTGATCCTTACGATGATCATAGTTATGTTTCCGATGTTTCAAGGCCTCAATTTGATAGGAGGGTTCGTTTTGGGGATGGTTTCTGGGTTCGCAGTGGTGATTGGACAGAGTGAAAGAAGCATTTATAGGAAATATACAAAAATTTTCTGCATTGGAGTGGGGGTAGCGTTTTTAAATGTAGGGTTTGTGATGTTTTTCCTGGTGAGGAGTCCAGTGTTTTATCAATTGCAAGGGTAGAAAGACGAGTGTTGGAGTGTTTATATTGTTATTATAACTAAAAAAATGTAGGGAAGTAAATTTTTGATAAATATGTGGAAAATTTATATCAATATCATTCTCATTTATGAAATAAAAAAAGTTAGTTTTCAGGGCCATTTAACAAAAAATTTAAATTTTATTTTTTTAATTACAACATGGAATTTGAAAAAATTAAAAATAAAACAAATCCAAAATTTTTTCCAAATTTTTAAAAAATCTAAAAATTTAAAATTTAAAAATAAAAAAAAAAAATTTGATTTAATTAAAATTTATAAAAAAATGCATTTTGAGGGT
>Ga0302186_10003120_pt1 | contig 12327 bp, 10 predicted proteins | sample II_Bog_E1_2_FD_198782 | JGI IMG/M metagenome (GOLD analysis project Ga0302186, IMG submission 198782) | Peat permafrost microbial communities from Stordalen Mire near Abisko, Sweden - II_Bog_E1_1 | ecosystem: Environmental > Terrestrial > Soil > Wetlands > Peat | place: Sweden: Abisko... | reverse complement strand
GCTATACACAATTATCCCTATCATCAGCAAACATATCATGTTACACTTAGGGTAGTTTACTGCTTCTTTTATGGATCTGTGATACATGGGGTCGACCATACAATCAGTAAAAAGAAATTAACTACAACGCGAAATAAACATAATCCAAAGTAAATACTCCGATAATAGAATCCACCCAGCGTACTATAACATCCATGTTGTCACTCTATCGCTTGAATTAATAGAGCAAACACGTTTCATTAATCAAAAAATAAAATAATTAAAATTAAATATATGCAAAAATTTTGTAAGGGTTCAATACTCGGGGTATTGAGTGTTTTGTTCGTTCTTGGTTTTTCTGCATCTTTTGCATCGGCAGCAGGTCCCGCGGCAATTGATCTTGGTTCTATAGCGACAAATAATTTTGTGGTTTTGGGAGAAACAGGAATTACCGATGTTCCCGCATCTGTTATTACAGGAAATATTGGTAATAGTAGTGGTAGTGGTGCACAAATCGGAGTAACATGTCCGGAAATCACAGGTTCAATTTACACCGTTGATGCTTTAACCGATTTTGCTGGAGGTCCTGGAGGAAGTGCGGATAATACGTGTGTTATGGCAGGAACCGATGGTCTCGGAGCAAATAAAACTTTAGTGGATAATGCTGTCGCTGATATGGGGACTGCATATACGAATGCATCAGACCCAGCAACACCAGCTGGAGTTGGAGCAAATTTAAATATCGGAACTCCCGCTGGAACAGTAGGAACAATGACACTTGCTCCCGGAGTTTATACTTGGAATGGTCCAGTTACTATAACAAATGATATTACTCTTTCTGGTGGAGCAAATGATGTTTGGGTATTTCAAATATCTGGAACACTCGATCTTGCTGCGGGTAAGAGTATTATTTTGAGTGGAGGTGCTCAGGCAAAAAATGTTTTTTGGCGAGTAGCTGATACGGTTAATCTTTTGGCGGGTTCACATATGGAAGGTATTATTTTGGCTCAGACAAATATTGCATTTCGAAGTGGCGCAACGCTTGAGGGACGAGCTCTTGCTCAGACTGCAGTTACACTTATCGCGAATACTATTGGTGGTACGGTAACAGGGGCCCCTGTTATTCCCCCCGTTGTTTCTACACGTCATCACGAAACCATCATTACACCAGTTATCGGTATTTTAAAAGTTCCAACACCGCTTGCATTGCCAAGTGGTACAGGATCAGTAACATACAATTATACAGTTTGGAATGTTGGTGGTCAGCAAGCATTGCAGGATGTTTCCGTTGTTGATGATAAATGTGCACCAGTAAAACTTGTGTCTGGTGATACAAATAACAATGGTTTCCTTGATCCGAGCGAGAAATGGAATTATACCTGTACGATGACATTGCAAAATACAACGACAAATACTGCGATTGCAACTGGATATAGTAGTGATGGATATCACAATACTGCGATTGCAACCGCAATTTCAACAGTGGTAGTAACTCCACTTGCTGCAACAACTCCCGTTGCTGCACTTGCAGCCCCACTTATCAATGTTGTTGAGGTGCCAAATATTTTAACTGCTCTTCCATATGGAGGAGGGCAGATATCATATGCATATACAGTTACAAATCCAGGTCTTGTTCCTGTACATGACGTAATTCTTATTGATGACAAATGTTCTCCGATTTCTCGTCCAGCGGGTGATATAAATGGCAATGGTTTACTTGATCCAGGTGAAACATGGACATATACCTGTACGACAAATGTTCCAGTTTCAACAGCTTCTGTTGCGACGGTAAAAGGAGATGGTAATAATTTTCCTGTGCTTGCATACGCATTTACTAACGTGCTTGTTGGCACACCAGGACTTCCAAATACCGGATTTCCTGCAGATGGAAACAATTCATGGGCGGTGATTATTCTTTCAACTCTTCTCGCAATCGTTTCAGTTTCACTTATTGTCGTTTTGAAAAAACAAAAAAGAAGCTAATTTTCACGGTCCTCTAGCCTGAGTGTGCGAGCGAAAGCAAGCACGCTCAATTTAAGGACTTTGTTTTTGAGTCTCGCACCACTTATTTTATCGGGTGTGTTTGTAATTAATCATATACCTATGCTTTTAGAAATTGCTTTTGTGCTTATTGTTCTGTGGATTATCGGAATTATCTTTTTCCCTGTACTCGGATTGTTTGTACATATCCTCCTTATTCTTGCGATCATCTCGATTCTTCTGAGAATTATTCGAGGTAAATAACGTATGAAATAATAAATCGTATTGACGGATACAATTATTATGTACACAAAAAAAATATTTGGATGGTCTATCATTATTATCATTCTTGTAGGAATAGTATTTTTTGTAACTATTTTTGTTTTTCCAAAACAACCTCCTGTGAGTGTATATGTAAATCCAATACAAAATATTATTGTTCCTCAACAAGTACTCGCACAGCTTCCGGTGCAATTGGTGATTTCGAAAATTCATGTAAATGCATTTATTGAATATTTAGGACTGACCTCGTCGGGTGCAATGGCTGTACCAACCGGTCCTGATGATGTCGCGTGGTTTGATCTCGGTCCGCGTCCAGGAAATGTTGGTGCTGCGGTGATTGCTGGACATGAGGGGTGGAAAGCTGGAATGCCAGCAGTGTTTGATAATCTGCATGAACTTAAGGTGGGCGATAAGATTGATACTGTTGATGGATCTGGCGCAACGACGACATTTATTGTGCAAAAACTCGGGACATATGATCAGAATGCAAATTCTGCTACCGTATTTAGTGCAAATGACGGACTTGCGCATTTAAATCTTATTACATGCGAAGGTACTTGGAATGCAGCAGAGCAAAGTTACTCCAATCGTTTGGTGGTGTTTGCGGAAAAACAAAATTAATTATACCCATGAAAACAAAATCAATTATCGGCATACTTATTTTTATTGCACTTCTTTGTGCTGGATATTATTTTTTGATCTCATCAAAATCAAATAGTCTAGACCATGCAATTATAACTCCAACCCACGTGTTCGGTTGGAAATTTCCAGTTACAAAATTTCCATTGACTGGATCGGTAGGAAATCAGGTTGCATATTCCAAACTTCCTAATCCGAATGCAACGCCTCAGGGATTGCCAATTCGTTTACTTATTCCGATTATTGGTGTTGATTCGGCTATCGAAGATGCACTCATTACATCTGACGGCAGAATGGATGTGCCAGCAAATTCGGTGAATGTTGCTTGGTTTGCACTTGGACCGAAACCGGGGCAAGTGGGAAGCGCAGTGATTGGTGGACATTTTGGTATACAAAATGGTGTGCCTTTTGTTTTCTACGATCTCAATAAGTTGAAGGTTGGTGACAAAATACAGGTGGTAAACGATGAAAATGTTACAACAACATTCATTGTGCGATCAATACAATCATTTAATGAAAATGCTGATGCAACTACCGTGTTTACATCGACTGATGGCTTGGCTCATTTGAATTTGATTACTTGTGAAGGTGTATGGAATGAAGTGAATGGCAGTTATCCAGATCGGCTTGTGATATTTGCCGATAAGGAAAATATATAATGCATCACGTGGAGAAGTAATTGTGGTCCGCTTGATAAAACAAAAGAGGCTGAAAGGCCTATTTTGTTTTGTAAATACGAAGTTTTTTGAATTTTATTTTAAGACATATAATTTTATTGTCTGACAACTATTCCATTGCTCCGGTGAAATGATATACTGAACTTTACTTTTAAAAGCATGAGTAATTGGCAATCCCAAAATAATAATGCAAGCCTCACAAAGCTTTTGAAGCCGTACTATTTTTTTATTGCCGGACTTGTTACGCTTACGATTTTTGGCAATGCATTAAATCTGTTTGTACCAAAGCTTGTTGCGAATGCAATTGATACATACGCAAAGGGAAGTTTTTCTATCAATCATTTTATTCTCGAATTTTTCTTTGTTGCGCTTTTTATTTTTATTTTTACCTATGCGCAAAGTGTTGTACAAACATATACGGCCGAGCGAGTCGCCAAGGATTTGCGCAATCGTCTTATTGCAAAAATATCATTGCAAAATGTCACCTATATTCAAGGTGTCACACCATCAAAACTTCTCACGAATTTGACTTCTGACGTCGATGCGGTAAAAAACTTTGTTTCTCAAGCAATCGCATCAATCGCATCGTCATTTTTTTTGATTATCGGCGCAAGTGTGCTTCTTTTGCTGATTGATTGGAGACTTGCTCTTGCGGTATTGCTTGTGATGCCATTTATTGTAACGACATTTTATTTTGTATTTCGAAAAGTGAGAAAATTATTTCGAAAATCACAAGAGGCGATTGATTGGCTGAATAAAGTTATCAATGAAAGTATTCTCGGGTCTATGCTTGTGCGTATACTCAATTCGCAACAATATGAATATGAGAAATTTCTTGCGGCAAATACTGAAGCAAAAGATATTGGTTTAAGTATTTTGGCTTTGTTTGCGACACTTATTCCGATCATTACATTTTGTACGAACATTGCGACCCTTATTGTTCTCTCGCTCGGTGGACATTTTGTTATTGCAGGAAGCATGAGCCTTGGAAATTTTGTGGCGTTCAATAGCTATATCGCGATTCTGATTTTCCCTATTTTGGTCATTGGTTTTATGAGCAATGTGATTGCACAGGCGAGCGCATCATATCAGCGTGTTTTTGAAGTGCTTTCGGCGGAGTATAAAAAAGATGCTGGGACAATCGTCGCGAATCTCCACGGTGATGTTGAAGTAAAAAATGTATCTGTTATTTTGAATCAACGAACAGTTTTAAAACACGTTTCTTTTAATGTTCGCGCGGGAACAAAGACTGCGATTATCGGCCCGACCGCAGCAGGGAAGACACAGCTTTTGTATCTTTTAACAGGTTTGCTTGAGCCAACGAGCGGACTTGTTGAATATGATAATACCAATATCGATCATTATGAAAAAATTTCGCTGCACAATCAAATCGGTTTTGTATTTCAAGACAGCATTATTTTTAATTTGACCCTCAGAGAAAATATCGCATTTAGTAATACGGTGAATGATATGGGATTGCAAAAAGCGATTGATACTGCAGAGCTGGGTGATTTTATTCAGGCGCTTCCTGAACAGTTTGATACCATTGTGTCTGAACGAGGTACGAGTCTTTCTGGCGGACAAAAACAGCGTATCATGCTCGCACGAGCGCTCGCACTCAATCCAAAAGTGCTTTTGCTTGATGATTTTACCGCTCGTGTGGACAATAATACTGAGCAGAAAATTTTAGGAAATATAGAAAAAAATTATCCAGGTTTGACATTGATTTCTGTGACACAGAAAATTGCACCGATTGAACATTATGATCAGATTATTCTTTTGATGGAAGGGGAGGTTCTGGCTGTCGGCACGCATGCTGAACTCATGAAGACTTCTCCAGAGTATGTGCAAATATATGATTCGCAAAAAAGTACCAATAATTATGAATTACACGCTTAATCAAACAGACAAACACGAGCGCAAAACAAGTATTTTTACCGCGCTCAAAAGAATGAGTCCTTTTCTTTTTCATGAAAAGAAGAATCTTGTTATTGCATTTGTGGCGATTGCAATTACATCACTTACAACACTTTCTGCGCCGATTATTATCAGTCACACAATTGATACATATATCACCACAAAGAATTTTTCCGGAGTTATATTTTTTTCCGGTGTACTTTTCCTGACATATCTTGTCGGACTTTGTTCAGCGTATATACAAACGAAACGCATGGGCGGTATTGGAAGACGTGTTTTATTTAATTTACGAAATGCACTTTTTAATAAATTGCAAGAATTGCCGATTGCGTTTTTTAATCAAAATAAAGCCGGCGATTTGATTTCTCGTATCAATAACGATACTGATCAGTTGAATCAATTTTTTTCTCAGGCACTTATGCAATTTATTGGCAACTTTTTCATTATTCTTGGTGCTGGCATATTTCTTCTCGCACTCAATATTCGGCTTGGTTTGGCGACGCTTGTCCCCGCATTTCTTGTATTTTTTGTGACAAAACTTGTGAGCAATTGGGTAAAAAATAAAAATATGAAAAGTTTGCAATCGCTCGGCAGCATGAGCGCCGAAATTCAGGAAAGTCTCAATAATTTCAAGGTTATCATTGCATTTAATCGATTGGATTATTTCAAAAAAAAGTTTGGTGAGGCGAACAATCAAAATTTTTCTGCGTCAGTCAATGCGGGAATTGCAAATAATATTTTTACACCAATATACGGACTTGCGGCAAACTGCGCTCAATTGATTGTTCTTGCGTATGGAATTTATTTAATTATGCATGGAAGTTTGTCTGTTGGTTTGTTGATTGGATTTTTGTTGTATGTCAACAATTTTTACAATCCATTGAGACAGCTTGCATCAGTCTGGTCATCATTACAACTTGCACTTGCGGGACTTGATCGTATTTCCGAAGTTTTGGACCTTTCCTCAAACATGATTTGCATTCCTGCTGAAAAAGAAATTTCTCAAGCACTTCTTGAATTTAAAAATGTATCTTTTGGATATCCAGACGGCGATATTATTTTGAAAAAAATTAATCTCGCATTTGAAAAAGGAAAAACATATGCACTTGTCGGACCGACTGGTGGCGGCAAAACCACCACGGCATCGCTCATGGCTCGTTTGTACGATCCGACTGAAGGCGTTATTGCATTTGAAGGATTGGACATCAGATCATATGCAAGAAAAGATTTGGTACAAAAAATTGGTTTTATTCTTCAGGATCCATTTCTTTTTACCGGCACTGTTAGGGATAATATTGTATACGGAAATTATGAATATTTGCACACTTCTGTTGAAGATTTGCGTGAAATACTCGAGCAAGAAAATCTCTCGGATCTTATTGCGCAATTTGAAGAAGGGTTGGAAACACCAGTGACGGCAAGCGGAGATTCTATTAGTCTTGGACAAAAACAGCTTATTGCTTTTATTCGTGCTGTGTTGCGTAAGCCGGATATTTTGATTCTCGATGAAGCAACGGCGAATATTGATACGGTGACAGAACAATTACTTGAGATTATTTTGCAAAAATTGCCGAAAGATACGACGAAAGTGATTATTGCACATCGTCTTAATACCATATCGGCTGCGGATGCGATTTATTTTGTGAACAGTGGGGAAATAACACTTGCTGGCTCTATGGAACATGCAGTGAAAATGCTTCTTGATGGAAAAAGAAGTAGCTAATTTTTTTGCTTTTTACAAAAAAGAAAAAATACTTTTATTTTTTCAAACTTATTTTATATAGAGATAATATGTGCTACATTATACGGGTTTGGGCTTGTCGTATAGTGGTAATACACCACATTCGCATTGTGGGAACGCGAGTTCGATTCTCGCCAAGTCCACGATCGTTAAAAATCTGCACCGCTGTAGATTTTTAGTTCGCGGAAAATGCAGATAGAATCTGTTGGCAAACGAAAAGAATAGATTTTGTAAAATCGGGATATCGTATAATGGTAGTATACACGATTCGGGTTCGTGTGATCTGAGTTCAAATCTCAGTATCCCGACAAATTCTGGGGAAAATAAATTTTAGATTTTTTTATGGTAGAATAGATAGTAATTAACTTCACACATTATAATATATATGAAAACAATATATTCACGCACAAGACATTTTATAAAAACGAATAAATGGTGGACAGCACTTATCATTATTATTGTCATTATTTTTGTTTGGGTATTTTTTGGTCAGTCAAAGAGCGCTGCTATCGAAACGGTTACCGCTCAAAAAGAAACTTTAGTAGAGGAAGTAAGTGCAACGGGTAATGTAAAACCACTTTCGGATATTGATTTAGCTTTTGAAATTGGTGGACGCGTCTCTGATATCGCAGTATCTGTCGGAGAAAAAGTATCCGTTGGCCAATATCTCGCATCAATTTCAAACGGTGATCTTTCGGCAGCGGTCGAACAAGCACAAGCTGCTTTACAAGCCACACAGGCAAATCTTGCAACGTTGAAAAATGGGTCAACTCCTCAGTCAATCGCGGTTACGCAATCGCAAGTAAGTCAGGCAAAAAATAATCTTGTGCAAGCTGAAGACAGCCTTGACAATGCAATACAAGACGCATATACAAAATCAGATGATGCTATCCGCAATAATGCAGATTTGCTTTTTAATACTCCTCAGACACAAAATGTAACATTGAAATTTCAGGCGGATTCGCAGATTACAAATAATCTTGATAATATGCGACCGACAATTGAGACTATTCTGAATTCATGGAATGCTTCAACGACTGATTTTAGTAATGCGACAGAGGTTGATCAAACAATAAATACTATCTCTGATAATTTGAATACGATAAAAAGTTTTTTGGATAATGTTGCGCTCGCGATAAATAGTATTGCACCGGATTCTTCTTCAGTAAATGTGACGACGCTTAACGAATGGAAAGCAAATGTGTCCCTTGCTCGCACCGAAGTTGCAAATGCAATCACGAGTTTTTCAGAAGCAACAACGGCATATACCTCGGCAGAGTCTGCGGTGAATGTTGCTGAAAATCAGTTAATACTTGCACAGACTCCTGCAACGACAGATCAAATTGCTGCTGAGCAAGCTGCTGTAGACGGAGCACAGGCAAGTGTTGATGAGGCGCAAGCACAACTTGCAAAATCAATTATACGATCTCCCATTGATGGGGTTGTAACGAATGTTGTTCCGGATGTCGGAGAAACGGTACAATCCGGCGCAATTGCGATTTCTGTTATATCATACGGTGATTATGAAGTTGAATCATATGTGCCAGAGGCAGATATTGCAAAAGTGCAAATCGGTGATATTGCTACCACAACGCTTGATGCATACGGTTCTGATACATTTTTTCAGACGCAAGTAATTAAGATTGATCCCGCTGAAACGGTCATCGAAGGAGTATCGACATATAAAGTAACTTTGAAATTTATTGCAAATGATGCACGTATCAAATCTGGAATGACTGCCAACCTCGATATCCTTACCAACACAAAACAAAATGTTATTGCTGTTCCTGCGCGGTCAGTGTATACATCAAATGACCAACGTTTTGTTCAATTTGTCGATCCGAAAAATCCCAATAAACCAATTGAAAGACAGGTCACAACGGGGATTCGTGGTATCGATGGTTCAATTGAAGTAATCTCGGGACTCAATGTCGGTGATACGATTGTATCTTCGCCAAATATATAAAAACTGTGGCACTGATTGAAATAAAAAATTTAAAAAAAGTGTACGACAATGAAGGCACCGTCACTGAAGCGCTTCGTGGTATTACGCTTGAAATAGAAAAAGGGGAATTTGTTTCGATTATGGGGCCATCGGGTTCAGGAAAATCTACCCTTGTACAAATTCTCGGTTTGCTCGATGACTACACACATGGTACGTATCATTTTTTCGGTAAAAATACCAAGCTCTATGAGCAAGATGAAATTGCAAAAATCCGAAATCAAAAAATGGGTTTCGTGTTTCAATCATTCAATCTTTTGCCTGGATCGACAGTCCTTGAGAATGTAAAACTTCCGCTTTTGTATTCAGATAAACCAGAAGCATCGTGGGATGAACTTGCGCAAAAAGCAGTTCTTTCTGTTGGGCTTGGACATCGAATGTATCATACCGCGACCCAGCTTTCCGGTGGAGAGAAACAGCGTGTGGCGATTGCTCGCGCGCTCGTAAATGAACCAGAAGTCATTTTTGCCGATGAACCCACGGGAAATCTTGATTCAAAGTCTGGTGAGGCTGTTATTGATATTATTCAAAAGCTCAATACTGAAATGGGGCATACGATTATTCTGATTACACATGAGACCACGACAGCTGAATATGCACAAAGAATTATCAGAATTCATGATGGTCAAGTTGAAAGTGATGAAAAAGTTTTGAAGCGAAGAACATCGCAAGATCACTTTACGAAATAGATTCACCTGTTAAAGTTTTTTAATATAAAAATATGATTTTAAAATATAGTATTGAAACAGCAACAAAGGGACTTATCACACACAAATCGCGATCGGCACTTACTGTTGTTGGTATTGTGATCGGTATCACATCAATTATTCTTGTGATGTCTTTGGGACAGGGGGCACAAAATTTGATTTTGAGTCAGGTGAATGGTCTCGGCGCAACAACAATTATTGTTCTTCCAGGAAAAATTTCGCTCGGTCCGTCGGCGGCAGCTCAAACCATGAATGATTCCTTAAAAGAAAGAGATTTAAATCTTTTGGAGACAAAAGAGAATGTTCCCCATGCCAAATATGTGATGCCGATGGTTGTTGGATCGGGAAAGGCTGTATATGGAAATCAAGTATACCAAACAGCAATTTTTGGTTCGAGCGAGCTCATTCCGCAAATTTTTGATATTGTTCCAAACAAAGGAGATTTTTTTACGGCTGATGATGTGTTGAGTCAGTCGCTTGTTGTGGTGATTGGATCAAAAGTAAAAACAAATCTTTTTGATGGGGATGAAGCAGTTGGTCAGAAAATTAGAATCAATAACAATACGTTTAAAGTCATTGGCGTGCTTCCTGAACAAGGTTCATCTTCAGAGTTTGATGATGCAGTTTTTATGCCCTATACCACCGCACAACAATATGTTCTTGGTACAAAATATTATAGCAGACTCGTTGTCGAAGCAGACTCGGAAGCAAACATTACATCGACCGTGAATGATATTACGGTGACGCTCAGAAATTCACACAATATTACTGATCCATCACAGGATGATTTTTCTGTTACCACTCAAGCCGAGATCGCTTCAACATTGAGCACTGTGACCGATGCACTTACTGCATTTCTTGCTGCCGTTGCAGCTATCTCACTCGTTGTCGGTGGAATCGGTATTATGAATATTATGCTCGTTTCAGTAACTGAACGAACAAAAGAAATCGGTTTGCGAAAAGCAATCGGTGCGACAAATCGAGATATTCTCATTCAATTTTTACTTGAAGCGGTGATTCTCACTGCAACTGGTGGAATAATTGGCATTATTCTCGGATCGGGGCTGTCATATATTATTTCGATTATTCTCACAAAGGCACTTGCAATCAATTGGCAATTTATTTTCCCATGGACTGCGGCGGTACTCGGGTTTGTTGTAGCGAGCGGAGTGGGATTACTCTTTGGAATTTATCCCGCAAATCAAGCCGCAAAGAAAAGTCCGATGGAAGCTTTGCGTTACGAATAAAATTTTTACCATACATCTTATATGTCTCAATCGTACAAAGTTCCTTTTTATCCGCAGATTTGGGATTTGGAAAAATGGCACGATCTTGGTTTTAAAAGTAGAGACGAGGCTATATATTGGCAGAATTCGAGCTGCGGTATTCTTTGTTTAAAAATGGCGATTGAGGGAATTACGGGAAGTGAAATTGATTCCATTTCAGAAATTATACAAAAAGGCGAAACTCTCGGTGCATATTCTCACGCACACGGATGGTCCCATCAAGGACTCTCGAATATATCTCGACAGTATGGAATTCATGGAATCGTTCAAGAAAAAATGACTCACAATGATATGGTAAAATTTCTTGATCAAGGTGCGCTTCCGATTGTTTCCATAAAATGGGCATTTGAAAATAAAAAAACTTTGAAAGAGAGATTTATGTTTTGGAAAAAAGATGGTGGACATTTAGCACTCGTTATTGGCTATGAGAAAGACAAAGGGTTTTATGTGCATCACACTTCAATTACTGAGGGATTTAATTGGGAAAATAAACTCATTCCGTTTGCGGATTTTAATCAAGCATTTACAGGACGAGGAATCATTCTGTTCTCCATTTGAATACCATTTTATAAATATGGTATAATGGAGAGAAGAATTATAAATTAATGATACAAAATTATGGGAATGTTTAAAAATATGATGATGAAGCAGATGATGAAGTCGCAAATGAAAGGACTTCCTGCTGAACAGCAAGATAGAATTTTAGCAGCAATAGACAAAGATCCGGAATTTTTTGAAAATATTGCAAAACAAATCGAGCAGAAAATAAAAGAGGGGAAGGATAAAGTTTCAGCTTCAATGGAAGTGATGCGAGCAAATCAGGATAAATTGAGAAAGTTAATGCAATAAAATAAAAAATCCCCGAGGTGGAGCCTCGGGGATTTTTTATTTTATATATGTAGTATTTTTTCATGGAAAAAGCCGCCTTTCCGAAGAAAGGCGGCTTTCAGGTCCGAAGACCTTGGTTTACTTGTGTGAAGAGGGGGATGAAACCTGCCACTTGAAGTTGGCACCCAGGGTGACTACTGGCCCTTGCCCGATTGTGGTTCCGGGATACGGAACAGTTCCTTTGAGACCGGCATCAACGATGCTGGCATCAATTCCGCAGAGCCAGCTT
>Ga0302186_10003118_pt1 | contig 12332 bp, 11 predicted proteins | sample II_Bog_E1_2_FD_198782 | JGI IMG/M metagenome (GOLD analysis project Ga0302186, IMG submission 198782) | Peat permafrost microbial communities from Stordalen Mire near Abisko, Sweden - II_Bog_E1_1 | ecosystem: Environmental > Terrestrial > Soil > Wetlands > Peat | place: Sweden: Abisko... | reverse complement strand
CTATAAAAAATAACAAATAAAAAAAAAAATATTTTTTGATTATTTTATAAATTTATCCAAATTGTTATAAATCAACATTTTTTTCCATTCAAGAAATAAAAAAAAAATTTATTGCATTTTATTGAAAGAAAAATTTAATAACATCAAAAAAGTTGGAATAATTTACGACATACTTTAATAAACAAGAAAATATTTTCCTTTTCTATGAGATGAGTATTCTGTTGGAATTTTGGCTTTGAAGATTTTAGGTTTAGGAGTTAAGAAGAAGAATTTTGTGAAGAATAAATCAAATTTTGTGAAGAATAAATCATTAGATTAGGTATTATTTTTTTCTTTTCGATTAATTTCTTAATTTATTAATTCCTGCATTTGATTTTGGAATAGAACGCTACAATTCTAGAAAAATTGATTCTGAAAATGCTAAATGAAGATCCAAAAAATAGACCGAAATTTTCTGATCTAGCAGGGTAATTGGAATTATAATTGAGCCCTTGATCTCAGATCTTAAGAAGTCCATTCAACTGGTTTATTCCAGAAGAATCTAAAGTATTAGTAGAAACTTTAAATTTCTCAAAGGTTTTTATCATTGGAGGATTTTATTATTAACAGAAGTCTTGCTTTTTGCAAAACCAAGGTAGAAGGTAACCAAATCTCTTAGAATATACTGTAAATTGGAAGTCTCAAAAATATAAAAATTATTTAGGAAAAAACAGAATTATTATTGGGCAAGGTAGTTTTGGAAAAATTCGGCTGTGGATGGCATTGACAACCAATGAAACTTCATCTACTATTAAACCAGGTGATATCATTTACTTTAAGAAAAGTAGGGTTTTCAACAACAGAGGAAACAAAATTAATTTGGAAGCCTCAAGATATTCCGTTTGGAATGATTATTCTTCAGGTGAAATGAGCATACATTTCCCCAAGAAGTTTATGATATCATCCTAAGATTTCAGTCATTATCATTCCCTATTGAATCACATCAAACCGGATATTGAGTGCAAGAATTCACCCCTGCTTTCAATGACTCTCAAGTCTTTCAAAAAGTCGGAAAATGCTATTCAAATTGAGAACATTAAAAAAACTTATTTGTCTTCAGTGTTTCAATGTATTTCCAATTTATTAGAAGCAGGCATCTGTATGACTGAACTTAAACCTGCAAACACCCTCTATGATTCCGAAAATGGTAGAGCCTGTGCTGATAGATTTAGCTGGAGTTATTAGACTCAGATCCAAGAATGAATTAATGAAATGCAAAATGAAGCATATCCAAGAGATTTGGGATCCAATCATCTTCACAAAATAAGATGAAGAATCAGTGGATCTTCTTCAATGTACATCTTTTATCTTTAGGAGATTTATTGAAACCACCGTCTTAAATCCAACAAAAGCCGACTTTCTTCCTCTCCATTTTATCTTTAGAAAATTATCTAACGATTTGATGCATTCTGAAAGAAACATGAGACTTACCATAGAAAAAGGTTTGAAGGTTATAAACGAAATTAAGGATAACAATCAGACCCCAAGAATTGAAGCATCCGTATTATTAGAACCATTTATGAAAGTTTTACATCAAGAAACCATAAAAAAACCCGAGATGTTCGGAATAAACCAGAATTTGAGCAGATTGCTTTTGACTATATTGAATTATCAGGAGCTCAACTTAATCCTGATATTTTCCAACAAGTTCAACTTGAAGATCTTCAGGTTATCTTACAAGGGTTTATTGATACTGAAATTACTAAAATAAGAGAGAGAGTTTTACTTCTTTTGGGTTAATCTGGCTCGGGCAAAAGTACCATTTTGCAAATGAAAGACATGAATGCTTTAGAGAATTGAAAATCAAAAAATCCCATATTTGAAATAAATGCACAATTTTTCTTTATTCTTTTTGTGACAATTACCTACATGCTTATTGATTTTCCTTCAGGGGTATCTTTTATTAATTTTTTTAATGGAGTGAGATTTTACTTTTTTTTGGATGAAACTCACATTTTCTACACTTCATTTGTCTGGATCAACAATTATATTTATTACCAATCGGTTCAAAATGGAACAATAAACGAACATTTGAAGATTTTCCTGGTGATTCAAATCGTCGCCTGGATTTTCCAATTCATCGGCCATGGAATTTTCGAAAGTTTTTAAATTTTTTATGTGAATTGATCTAAAAATGCAATGTAAAAATAGAAAGAGCTCCAGCTTTATTCGAATTGTTCTAAAAATGCAATGAAAAAATAGAAAGAGCTCCAGCTTTATTCGATAATATTCTTCAAACTTTGGTAGCGCCTGATTTCGTAGTTATATAGGTCTATGACTCTATGTCATTAAGTAATTTCAGAAGTTTTTTTTACATACTCTCATATATTTTATTGTCTTTTCTTCAATCGCAATCCCCAAAGTTTTTAAATTCTTTTAATAATCATTTTTTATTTATATTTTTTTGTTTTTTTACTGGGGTTGAAACCACGAAAATTATTAAAACACATAATAGACTAAAGGTCAAACTAAATGATTTTATTTACACAATGGAATTTTTAAAAGAAATACCTCAATGATATGGTTATTGTGCTTAACAAATAACTTTCAGCAGGTTCTACATTAACAATCATCATCGAGAAGATGAAGATGATCTAAATTTTACTAATTTGCAGGTTTCTTTTAATGTGAATTTTTTTTACAAGAATGAAGATCACAAAAAATAGCCATTGGTAAAATCAAAAAAGACTATTTTTTTTTCCAAAAAGATATTTTTTATTTTTTTAAATAATGAAAAGAAAAGAAAATGCAAAACTAAGGTTTTTTTAATTCATTCAATACATGAAATTGCATAAATCACTAAATTTAAATTTAGGGAAAACCCTTTTATATAAATTCAGGCAAACTGTGTAGAGAGCTCCTAAATCCGCACTTCAAGCTATGCAGATTTGGAGCAAAAAGAATGTTATTATCACCTCTTATAAAAAGCATTGGACATTTTCGAGTTTTCTAATAATCATTTAAAACGATCAAATTAAAGGAAAAACGAAAAGGAAAAAGATTGAGTCAAATTTCTTTTTCAAAATTAAAGTCTAGAAAGTTTATTTTTTAAACACATTTATGACAAACTCTTAAAATTTATATCTGGATTTTTTTAATATATTTTCTTCTTCTTGTCCTCTTAACTCTGCTTATCGGCTCTTATTTTCTCATTGGCATTCCGATTTTTCCTACTGATTTCCCTCAAGTCATTCTCTTTTTCTTCACATGATTGTTTTTCCTGTTCCAATTTCTGAAGTTTTTTTAAAAAGTTTCTTTGGCTTTCCTCAGATTCATTTTTCAATCTTTCTAATTCTCTTCTCATTTCGATATTTTCCAAAGTCTCTAACTTTTTTTGTCTTGAAATTTCATTTTTTTCCTGTTATTAAAAACTTATTAATATATTTATATATAAACCAAAAAGCATCTCTACCTTGTATATTTTTTCTTCTCTTATCAGCATTTCTTCCTTTTCTTTGAGATTTTTTACACGTAGTTCATGACAGAAATAAATGAAATGAAGTTCTTGTGAAATATTTCTTATTATTTCACTTGATTTTCCTATATAAAAGAATATAAAAGACTAAAAGGAAATTAAAAAAACATTAGAATACCTTGATTTTCCTCCAGTTTTCTGTTTAAGTCGAAATTTTTTTTGAGCAAATCCTTCCAAAACCAATTCAAAATCTCTTTTTCCATCAAAGAGCACTCGGCACATTGTTTAAGAAGAACCTCATGTAAAGAAATGATGATGCGATTGTTTCTCTCTAAGTAGACTTTTATTTTTTCAGACATTTCTTTTTCAAAGACTTCAATTTCTTCTATTTCTCTTAAAATGTTCTTTTCATTCAAAGAATTTATGGGATAAGTATATTTATCTGAATATATTTTATTAATTTTTTCATCTATATTTTAAATACCAGAGTCTTCAAGTTCGAACCCGGAAGAGATTGAATTTAGTTGAGATTTATAATAATTGCCCAATATCATTTTTCCAAGAACAATAACATGAATAGCTGAAAGCAAAACAACAAAAACTGGACTCACTCGTTTGATCAGAGATTTCAAAACGTGAGAATAATTTAGACACCTGGGGGCTGCGGGATTAGCAATCATAAATTTATTGGCTCAAAGAATATTTTCAATTTTAGAAAAATTATTAAATTAAAACACCCTCGTTAATTTAAATTTCAGAAGAGGGTATTTATGAAATATGAAGAGAAATATAATACCTATTCATAAAATATTTTGTTTTTAATAACAATTTTATTACGAAGGAAATTTAATAATTTTCTTCTGAAAGACATTCAAGATAAATTTGAGGAATTTAAGGTGAAGATCGAGGAAAAAACCAGCTTACCCTGAAAAATACCTTTCTTGACAGTATATTCAAGTTGTTCTTAAAAGAAGAAGAACAGTTCTCTTTGACTGAAGCGCGATCTTACATCAATGTTTTTGTTTATTGCTGGAACAGATACCACACGACATCTCTTGGCCCATTTGACATATGTGGTGTGGAAGAATCCTAAAGTTTTTAAGAAATTAATGGAGAATTGGAAAAAAACTCAACAGGTATTGAAAAAATGGATTATGATATCATCAAAAACCTGGAATACTTAACGCTGTGATAAAGAAGGAGTGAGTTAAATTGGGAGATCTGCTCATTAAGAAAGGGACTGGACTATCAGCTCGTTTTAATGACCTTCCATTTTCAAAGACCTACAAAAATTTTATTTTTCATTTTTACAAAAATTGAATTCATCATCAAACCATTTAATTAAAAGAAAAACAGAAAAAAAGCTTTTTTTAAAAATATATTTCTAAATATTCAACTTTTGGTTTTTTTTATTTAATTTTGTTAAGGTTGCGCTTTTTTTCTTCCTGAGCCAATTCTAAATATTCATTTTCGACTGCCAAATTAAAATAAGACACCATTTTCAAATATAAATAGTCTTGCTAGTTTTCCCCTTCATTTTTTGCATCTTTGTTGTTTTTTTAACAATTTTTCCAAATGCTCTAAATGACTCAAAGCAATCGATGTCATTTGAACACTTTCCTCATGTTTCCTTCATTTAAATAAGTGGAATGATGTTTTTGACTGTTTTTCCATTTTAAGGCTAGGAAACCATTAAAAGCCAAAATTTTCAATTCTTGAAGTTTTCCCGTGTTTTTGAATGAACTGGTTGATCCGTGATTTGATGTTGTATTCTAAATTTTGTGTGAGGGAATTGACTGAAAGGAAATCAAGCGTTAAGTTTTCCTCCAAGAAAAGATATTGTCCTCTTCCTTTTTGTCAGAAAACAAGTAAAATAAAAAAATTTTAATAAAAAATTAGGAAAAATAACACTTTTTTAAAGTTTGTATTTTTGAAATCAAAGAGAGAAGACTCAAATTTTTACAATATTTGGCTTAGCCAATAAAAATTTTATATTTTGTATTTTCTTATTTTTTTAATTATTAAAACATTTTCATATCAAAGTTTGATGTTTTAAGAGAAAAAAAAGAATGAGGGTCTTTTTTTTATCCAAAATCAATTTATTAACCCGAAAAATTGATTTTTATGATATATTGAAATGTTTCCTATAAAGGCCCATGGCAGTCCCTTCACGTAAGGCAATGGCTTTCCCAGTGATTTTATTCAATTGTATTATCGAATTATCATTGCTGAACCATTTTTCTTGGTCTCAATTTTTGTGTAACTCAGTGAATTGGACTTCATGGACATCTACTGGAGAGGCTGGAGTGATTAGAATCTACTATGATGAGGAACATATGAGAGACATCAGGGCTGCTTTCAAGAGATCCAGTGCGTGGAGTCGCTCCAATCATTTTCCCATGGATGGATAATAGGGAATTATCTTCATTTAGCCTCAGATCTATGATTTTCGTGTTGGATAGATGAACCTGAATCTTGATATGTTTGATATCTATGAGAGAGTATAATATTGAGAGGTTTTTTTAGTGACTTGAGGGAAATAATCAGCCATCATAATCAAAATAATGGATTTTTAGGTCTGTAATGGGAATTTTGAGCTGTAAATAAGAGTATATTGGAAAATGTGATAGAAAGTTACTTTGTCTGAGTTTTCAATGAAAATTGAGAAAATATTTGCTGTTAGAACATTAAGATAGAATATTTCATCTTCGAAAGATTTTGAGAGATCATCTATCTCTACAATTATGGTTGATTTTCCTATTTTTTCACCAGTTTTAATTAGCACATTCCTCGTAACTTCAATCGAACCATTTTCCTCACATCCCATTCTTATCTTATGCTAAACAAATATTTTCTAATTAATAAATAATGATAATCATCATAGGTAATAAACCTTCTTAGGATCCTTGTTAAATTTCAATTGGAATTCAGTTTTGGGTGTATCAACAAAGAATTGATATTTTCTGGTTTTCTCATGGAGTAAGTCAAATAATCTAAAATTCTGATTTTTTCTGTGATGTTTTTCTCTTGATTCTAGAAAGATATCACTTGGTTTTCATTTTTGATTCTTGTCAAGTCAAAGTTTACAGTTTATTTCAGCAGGATGCAGATATTGTTCATGGGCCCGATAATGAATCTTTTGATATGGACCTTGACATAACCAGTCTTCAAGCCTCTGACCAGAATTACATCGGATTGAAAAAGTTGGCTTTCTATTTTTTTTCTAATCTCAATTGATTTTATAGTTGAATTCTTTCATTCATTATATAAAAGAAGAAAGAAATAGATGTACAACCTTTATTATGACAAACTCTAAAATGTTGTCATTTTGTTCTATTTTCCAATGGAATCTAAGCCCTTCCAATGTGGAGAAAACATTCCCTTCAGGATCATAGCCCAGCATCCCCAACACTTGAACCATCCCCACATTGATGGGGCTAAACGTCTTTAGGATTTCAATAATATGGATTTTCGAAATCTTCGATTTGGCCTGCAAAATATCCCCTGAATCTATTATTTTATTAGTTTTCAAATTCAACAACAATAGAAAAACCTCTGTCTTTTGCGGTGATCCAGATAATATTATCATATGGCTTATTACTGGAGACAGCTTGTGAATGACAAGTGTCTTTTGCAAGAGAAGGGTTCGAGTTTGGAGGCATTCAGGACTGGAAGACTGCCATTCATAACATCCATTCTCAGCAATCAGAGGGAATTCAATGGATCGGGATTCAAGATTATGGTTGATTGGAGGAGATTCAAATTGTTGATTTTTTTGATGGTTTTGTCTTCGACAGGTTGTTATAAAGAAGAAAGGATGAAGAAAAAAAGAAAGCACAACATGATAGATTTTTGTGAAAGTTTTGTTTGATTTTGTTTTTTCAATCCAATTTTTAAATTTAAGAAGAGAGTTTTTTTAGTTAGAAAGAAATTTTTTGAAGTTTTTACAAAAAATATCAAAAACTCAATAATTTTGTATTCTTTGTTTTTGTTATTTTTTAAAATGTAAAAAAATGGATTTCAAAAAATTGTTTCAATCCCCGACAATCCAACGCATTTTCCTTCAAGAAGCCATTGTCAACTCTTTTTCGACATTGTAAGGGTTTTGGAGTCTTTAAATGGAATTCAGTAGATTGGAAAGGTGCATTGTCTTGGAAAAATCTGATTTAGTTTTCTTCGGTTTAGTCGGAATCAAGGACTTCGTTAGAAAAGAAGTTCCACAAGCAATACCCATGCAAGAAAGCAGGAATAAAAGTTTGCATGATAAACGGAGATAACAAAATTGCACCAAGAGTCATTGGTAATTTTTATAATTGCTGTCATTAATTAAATAAAACAATAACAAAGCAATGCCAAATTAAAAGTTCAGAAACTGATGAAAACACTTTAGTTTTAGAAGCCCTAATTCAATAACATCATCGGAAGTAATTTGTGGGAATGGTGGAGTTAAATGCAGTTGCGCACAGAGGAAAAAACTGATCTTCTAAGGAAAAAATTTTCTAAAACATACCATAAAAAATCAAGAAGAAAAGAAGAATTCACGAGAATTTATAAAAAGTTGATGTGCTGCGTCCTGAAGATAAATATGCTATGGTGATCGGTTTAAAGGAAATAAACCATGTCGTGGAAGCGTGATTGGAGATGGTACAAATGATGTCCATCCTTTAAAAAAAAGTAGATATTGGTAATGATTCCCTGCTTTAAAAAAAGCAGATTTGGTACAACGATGGGTATTTCAGACACACAAGTGTCCTGAGAAGCTGCTTCGTTGATTTTATTGGTTGGCAACTTTGATTCAATTGTGAAAACAGTTGTGGAAGGATTTTTGGAATTTGTTGTTGATGGTGCACTAGGTTTGAATATAATAAAAACTCTGTGCTTTTATTTGAATTTTGATAATTTTTTGTATAAAAAAAGAACTTAAAAAATTGTTAAACAAGATAAAAAGTTTTTTTTCAAAACTAATTTTTTTTCTCTCATAAAATAAAATCATGGATTTCCAAAGAAAGCCGATGCTTCCGAATGACCTTTCCTTTTCAAAATGCAATTTTTTTTTTTTCCCTGACTTAAATCTTTCGGATCTACAGGAAAGAAATCCTTGCTGTTGAAGGGATCGGATCTCTAGTCCAACATAATATATGGAAAAAAAATTTCGATTGAGATAAAATTGAGGATTTTATGACCGAAAGTTTCCATAAAAAATTAAAACCAGACTTTACACTAGTAGATCATAAGCTGAATCTTTTCGATAAAGATGCTTTATCTTTTCTTTCAAAAAGATTAAACACAAGAGCTGTTACTGTTATATTGTTCAAGAAACTCGAACAAGAACAAGAAATTCTTATTGAAAATGAAAGGAATTTAAGAGATGGACCACAGAATTATAGAGTCAACCAGGAAAAAAATGGGTTTTATATCCGGAAGATAGATGAAGAGAAGAGAATGCTTAATGATGTTCTAGAGAATAGTCGAACTAGGTAGATAAAATTAATTATATAATTGCATAACATTCCAAATCGTCCATAAGTTAGATGACAGTTCCTTTTGTAATGTGCAATTAACAATGCAAAAGTTCCTCACTTTAGAAAATAAATATAGTTTATTAAAAGACGAATATGGGATTTTTAAAAACAATTATGGTAAGCTCCTCTGGAAAATCAACAGTTAAAACAATATCATCAAAGAATTAAAAAAGGTGTGATTAAAAAAATTTCTTTGTAATGAATTTTATAATTAGTTGTTGGAACTTGATGAGGAAACTTCGAAAAATGCCTTGAATTTCAGCCGAATAAGAAGTGCAAAAACGGAATGTTTTTTTTTCAGGCAATGAATTACCGAAAAAAAATGGTTGGCAAATTAGTGAAGGATTACTTGGGACTTTCCAAGAATTCATAGAAAGAAATGTATTAAGCCAATTTTATAATAATTTTTATAGATATGAATTATGTTTCTAATATATCACAAAATACAAAAAAAAACACATAATTCATTAAAAAAACTAATTTAATTTAGTAAATCTCGAAACTCTGATACTCCCTATTAGAAAAACCATCTATCCCACCTTCTTTTTCTATAAAATTGTAATTAATTTAATATGAAATATAAAGAAAATAGTTACGCATGTTCTCACTCGAATTCCAACATCTTTTATTGATTATTCTATTTTTCTCAGAAACATCCATTAAAACTCTTTCCCTTTCCAATGATTCCTCATATTTCGATTGACTCAGATTTATCCTCCTCTTGAATTTATCTTTCTTCCTTCGATCACATCCCCAGAGGGTCCAGACTAAAAATACAAACACAAGAAAAATCATCAGTTTCATGATAGGAGATGTTGCCTTCTTGGACACTTCGACTACTTCGACTTCAGATGAGGGGTTGTAAATGATGAAGAGTGATTCCGTTTGATTCGTGAAGACATTCTCTAGAGAAATCGATGCTTCGATCATAAGGTCGCTCGGAGGGATTGTAATATTCAGCAGAAAGTCAGTTTTTTCTTGGGTCTAATACAAAAAGTTGATAAATATATGAGAAAATTCAAGACATATTTGGTCTGGATAGCTTTGCCGATCAGATCATTGGAAGTTCTAACATCTAAGTTATAATGCGTCATGATATTCAGAGAAAAGGTGTTATATTTTCTATTGAGATTTATCTATAAAAAAAAAAAGAATAATTTTTTTGCTTTGAAATCGAATTCTATATGAAGATACTTTTTGGCTAGTTTCTGGTATTTTGAAAGCCCAATAGATCTCAAAATCGAACTTTTGTTGAAAATGAAAGGAGTTCTCAAGATTTGAAGCCAAATTAACTAGGAGAGTCATGGACTTTGGAACTTTCACATCAATTGGATAAGTTTTCTTCAGTGTAACCACACAAAACAGCTTATCTTTCTTTTGGGCCATATCAAAATGGATTTCATGTTTCACGAAAATCCAATCCTCTTGCAAAGTTTCACAAAAGAACTTCAAATTATTGTTGATGGGTTCTTTCTCATTGAAGATCTCTTCTATTTCATAATTATCACTGAAGGCTCTCACTAGGATTTTATATTCCTCTCGATAATATTTCGAATTAACGATGTTCGTGAACACAATTGGCGCTTTATCATCCAAAATCAATTTATTAACCCGAAAAACATTGATTTTTGAGGTATATTGTACAGTTTCCTTATAAAGGACCATGGCAGTCCCTTCACGTAAGGCAATGGCTTTCCCAGTGATTTTATTCAATTGTATTATCGAATTATCATTGGTGAACCATTTTTCTTGGTCTTCATTTTTGTGTAACTCAATGAATTGGACATGACCCCCTTCATGGACATCTACTGGAGAGGCTGGAGTGATTAATGAATCTACTATGATGAGAAACATATCGAAGACATCAGGGTTTGTTTCGAGAGATAAAGTGCATAGAGTGGCTCCAATCATTTTCCCATGGATGGATAATATGGAATTATCTTCTTTTAGCCTCACTTCTATGATTTTCGTGTTGGATAGACGGACTTGAATCTTGATATGTTTGATATCTATGAGAGAGTATAATATTTCAGAGAAAATGTTTTAGTTACTTGAGGGAAATAATCTGCCATGATAATCTAGATAATGAATTTTGAAGTTTGAGGTCGCTTCAAATGGCATTTTGAGCAACTGTGAATAAGAGATATATTGAAAAATGTGAGAGAAGTTACTTTATATGAGTTTTCAACGAAAATTGAGAAAATATTGGTTGTTAGCACATTGAGAGTGGTAGTTTCATTTTCGAAAGATTGCGTGGAGCCGTCTTCCTCTATAATTATGATTGCTTTTCCTCTTTTCTCGCCAGTTTTAATTAGCCCATTCATCGTAACTTCAAGCGAACCAGTGTTCTCAGATCCCATTCTTATCTTATACTAAAACAAATATTTTCTAATTAATAAAAAATCTTCATAGTTAATGAGCTTTCTTTGGATCCTTATCAAATTTCAATTGGAATTCAGTTTTGGGTGGTAAAATCAACAAAGCATTCATATTTTCTGGTTTTCTGATGAAATTAGGAGTCGAATAAGTCAAATAATCAATTCTGATTTTTTCTTTGATGTTTTTCTCTTGCTTCTGGAAGGGATTTGGATAATTAAATTTTATTATCAGATTGATTTCCGCCAACCCAATTCCAATTGCAGTGGCATTGATGCCGATATGGAAATTTTCCAATAGTATTTTATCAAATAAAATAGTTTCATTATTTGGCGATGAAATATCAAGGATTTGGCTATCTTTTGTGGTCCAGAAAAATTCAAAAGGACAAATGCTGGCAGTGAACATGATATTATTGAATTTCACTAATATGAGAGATTTTTATATAAATAATATTTAGGTATTACTTAAGGCCAACAATCTAAATGTAGCTCCTAAATATATCGTCCTTTCAGGGAACCCTAGGATCTCGATATTATTAACAAGTTCTATCCTGAAATTCACCTCATAAACAGATAAAATCATGTTTGATTCCTTTTGCACCAATTCAAAGAAAATCCTCCCATCACCCACACCAAGACCTTCAACTAGGAAGAGATTTTGCTCTTGTTTCGTGAGTTTTATCATATTTTTTTGAGACACTCTTGTTCTTAGCTCGATATCACTGACTCTTGTTCTTAGCTCGATATTACTGGCGATCTTGGCTTTTTCAGAAGGACCTCCTATGACCTCCATATGACATTGGCAACCTGGGGCTAATAATAGATTATTTGGAATGGCACTGAGCTTATCATAGACATAGACCTCCGCTTCATTGCTTGTAGGTTTCAAAAGCATTTTTTTATCATTTTTGACATAATTTTCAACATATACGCTGAACCTATAGGATCCGGATTTGAGTCCCTGTACAAGAAATTGGT
>Ga0302186_10003115_pt1 | contig 12346 bp, 9 predicted proteins | sample II_Bog_E1_2_FD_198782 | JGI IMG/M metagenome (GOLD analysis project Ga0302186, IMG submission 198782) | Peat permafrost microbial communities from Stordalen Mire near Abisko, Sweden - II_Bog_E1_1 | ecosystem: Environmental > Terrestrial > Soil > Wetlands > Peat | place: Sweden: Abisko, Stordalen... | reverse complement strand
TCTATTCGCCTTGTACTACTAAATTGCTTGCACAAATAATATACATGATTGTCAAATTACTTCCAAAGTGATTCTGATTTATCTTGAATCAGCCAAAAAGAATAATAAGAGTGGCATTACTGAGAACCAAGTAATCATATTAATGAAATGTCTATCAATGCGGTAGAATTTAAATAAAGTGGAAACTTAAATACGCTCGTTTTTGTTTGAATAAATTAAAAAGAATCTCAACAACATTAATATCAGAAACATTGTGTAGATTGGAATCGCCATTAACAAGATGAATCTCATTAATATCCATGAAAACGATGAACCAGTGATCAAGGATATTATCAACATTATCTTTTAGAACTTATCAACTCTCTAGGAAAAGGATATCATGGATATTGTAAAAAGTGAGTTTGCTAGCAAATATCAAGGGTTCATGCGAATATATCAGGAAATATTTAAAAATATCTTTGGATTCATAGATGGCAGTGGTAATCCAAAAATTAATCCTCTTACCACTTTAAGAATATTTAAGCATCTTAGCTCGAAGTTGAGCCTTTACAAATCATCACCCGAAAATTAGCTAAAATTTTTTAATTTTCTTTCTGTGTATATTCAATAATAGCAAAAAGATTCAACGAAATAGTTCATGCTTTCATTATAATAATTCGTGAGTAATGATTTTTTCGACAAGAACCAAAAAATTCTATTTCAAAATCTCCTCAAAGAGAATAATATAAAGTGGAGCATACATTTGATGTATCTAATGAGCATAAAAAACTTTGATATGGCCTATTTTTGTGATAATATTAACTAATTAAAAGTTAACGATATGAAAAGTGTTATTCTCTATAAGACGATTATAGTCCTCTTCAGACTTGCAAAGGATAATGCCGCAGCCATTAAACTTGAACCTCTTTTGGATAAATTAAGCTAAAAATACGTGACCCCTGAAAGTTTTATCGAATTCAATAAAGAACTTTGGGAAAATAGAAATACATTTAACATTTTTTATCTAAATTAGGTTTCAAAAGATCTATTTGCACGTTTACCGAATCCTTTCTAAACTCAATCTAGTAATGGACAATATAGATTTCACTACCTACAGCATATCTCTTATGTTTTCAAGCCCAAAGATTTCGCTGCTTTTCTCCAAACAAATGACGCCAATATCAAACTGGAAGAAATGGTCAAACTTATTTAAACACATCTTAAGGATACCTCAAAATAGCTGCAAGCCAAAAAACCATTAATATACCTTCTAAATCAAAAATCTGTCGCTATCTTAGAATCAAGGGAAAAAAGATATATTAAAGTGATGATAAACTTTTTATAAAAATATAACAAATTTGCAGTATATCAAACCCTTGATTATCAATAATAGCGTGAACTGTTTCAGTTAATCCATCAAGTAATCAGCCATATCTCTCTTCTTACTGAACACAAACAATAATTCTCGTATTTTGTAACTATCCTCATCAGATATCTAACGTATAACCATAAAAATTATAATTTGGAGTTTAGCTTTCGGAATTTATTGGAACATGTAAGTAAAAAAATTACTTATTTTTCTGACATTGTAGCAATTGTGCGAGCAATAATTGAGCAGGGAATGAGATTGAACACGTTGACTGCAAAAACATTGTAAAATATAGACTTGAAAAAGATTATTTTTACATCCTATTCATCGAAATTAAAAATATTTTATATTAAAGATCCCTCTTTGTGTTAGTCACTCGATAACATAACTAATCACACATTGAGGGTTTTCTTACATAATCGAAATTACTCTGAGTTTCTAATAAAAAACGAAGCAAAAGTGCTTGAAATTATTGGTAGCGCACCAGTTACATCCGTATTTGACTATGCAGTATCTTTTAATCAACCTCATAATTTGACATCTAATCGAATAATGCAACTGATTCTCGACACAATTCGTCAGAAAATAACAAATTTCTCAAGATTTGATTTGGTAGGCTTTTTCCACAACTCTTTTGAGAGAGACTACATTCATTTTGGTCAATACAAAAATATCGCAGAGAATATCGCTCAATTTATTTAAACAAGAATATCCACATACTCTATTGAGACCCACATTTAATTCATCAAATTTATCATATCGCAGCCAGGTGTGAACCCAAAGGATTACTACTCTCGATTAGTCGATTATTTTAACAAGCAAGGTGATTTCAATACTATGCACAGCTTATATTATTGGTTATCGCACACCTCCTACTAGTTCACTGATTAAGAAGCTAAAATGGTTGAAAAAATAATGAAAAGAAATTTTTACCAAGGAATTTTTTATTTCTTAATGTTGGAAACTAAAATGGAACCACCATTTCGATCAGAAATAGTTACTAAAATAGCGGACAAAATCTGCAAGTCAATATCGTAACATTAGGAAGCTAAATAGTTGGAGAAGGCAAAAGATGACAGAGAATTTACAGTTCTGAATAAAATTTACTACCAGTATTTAAAACTGACTTATCCAAACTAAACTAAATCTCTTGAAATACCTTAGCATCAGCTCGGCAAACACTCATTTGCATTTAAATTTTCAAACATTTTAGCAATATTAGTATGATTTACTATATTTAGGAATCAGTTGCAAAGATTACTCAACATCAGCTTGAGAAACTTCCTCAATTTGGCGAAGAAAACCACGTTTTTAGGATTGAGTTTTTATTTTTTTTAACTTAGACAATTTGTTTTCGTAATCTTAAATTCAAAAAGAGTGGGAGCGATCTATGAGCACTAATTTATAAAGCGAGCAGTTGGCTTGCTGGTGGGAGAACCCGTCTAAGTGATTTTACTACCCTTCAACAAACAAAAATCTACTTTTTATTTTCTCAAGCAAAGTATCTAATCTTCTATTTAGAACTCAATAAATTTCTGTCAATTTAGCAAGTAGCTTAACTAGAAGGCCTCATCATGGGAGAGAAGGATAAATCAAAATCCATGAACTAACCAAATTAGTCCATTGAAATTTGATGACTTGTGCCATTCAAGATTATTATATTTAAATTCACTCTTTGATATCATAAACCTCTTTTATAGTTAATGTAATCAGAAGGGCCTTGTATTGAAGAGGGTGAAGATTTTATTGTGATTCCTGAATGCAGTGAAGAATAGCAAATTCAAATGGAAATAGAGCATCGCCAACGTCTTGAGCTTTTCTATTCTGCGTCAAAAAAATATGCGATATAAAATTGGTATGACTAACTTCAGAAATTGACATTTAAATCAATATCTTTCACCATGACAAACATCGAAGCATACTATCTAAGTTCTCGTTACCATTAAGAGATCATTCAATTAAATAAACCACAAATTAAGGATGCAGAGAAAAGTCTTATCAAAAAGGTAGATAACTTCATATTTTAAAACTTTCCTAATGGCTGCTTTATGAAACTATCAACTCGCAGTCCAAAGGATCGAGGATGGGATTATCGAGAAGAAAATATTAAAAATTACCATGTAAAAAAGCTAGCAAATGAACTGCAGGGAACAGTTAATCACTTAGATAAAGTTGCAATCAACAAAATATATCGATATTTTCTTTAATAAAGCAAAGATCAGCTTAAAGTAACTTCAGGGGAGCAATTTATTAACATTTTTAGTCGTAGCGACAGAATTCAGATTGACATTAACGATATGGCATATATCCATCAAAATATGTTTGGAAGGTTTTCTAAAAGCGATTATGAGCAATCAGATGAACCCTTTATAGGAGTATGGGGAAGATAATGGGTTGACTGTTCTTGGATGGAATAGTTCAGGTGTTTTTACAATAACTATACACTCACAGCAATATCTCAATATGATCAACGGTGTTTCTTTCCATAGTTACAAAATAAATAAAACTATATTAAGGATAAAATTTACCTGTTTTTTGAGAAGGCAAAACCTCAGCTTCAGGCACTGCAGTTATCTCAAGGAGTGATGGATGTTATTGTGAGGCTTGATAATGATAAAGATCCAATTCTCATTTAAATTAACATCTTCGACCATAACTCGCGTGGTAGTCTTTTCAGTTGGGAAACTGATCGTAAGATAATAGAAGAAGGGCCCCTCACTGTTCGAATATTAAATGAAGAAAAAAGCATTCCTAAATGGGAACTGACTAAGATGATGGGAATGATATAGAAAGGAATTGATACAGTAATTGAGTAAGTTATGAAAAAACTGGAATTAGAATAATAATGGAAAAATTACGAATGATTTCATAAACTCATACTTAATTGAATCATTCATTTGAAGATACACTTCAATACTATTAAGTCTATTAAGTCTATTACTCGAAAAAATGCTTCTTTGACATTTCCCATCCAACTACTGTTACTTTTTTTAGAGCAATGCCCATCAAAAAGGCAAATATCATTGCCACTAATGCCACATAAAGCATAAAACGCTTCCCTAAATCGCCTTATATCTACTGGACTGATTCTTCTGTATCTCCTTCTCAAGATATTCTAGCCGATGCCTTCGTTCCTATACGTTCTTGACAACATCATCGAGTTGTTCCTTGACGTTTATCCGTTCAGATTCTCCTCCATCCAGAAGATAATTCACCAAATGAGAGTTTTTCATCATACTTCTTTTAGCTACAGACAAAGAATGTCCCATAATGGATGGAGTAGCAGTCAAAACAGCTGAACTTGACGTTTTAGATTGCAGTTCCAGCCGACCCAATTCCTTATCTTTAGTCTTAGAAGTTTCTTTCTTGTAGTCTCTAAGTGAAGAGTTGAATACATAATGACTTTAAATTTGCGTTCTATGGGTGGTTTATTGGGAACCGTGACTAACAGTTTAAATCGATCGTGAAGACACTGTTCAAGTGGGGTTTGTTCTTTGATCAGAATATTGATATAACGCACGGTCTGAGATTGAATCATATTGCCAGACGTTTCAGAGACGAGATATGCATTACGATTGGTTGTTTGAAGCTGAAAATGTAAAGGCCCCTCTACTGACAAAGGCTTGATGATTTTTATTGTAGAAGCAGATTGAAATTCGTTTCTATAGAACACAATTACGTTCTACGGTTCAATTTGTATTAGTTATCCACCTTATGGTTCGCATTTCTGATCAAATCCGTATACACTGAGGCGAGAGGGACCACTCAATAGTGAGGGAGATCCTTCTTTCATGCGCTTTTAATGATAATTATATGCTTTTGAACTGATCAGTAATTAATGGATCATTCTATAAATTACCATATTGTTTAAGCAATCTGACCAGATTTGAATATTGTGCTTTTATTAAGCGAAAGAGTGATTATATATTGCTATAATTGTAAAATATGCAAGGAGAGGAATAGATATATTTTGTCTTACCTTTACAACAGGCTCATTTCAGATTAATTCCAGAAGTTTCAACCGTAGTGACAGTGGATATGATTCAACAGGATCACTCATCTGAGGCTGTTTTAAACGCACTTAAGTATCGATACCCATTGAAATGGCTAGGAAAAGGAGCATAAAATCTCACTGTTCTCTGTATTCCAGCTCGCGAACATAGGATATGCTATGAAAAATAAATCAAAACTACCTATCCGGCATTAATCAAGATTTAAAAATAAGGTGATTTAACAGGATATCTTTCCGGACGTCGCTCAGCACTTCTTGTTTATAAAGATAAACTGATTCGATATAAAGGATGTGGCAATGATCGCTAAGGATTTGTTCTATAAAACAATCAATTAAGAGGAAGTCATTTCATACACACAGCCAAGCGATAACTCTTCATGACTAGACTCATCAATAATATCTTAATAGAAGAATTCGGGGAAGCTTCTGCCAATTTCCCTGTCTCCTTCTACGAGTTTCCCTCTCATTTTAAAGATTCCATTTTACGAAATGATCTCCCTCTATTTAGTAAATATTGCTGCGTCTTCGAGACACGTGGGGATCGAAGAGTTGGCACTCATCTCATCAGTCCACTTGAAATACTATTTTTAAATATAATAGACCTTGCAGATCTTCAATTAGAAAAGTTTTTCCGAGAACGGTCTCGCTATGATGAATTTGGCGTTGTATAATTACTAGTTGATTACGAGCTTTCTTTATCAAATGGAGAAACTTTTTTACAAAAATATGATCAAAGCTAGTAGTTTAAGAATTATACTACTCTTTCTGAATTGAAACAATATCAAACTAAGCCAATCAAAGCAGTTAATAATCTTCAAGAAATTATTAAGAACATAGGCACAAAATTTAACGGATAGAATAGCAAAATTCATGAACTTTTAAAAGGTGAAGTGAACTGGATTGACATTATCAGGTTGATTTTGGAGAAAATGGGATGGGAGATGGGACAAGTCAAGCGTACTTTCTGTTAGAAGGGAATTAACTGGGGATTTTTCAATGATCATGGATATTGGCATTGCAACGCTCATCTTAATAACTTTGTTATTACTCCTCCAAAAGATAACTCAAGATTAGTTCTACCACTTGATTTCGATCTCGCATTCACTGAGGAGGAATATATCAACATTGATGAGGAGACGCCAAGCTACGGTTCAAATGATGATGCCAATTTTCAACAACTACTTTTGTCTGAATACAATGCAATGGAGACATCTCTGTCGGGAGTAGAGGTGATGAACTTTAAGTATAGTATTGAGGAAGCGGCAAAGGAGCCTAGTCTTGATATTCGCATGGCCAGAGTTATATTTCGAGATACACTGATTCGCAGTTTTCGCTGGGGCATGCGTAAGGAAAAATCAGAATATATTCGTATCAATATGGAGTGGAATCAAAACATTTAAAATATTCGAAGATTAGTAAAGAGTTGCTTATAATTATCCGCTGATTTTCAAACTTGATAAGAACAATATACTTTTTACATTTAAAAATTTTGATTTATTTGTTCATTCTCATCAGTTGATATCTGTTCGTATGAGATTGGAATTGATACATATTCGAAAGAGAACGAAAAAATATTAGATTAAAAAAATATCAAAGTTTTATTCTTAATGCCTTTTTGTTGATAGTTGGGCAGCATTTATTATCCATGACATCCGTTCTAAATCAAGAAACTGTTCAAAAACACGTACTCGAATACTGCAAACCTGATGACTACAGAGCCTGGCTTGGCCTATTTCAGTCACTAGCCATTTAATTAATGGCTGTTGCCCTCATACATTTTTAGATGCCCATCCTCGGTTGGACTCTTCACAGCTTGGTGACAGTGAGATTATTTGTGCAGTTTCATGATATGGCACATCATTCATACTTCTCATCCATGACCTTAAATCGCTACATTGGTAAGTTATTGGGAATCTACATGCATTTTCCTTTCAACTCTTGGAGAAACGGACACAATTATCACCATAAGCATTTTGGGAACTTGGATCGACTTGATCTCTCTCAGACCATACTTTTTACTAAAAAACAGTATGAAAACATGTCACGACCAATGAAGATTCTGGTTCGCATAGTGAGGGAACCAGTGATCTTCTTCTTCGTCACTGCACCTTTTGTTTGGTTCGTTGGACTGTTCTACGGCATCAGTAGAAAGGAGGGAATAATAAGCGCTTCTTTCATCGAGAAAATGCTCTCAGTAGTAATTTTTACTTGGGTTTGTCCCTTATTCGGAATATCTGCCCTCGGAATGTGGATAACAGTCTACATGACCAACATAATGGGCACAATGCTGTTCCATTTGCAGCACTCAGTGAATCTACCCTACCGCGAACGCAAAGAAAAATGGAATTTCGCCAAAGCTGCTTTATAAGGGAGTACCTTCTTGCCGATGCCTCAACCCTTAAAGATCTTTACCAATGGCATTGAATATCACCATATTCATCATCTCAACACCAATGTGGCTTCTTATGCTATTGAAGCCTGTCACTATGATCTAGAAAGCAAGGCCAGTAACTCCTAATAAAGCCAATGGGAACTATTAGGCATTAATAAGGTTGATTTTCTCTTAGCGATTAAGAGTTTGTTCAATGTAATGCTTGATGAGGACACTCAGAGACTAGAGCCCTTTTCATACGGCAGATGATATGAAGGATTTTAGTTATTAGTTAAAATTAAGTAGAAAATTATCAGGAGAAAGAGATAATAAGTTCGAAGATTATCATTATGGGTTGTAGTGAGTTCGGTGTGTTGATACGCAGGACTCAAACTCTTAAAGATAGTCTGAATGAGATAGAATTACATTTGCAGTAATGGTCATTGAACCCATATTTTTTTTAACAGAGATGAAAATCAATTTGTTGACGGCGACAAGGATCTTTTTTTCGCTGAAGTTTATCTTTTGATATTTTGTTTTATGACTCAACAGACTTATCCATTAAGGCTATTATAAGCTTCAAGTCAACTATTCAATTATATTCAATTCAATCGTAATTTTGATCTGAATTAAAGATATGTTTTAGGTATAGATATGTTTTAGGTATATCAATCAGAAACCCTTGATGTAGCTCTCAGCTTTGTATTTGTTGAGTAATCCTCTAACAACCTCGATGTATTCGAGCTCAGCTTGACCTTTGGCTTTGCCTTTTTGCCCAGTCCATGCAGCCCACTTGGCTTTGGCTTCGAATTGGACTGCCCATGGTTCGGCGGTTGTGTTGTCTCCAATGGTAGCCTGTTTGAACAATCCATAAAGTGACAATTTCTCATCATTGGTGATTTTCTCCAATTTTGGGTCGTTTTTGGTGGCATTGATAGCTGTGACTGCGTTGTTGAAAGCTTCTGTCATTAGTAAGATATGTTGATGATTAATTATTTATTAAAGTAGATTATTAACAAGCACATATCATGATGACGCTGATAGCATAAATAATTATAGTTTTGAAAAAAAGGGTGAAATCTAATCTGCAGCAATATACCAGCTATTGTTGACCTTTAGTCGAAGTACTATATCCCAAATGCAATCAATGAATATTAAAAATATTTAGTGCAGGTATTTTCAAGTATATTTTTTAAAAATTGATCTTGAAGGACGATATAGCTAAACCATAATTTATTGCATGATAGGATTCAAAATATTTATTTCCATCCTTTCAAATAGCTTTGAAATATATATAACTATTGTATCCGTATATGAAGGAGTCTAGAAATTTAAAGACTTTCGTATCCAAATTTATCCAAGAGCGGGAAGTCGAAAACTTTCCTCATCTTTACATAGTTGGTGAGTTTATAGAGACGCAGACAAGCAGACAGGACCCTATCGACGTATTCAGGAAGCTATTAATGCGGCAGAACCTAAATCTCTTATCAAAATATCATAAGGATTCTACTAATAGAATCTGGTAATCACGTAGAGTTGAAATGAGTCAGTAAACCCCTTAGGCTTGAGCCTTAAGATACAAGGCAATAATAAAAACGAGACAAGATAGGAGTGGTGGTATTAGCTGGTGAAGGAATAGGGCTGCGAATTCGGCTGACTTAATTTGATGAAGAGTGTTAATTATCGGGTATTAAGTTCTCTCACTCTGGTAATTCCTCAAATTCACTGAAGAAGTAATTGATGCAACATGAACACTTGCTCCATGCATTTTAACCTGAGAATGGTGTTCACTAACTGGAGAGCTAGTTTGTTAATCACACAACGCCTGATAAGATGGAAAGCATAATCTTGCTGCTCGAACGAGGTAGGGCAAAAGTTGATAACTGCATATTCAGTTTAAACTATCTTGTTAAAAGTTGCTCTTCTATCATTCCGGCGTTATGGATCGAGAAAGACGGTAAACTGACTCTATCAAGCTGTGAGATTAAAGGTCACGAAACCAAAGAGACCATCGGGATAGTTTGCCGTATGGGTACTCTTTTAATGTAAAATTCAACAGTAAATCATCATCGAGGAGGAGGAATACTAATTTGGGGTTTGAGGGATAATCATTCCCGTATTATAAAAAATATAATTGAAGACAATGAGTAAGTGGGTGTGCATGTGGTGGGAGAGGAGTTCAAACTTAAAATTATTAGTAATAGTATCCACAGAAACGGAGTTGGTATAAAAGTAGGATTAGCTTGTGAACCGTAGGTGAGTCGCAACCTCATCAACTAAAACAAAGAGGGAATATAAATCTATTCTTCATTTCCTAATATCTCATTAAACAAAATCGAGAAGAATACAGGAAATGGAATAATTTGCCGTAGTTATAAAAAATTCATCTGCAAAGCTGTAATTAGGAGGAACGTGGGCATTGCAGGCAATGGATTAAATGGAGTTGTTTTACAAGGTGAAAATAACCGCAGTCAGTTACTGGAAAACCATTTAATCGGATTTAATGGAGAGACAGGAGTGAAAGTTGAGCACAAAGCTTTTCCAACAATCAACGGCAACAAAATATATAAAAACTATAAATAAGGATTGCTGGTTGTATAAGATAGTAATGCCATCATTTAGCGGAATGAGATCACTCACAATATCCTTTGCAACGTTGCCATCGGGGGAATCAACTCACATCACTCCCTTTTAACAGAAAACATCATTGCTGACAGTCCCAGTGCAGGCTTATACATCATACGGTCTGGACAACTTAAAATTATGCGGAACGATATTACCCGTAACCAAGATGGAATATTAATTTGTGGAGGAAAACCATAGTTGAGGCGCAATCATATTTCCTAAAATCGTAACAATGGAGTTGTCTGCTAGCAAATGGCGAATCCTCATTTGATTGATAATTTTGTTGTGCGTAATAGCTCTGTTGGGCTTCTACTTAGGGACACCAGCTGTACACAAGGAGCAGTGATTCATTCTAATATCCTGTCGAGCAATGAAATCGACCTTGGTTTGCAGGAATGTAATTAGAAGCTCATTGCAGAGCTGTCCTATAGTAACACAATCGAAGGAGATGTATACTAACCTGAAGATGTACCCTGTGAAATCATGTGATGCCTATATTTGTGAGTATTATTATTTTAAGCTGTTTATAAAAATTCATTATTTATATCCAATTGTCTGTTGTGCTCAGTTAGTAGTCACTATTAACCACAACAATGTGCGAAGAAAGTGAGGCTATATTTTATCCATTATGCTCAGAAATCAAAAATTAGGAAATTCAATTCAATAGTAATATTGAAGACAAAGAAAAAGTTAAAATTTAAGAACAATATGGAAGACGAATCAAAGACAAAAGTAAAACAAACAAAGGAGCCAAAAACTTAAATTCTGCACTAGAATAATAGATAAGCAATGATAAATCAATCAAACGCTAATCTTAGCATTCTGAAGACAATTCTTTAAAAAATAAAAAAAAGCATAAGTCGAAATCATCAGATCCAAATGAACGTGATCTTTGCGAAGCCATCCTCCTTATTAAAAAGAAATTGCCAAACCGATCATTGGAGAGGACAATCAAAAGATTATTTGAAAGGGTTGAAGAACAACAAAAACGAGATTAAGCTAGAAAAATACTCAAAAAAGATAATACTAAAATATAGGAGTAACAAATTGATAAAGTCTCCATGGATGCTATCAGCTCTTAAAATTAACAATAGTTTTTAGAAAGAGAGTCAAATGCTAGTGCAAGTGACTGTGGTTTGATCAATAATTCGATGTTTCAACTAAAACCCGATAAAGTGGTGCTTGCTGGCAGAAAAGCTTCATGCTATCATGATAATGCTGGTCAAATTGCAGCGCTATCACATTAATTTTACAAGGTGAATAGTCCAACTGCTGAAGGGTTGGAAGCAATGCAAAATAATCTTGCTAAACTTCCCATTTATAGCAAATCTCGACCTGAAACCATCGCCATTCCAGAGTAAAACGTTTATCAATCAGCAATAAATCATAAAAAGAGACGCAATATCATATTTCACTTTAAACAAAGTGAAACACTCAAAACTGAGTTTCACAATCCCTCAACTGCATAAATGTATAAGCAAAAGCGAGAGCTTACTCAAACTTATTTATAGCGAGGCTTAGGAATAACTAAAAAGATTGACAATGAACTGCCAAAGATTAATATGAGTCTCAAAAAATATAGGGTATCTTTAGTGTGTGTGGTTACTGAGGCCTATCGCAGATTGGAATCTTTTATATCTAAAGAATGTCAGCGTACAATCAAGTACATCAATCAAGAGCAAATGCGTTCAATCCATAGCATTTTGATTCACTGCAGAGTCAACTTGGACCCAAATTCTTCCTAAACTTTCTTTAAATTTTTAAGAATTTGTTTTGGACTGGGAGATGTTAGCATTTCTGATGATTAGGCTGTTTAACTCTACGTTAACATACACAGACATCTTTTTGGAAAAAATACTACGATGTAAATGCTTTAGCACATGGGGCGTGTCAGCAACAGGAGATAGTTGCAAACTGTTATGAAATAGCTTTCCCAAAAAGTGGCTTATGATCAGTATAGGCATTCAAAAGTTGGAAGCAGCAAATATGA
>Ga0302186_10003113_pt1 | contig 12351 bp, 2 predicted proteins | sample II_Bog_E1_2_FD_198782 | JGI IMG/M metagenome (GOLD analysis project Ga0302186, IMG submission 198782) | Peat permafrost microbial communities from Stordalen Mire near Abisko, Sweden - II_Bog_E1_1 | ecosystem: Environmental > Terrestrial > Soil > Wetlands > Peat | place: Sweden: Abisko, Stordalen... | reverse complement strand
TAGTTTATAAAAAAGAATTAAATATTATAAATCAAAACTATAATTTAGAGTTTATTTATAAGAAAAACAATTATAATAGAGATAATAATTAGAACCCTTACCTTTATCAAAACTTAAAGGTTTTTGACTAATACAAAAAAATAATCTATAATACTATCTTTTATTATTTTAATACAAATACCTTAGTCTTCTAGTATATAATAGATATATTACTTTATAGTAAAAGCCTTGTTCTATCTTCCTTAGAAAAGAAAAAGGAGGAACTATTTAAAATAATATAAATATATATTAAAGATCTACTATTTAGTTTTAGAAAATCTATATAAAAACTAATTACTAAAACCTAGAGATTTATTAAAAATACTTATTAGATTATAATTATATAAGTAGTAAATAATTTTCCTATTATAAAGTCTAGATTATAGATAAATAAGTTATTAAAAATATTTTAAAAAGGTTTACCAATAAGGATTTAAATAAAAAACTCAAAAAATAGAATTACTTAAAACAAAACTCTTATCAAAACAAATATTAATAAAAAAAGTAACTAATATTATAATTACTAAATTATAAGAATTTAAGACTATAATTAATAAAAAGTATATATATATCCCTAGATCCTATAAGAATCTTATCTATTATTAATAATTTCTGATAATAGTATAGAAAAACCTTTTCTATTTACTATAAATTATTAGAAAAACTATAGATATAATAGAGACAAGACTTAGAATAAGGAAAATCACTAGGACAATACTATTCTTAGAAATGTATTTAAAGAATTTAGTATATTAAACTATACTAGTATCAAGACTAGAAAAAACTAGATAAAAAAACCAAATAACTAAGAATAAATTATAAAATATTCAGGAAATAGATAATATAGTAATACCTAATTATTAGTAATATAGAAAACTTATATAAAATATTTACTATACAATCTTTTATCATATCTACTAAGATACTAAGAACTAGAACAATTACTAACTTTAGTAGAAAATATTTATATACTAAAACTTAGTTAATATAAAACTATTAAAAAATAACTAATTATTAAAAAACTAAAAAGTACTAAAAAAATAAACTATTTTTTAAATACTAGAAAAAACCTAGAACAAGATATAAACATTAGTTTTATATTATAAGAAAAAGATAATAACTTTTTATAATAATTAAAATTAAAAGATTACAATACTAAGCTATAATAGACTTAAAAGTAATAAACAATTTTCTTAATTTAAGTACTATAAAGAATAATAGATTAGCTTATTAATTCAAGATATAATTATATTTCTTAGTACTAATAATAAGAAAAAATAAAAAATAAAATAATAATAAAATAATTTATAAAATAATAAAGATATTTATGTTAATTAAAAATAGGTATACCAAAAAAATATAGTTTAATCTTATTAAAATTTTATGAATAATAATTCTTAGTATACCTTAATTAGTATAATACAACCCTAAGATTAATTAGATCAAAAGTATAATATAGTTTAGTTAATATAACTATTTAGGTATAAGTAGTATACTAAAAATAAAAATCTACTCTACCAAACAAAAAGAATTATATACAGCTTTACTATCAAAAAAGAATCTAGTCTAGGCCTTTATTTTAAAGATAATTCTGGAAATATATAAGAAATATAAACAGATATTTTAGAAAAAAACAAATAAGTCTATTTTTTCAAAGTACTAGTCATAAAACTATAAAATACTAATTATAAAAGGAAAGATACTTTTATCTAGATTTCTATACTAGATTTCAAAAAGAGAGTTTAGAATTCTTAAGAAATTTCTAGATAAGAACCTGACTAAGAGATTTATAAAAAGATCCTTTTTCCTTTATATAAGTCTAATACTTTAGATTAAAAAGAAAAATAATAAACCTAGATTATATATAGATTATTAATATCTTAATATAATAATTATCAAAAATTAATATCTACTTTTACTAATTAATAAACTACAAAATAGATTTAAAAGAGTTAAGTTTATAATAACCTTAGATCTAAAAGATATATTTAATTAGATTTATATAAAGAAAAGATATAAATAGAAAATGATTTTCAAAATCTATTAACGTGGTTTATCAGGACCTCGCGTATATCAGGACTCCGCGTACTTTTCTATATTTTCCTACCTTATTACTTTAACATACATTTTCTCAACAACTACAAATGTCAATTCAAACCTAAGAAGTACAAATTATCCTTACTATTAAGATTATCTAGATATCCAAAAAGCTAAGCCGTCGAAAAGCTGCAAAGATTTATAAAGTCCCTGAAACTACATTACACAACAGAATAAACGGTATAACTTCTCTTCCTGAATATCGGCTAGCAAATACTAATTTGAATAAACTCGAAGAACAAATTATTATTAATTATATACTTGATCAGGATTCCAGAAGGTTTTCTCCCCAATAAGCTAATGTAGAAGATATGGCGAATTAGTTACAAAAAACACGTTGAACCAAACCTGTTAGTAAACTCTAGATACATTACTTTATATAACACCACCCAGAATTAAAAATATATTTTAATCATATTTATAATTTCCAAAGAGCCTTGTACGAAGATCCTGAGCTAATTGGTATATAGTTCCAGCTAGTTTAGAATATATAGGTAAAGTATAGTATAGTAGATAGTGATTTCTATAACTTCGATGAGACCGGCTTTTCTATAGGTATGATTATACCTGAAATAGTTATTACATATACCGATCAATGTGGTACAGCCAAAGGAATACAGCTAGGCAATCGGGAATAGGCAACAGCAATTGTTTATATTAATAATAAAGATTAGAATATCCCTTCATTTTTAGCTATTCAAGGCCTTAACTACCTTATAAACTAGTATTCCGAGACTAACCTTCTATATAACTAGGTTATTAAAACTACAAATAATAGGTAAACAAATAATAAAACAGGTCTAGAATAGCTGAAATACTTTGATAAATATACTATTCCTTATATAAAAGGTCTATATCGGATACTGGTTTTAAATAGATATAAAAGTCACGAATTAATCGAATTCTAAGAGTATTACAAGATCTATAATATTATAACTCTTGAATTACCTCCTTATTCTTTTTATTTAATCCAGCTACTTAATATTAAATATTTTAGTATATTAAAGTAGATGTATAGCCGGCAAATCAAAGGCTTTATAAAGACTTATATCTATTATATTACTAAGGTCGAGTTCTTTATAGTCTTTAAAAAAGTATATCTATAGTCAATTATAGTCTAAAATACCTAAGCTGGATTCTATAGAACTAGTCTAATTCTCTTTGATCCTCAAGTAGTAATCTCAAAGCTTAATATTAAATTACGGATTTTAATATTTATTAGTCTTTCTTTTGTTAATACTAACCCTTGGGTCTTTTAGATACTATATAACCTGACTAATACTCTTTTGTAGATAACTTTAGTTTAAGATTATATTGCCTATCATTAAGAAAGTTTGTTAACATCTCTTTTTTCAATAGTTATTATATTAATAAAAGATATAAAGATTTTAGTTTATAAGATGATTTTTATATCTATTGAATTATATACTTTTTATAAGATAAATAAAACACTTTCTAAGTATCGGAGAGCTAAAAAGAATCGTATTTATTAAGGAAGTATATTTATTATAGAGGATATATATGATATTTTGGTCTAGGAAGAGGTGGATAAACAAATTCGATGTAATAAATACTCTAGAGGAGATCGCTAGAATGAGGGGTAATTAGATACGTAATATTGTAGAAATTGTGGGAAGACTGGTTATAATACACGGACTTGTCAAGAAGATATAGATATATCTAGTTTATTAGATTCCGAGTAGTTTTTATTAATTTAATATGTGGTGGTTGAATAATTATAATTTAAAGTAGTGGGGTAGTAGAAAAGTGCGCGGGGTCCTGATATACACGAGGTCCTGATAAACTACGTTATAGGCTTTATAAATACTTAATTATACTCTTTGGTCTAATAAATATACTAGCTATTTTTTAAAAAATAATTAATAGTATTTTATACTAATACTTAAATATTTTTATTATAGTTTATTTAAATAATATTTTTATTTTTTCTAAAAATAAGAACAAATATATATAATATATCTTATTAGTATTAGAAAAACTTATAAAAACAAAAATAATCTTTAATCTAAATAAGTACAAATTCTATAAAAAGAAGATTAAGTTCTTAGGTTTTTTTATTAGTACTTAGAAAATACAAATCCTTTTAAAAAAGATCTAGATAATCTAAGAGTAGTCTTATCTTTATAATATCAAAGTAGTCCAGTTCTTTTTAGGATTTGCTAACTTTTCAAAGAGATTTATTAAAAACTATTTAAAACTAGTAAAGTCTTTTATATAGCTTATATATAATAATCAACCCTTTAAGCAAATAGATAATTAAGAGATAGTACCCTGTTTACTTAAAAACAAAACTACAGAATTACCTATTCTTAGTATATTTATTTAGAAATTATCAATTATTATTAAGATAAATACTTTCGACTTTGTAATTAGAGATTATCTTAATCAAAAAGAAAAGTATAGTAAATTAAGACTAATAACTTACTATTTAAAAAAGATATCTTTTATAAAACTAAATTATAATATATGTAATAAAAAATTACTAATAATAATAATAGTATTTAAGTAATAGAGACCCTACTTAGAATTACCTAACTCAATAATATAAATATAAATAAACTATAAAAATCTTATTAGCTTTATAATTACTAAAATACTAAATCAAAAATAAGTCAAATAGTCTAAAATACTAGCCTTTTTTAATTTTATTATCTTATACTAAAAGAATATAAAAAATATTAGAGTAAATATACTTAATAAAAGATAAAATTATATAAAAAAGTCTATATCTAGACCTACTACAGTATTTAAAAAGATAAACAAAGGCCTTACTTATAATTATAATACTAAAAAATACTTATCTAAAACAAATTATTAAAAAGGTATATTTAATAGATAAATATATATAGTAAATTTCCTAGAAACCTATAATAAACTTTTTCCTAAATAAACAAAGACTTTTTAAATATAAAGAACTAGTTTATATTCCTAGTAAATTACAAATGAGTTTTATATAAAAATAATACTTATTATCAGTTTATAAATACTAAAGAATTAATTAGATCTTTAATAGAATATCCAAAAACTATTATTTATCAGGTTTACAAAAATAAATAAAAAAAGTAATTAAGAATTATAATCTTTATAATAAAAGTAAGTTAAATTAATATATACCTTATAAACTATTAACCAATCTAGCTATACTAAGGAAAATATAAGTATTTATAGTCTTTGACTTTATAATTAAGTTTTTATCTTCTAAAGAACTTATAATATATATATATTATAATTTGATTTAGATAGTTACAAACCAGTTTATCAAATATAGATATTTTATACTATATAAAGAAAGTAGTATAATAGAGAAATTAGTATATATATTTCTAAAGATTATTATATTATAATATAGTATACTAATAAAAATCATCTCTAATAAAGATAAACTCTTTATTTCCAAGTTCTAAAGAATATTAATAATTAGACTAGATATATATTATAAGTTATTTATAGTTTTTTATCTATAAACAAATAAATAAATAAAAAGATTTAATTAGTCTTTAGAATAGTACTTAAAAATCTTTATTAATTAATAATAAAATAACTAGGTATTATTACTACTTTTGGCCTAGTTTACTTATAATAATACAAGTAATAAGACCACAGGAACTATACTATTCTATACTAATTATAGCTACTACCTAAACGTATATTAATAACTAAAGGCCAGAGAGTTAATTTCTAAGTTGGCTAGACTAGTAACTAATAGATTTATTAGATTATATTAATAGTTATTAAAAAATATAAAATTCAAAAACAAATAAATAAAAAAGTTTATAAATAAGAAAAGATCCAAAATATTAGTATTACCTCTGAAAACAAAATATATTTACTAAGATAATATATAAAAACTAAATAACTAAATAATAAACTAGATTTTAAAAGGCTAGGCTTATATCTAGTACTAGAAAAGAAAAGACCTATTAATTATAAACTATAACTATTTAATAAGTCAAAGATCTACTCTATATTTTATATTTTTTTACTAGAATCGATAGATAATATACTAATAGATTATAGTACTAGTATCTTTCTTATCAACAATACTATTAAATATAAAGTAAAGAAAATTATTAACTACCAAAAAACAAATAAATATCTAGAATACTTTATTAATTAGATTAATTACCTATCTTTAGAAAACTTTTAGAAATTATTTACTAATTTTAATTACTTAAAAAAACTCTAGAATTATTATTACAAATATTTACTAAAAATACTAGAAAATCTTTGAAACTTAGGGATAGTATCTTTTTTTTCGCAAAAATAGTAAAGAAATTAAAAACTAGTAATCAGAAAGTAAATAGATCTCTTTTTAAAAAAAGAAATAGTACTAGATAATATATAAGCTTTTAAAAAAAGTAATATACTCTTTTTATTACTACCTTCTCAGGCTTATATATATATATTTTCTATATATATATATACTTGGAATAGTATTTCGAAAATTTTTTATTAATAAAACATTCCTTGGCTTAAACTCTATAGAAATTGTATTTATATACTTCTACTCTGTTTTTACAAATATACTTAGAGAATACAAAATATTCCTTTTTTTTTTTATAATTAAAGAAATTATTTATCTAATATTTTAATTTTTAAAAATATAAGTTTAGTCTTAACAAAAAAACTATCTTTAAACTATAGTCAATAGATTAGGACAATCTAGTCAAAAGAAAAATAGTATTATAATTATATAGATTAGATTTACAAAATAAAGCCTTAGTCTAAGTATTTACTTGGATAAAGCCTAGACTTCTAAAGCCCTAGACTTATCTAGAGGACTTCTCTAGGAAAAGCTTTTATTTACCTATATATATAGTATTCTCTTACATAGGTAGGAGTATATACTTAACTCATTTATAATTCCTTATTATAAAGTAATACTTGCTTTACTATATACTGTTCCTATTCAGGCCACGTGACCACTATACATAGTCAGACCCCTTAGTCCATTACAATTGTAAAGAAATAATCTGATCTGAATATATTTTATAAATAATAAATAAAGTACTAGACTTAAAAATATATTTATAAATAATTTATAAAGTATTAACTTTAATAAATATAAGTAAATAGAATATATATATCTTTTTCAAATACTATAAATATATATATATATATATATATATATATATTATAATTAACTAATTATATATCTCTTTTGAATCTAATATCTATAAATAATCTGTAAACTAGATTGTAACTAGTTATTTATTATAATATATAAGACTTTTTATCTATTATATAAAAGATAATAAATAAAAGAATTACTTGTTTTAACAATATATACTATTTTTTAGAATATATATCAGTATTAAAAAACTCTAAAATAATTAATGAAATAGATTTTAAAAAGATTTTTTTAGAATAATTCTTTATTTTAAAATAATTACAAAAGACTTTGTTTAAAAATACAATTCTAATTACTATTATATATATCTAATATATCTATTCTTTTAATAAAATCTAATAAAAAATAAAAAATACTTATATCTACAAAACAAGAAAAAATATTCTAGTATTAATAGTATACTAGAAATACTAGAATTGTATAATCTTATATTTATTTTTATAGTATTAAAAAATAAGTCTAATTACTAGAAATACTTTTAGTATATCTTTATCTACTAGAATTACCAGTAAATTCTAGTAAAGTATAAAAATTATAATAAAATATAATAAGTTTTGTTCTATTTTAATTAATTTAAATTTTTAGTATATATATAAATAGAAATATTAAAAATCTATTTAAATATTATAGTTATAGTTTATAACTATAGATTACAGTATTTAATTTAGTATTTATATAATAATATATATATATATCTATATATAGAAATTGTTTAATTTAACTATATTTTTAATTTTTATAATTATAATATAAATATTTATTATATAGTAATATATTTAAATATTAGAAATTATTTATATAATATATATATATATGGTTTTTTATTTAAAATATAATTTCTTATTAGTATAGTTTAAAATATAGCTTAATAACTTAGTCTAAACTAATATTAAAAAAAATTATAATCTAAATATATTATAATTTTTAAAAAAAAAATTCTAAAATTACTAAAATTATTCTATTAATACTAGAATATATAAATTAGTTTAAAAAATCTCTAAAAATACTAGTAGTATATTAGAAATACTTTTAGAAAAAAGATATTTTTACAGTGTTTTTTGTTTTGTAAATATAAAATAGAATATCTAAATATATTTATTAGTATTTGTTATAGATTCGTAAACAACTTATTATAACTAGTCTGTTTATTTAAGATTTCTATAGTTTTTTATTTTTTGTATATCTATATTAAATCTTCTTTTATATTATTGAGAGACAATCTAATCTGAATAAGTTTTATAGTAAAGAATATAGTACTAGACTTGAAAAACAAGTTTATAAATAATTTATAAGATATTAGTTTTTATAGATATAAATAAATAAAGTATATATATATATAGTTTAAAGAAAAACAAATATATTGCTTTTTATTACTATTCTTTTCAAATACTATAGAAATATATATATATATATAAAATATAATTATGTGATTATACAAAGTTTATATAATTAACTAACTATATATACTTTCTAAATTTAATATCTATAAATAATCTATAAACTAGACTACAACTAGTTCTTTACAACAATATTTAATATTTTAAAAATAAAATCTATTACTTTATTACTATATTTTATTATACAGTTTTATAATATTATATTAGATTTTTAATTAAAACTAAATATTTCTAGATTTATAATTTTTCTTAGATTTTTCTTAAATTTTGGATTAATTATAAATCTTGATTTTTATTATAATTTTCTTATTTATAAAACTTATTAAACTTATTATAATAAATATATATATATTCTTTTAATTCTATATTTTGTTATAATTACTAGATAGTTTATAGTCTAAGACCTAGCAACTAGATTGTAAAAGAACTATAAATAGAGATTACGGGACACGGTTACGTAATAGACCGAAAAGACCCTAAAAAAGGTCTATAACGGTCCAAAGATCTATAGAAATCTAGAAGTCCACAAAAATCCTAGATATTTATAAGGTTCTAAAGAATTCATTTTTATATAAATAATATATTTTTTTTATTTGGATAGGAACTTATACTCAATTCATTTTATATTCTTTTATATTTAGTTAATATATAGTAATACTAGTTTTATTATATATTATTCTTATTCAGGTCACGTGACTACTATATATAATTAGACTCTTTTAATTCTGTTATATTTTGAGTATTATTCTGAAGAATACTAGTAATACAAAAATATAGATACAATGTTTATTATTAGAAAAGGATTTACTGATTATTTAACAATACTTTTTTTATTTACAATAAAGAAGATTAATAAAGTTATTAAGTATAAGTTTCTAGAGCTATATAAAAGAAAGTATAGTAAATTTAAGATATTTTTAACGTAATTAGATCTCTATTTAGTTTTTAATAAAATATACTTTGTTTTTCAAATTGAGTAGGTCTACTAAGTAACTACTTTTCTTTAGGGTAAGGCTATAGAGTAGATAGAGGATTACTTATTAGACTATATAGAATATAAGTTCTTTGCTAAGTACTATACTAAGGATTGTATTCAAAAAATAATCGATATATTTTATATATAAGAAGGTTTTAAGATCTAGATGAGATTAGTTTTTGGGGTTTTGAATAAAAGGGATGATATAGAGAGAATAATCGAAAATCTATACTAAAAAGGCTTAGCAATCACTTACTCGAGGGATTTCTAGAAGTATATAATCCAAATAAAGTAGAAAGATATAGCTTTATCAATAGTTTATTACTAGAGTCTAAAGAATCTTATCAAAGACAAATTCTTTAGGATTAGTAAACTCGATAACTTGTTAGAGATAATCATCAAAATATATAAAATAAATAATCGTTTTTACTTTAAGAACTAAAAAAAGAAAAGAAAATATAGAGGCTATAAAAGAATAAATACAGTAAAATACCTAAAAAAACAATAACTAATCAAATTCTATAGAATTAAATATGATTACTAAATATTTAACTCTATAAAAGAAGTAGAAATATATGAAGAATAGAATTTGTTTTTCTTGTAGAAAAATAGATTATATAATAAAGAATTGTTGTTTAAAGAGTAAAAATACTTTTGCTATACAAATAATTTGTAAGGAAGAATTAAATGTTATGAGTCGAGACTATAACTTGAAATCTATTTATAAAGAAAGTAATTACAATAGGAATAACAATTAAAATCTTTTATTTTTACTAGACTCAAAAGAAATGATTTTGAAGGATAAAACAAGATAGGCTAGAGAAGTAGAGGTTTTTGAATAATATAAAGAAAAGATATATATTACTATTCTTTGTTATTCTGATGTAGATGTTTTGGTTTTCTAGTTTATAGTAGATGTTTTGTTTTGCGAGAAAAATCTTATACTATTTTCTTTTGAAAAAAAACAAGGAAAAGCTATTTGAGATAATCTAAATATATATCAAAGATTTGTTATTTAGTTTCTAAAGATTTATATAAGAACTGATTACAGGAACCCGAAGTTCTATAGAAAGCATTTATTCGACTATAGTAATCTAAATAGTATATAATTTCTTTATTATAAGATCTAGGTTCCAGATAGATAGATTATTGAGGAATAATTCTAGAGAGTTTATTAGTAGAGATTTGGATGAAAAACTTAAAAAGGCCGAACTATTAAAAGTAAAGTTTTTGTTTAGTCAAGTAATTACAGAAAAGGTAATAGATATTATAATTGCTAAGTTACAGAAATTTTGTATAGTAATTGGTAGGGAATATACTGGTACTTCTAGGATCTACAAGGATTTTATCTACTATTAGTAATTCCTAGTAATAATCTAGGAAAATCTCTTATACTTGTTCTAGATAATTCAAGAAATAGTAGATACAAGGGAAAAAAATCTCAAAGCAAAAAGGATTACTAGAACAATATTATACTTGAAAATATATTCAAAGAATTTGATATATTAGACTGTACTAGAATTGAAACTAGAAGAAATTAAATAAAAGAATCAAGTAGCTAAAGAAAAGTTATGGAATATTTGGGAAGTAAATAATATAGTAATACCTGATTATTAGCAATACAAGAAATTTATATAAAGTATTTATTATACAAATTTCTGTCTTATTTATCAAAGTACTAAAAATTAAAATAACTATTAGCCTTGACAGAAAATACTTGTATACTAAAACTTAATTAGTATAGAACTATTGAAAAATAATTAACTATCAAAAAACTAGGAGGTACTAAAGGAAATAAACTATCCCTTAAATATCAGAAAAAACCTAGACTAAAATATAAGTACTAGTTATATATTATAGAGAAAAAATAACAACTCTTTATAGTAGTTAAAATAAAAGGACTACAATACCAAGCTATAATAGACTTAGATATAATAAACAATTTCCTTAATATAAAGATAATAAAGGATAATAGATTAGTATAATAATTCAAAGTACAATTGTATTCCTTAGTATTAGTAATAGGGGAAGATATGAAAGAAAATAATAGTAGGGTTATCTACGAAATAATGAAAATACTTATATTAATTAAGAGTAAATATATTAAAGAGATATAGTTCGATTTTATTAATATTTTGTAAATAATGATTTTTGGTATATTTTAGTTAGTATAGTATAATCCAAGGATTAATTGGATTAAAGGAATTATATAGTTTAGCTAATGTAATTATTTAGATATAAGTAGTATACTAAAAACAGAAATCTATTTTACCAAATAGAAAGAGTTGTGTATAGCTTTATTATCGAAAGAGGATTTAGCTCAGGTCTCTATTCTAAGGATAATTTTGGAAGTGTATAAGAAATATGAACAGATATTTCGAGAAGAAACAGATGAGTCTACTTTTCCGAAACATTAACTATAGAATTACAAAATACTAATTATAGAGAGAAAAGTATTTCTATTTGGATTTCTATACTAGATTTCAAAGAAAGAGTTTATGGTTTTGAAGAAGTTTTTGGATAAGAATTTAATCAAGAGATTTATTAGAAAATCCTTTTCTTTTTATGTAAATTTAATGTTTTAGATTAAAAAGAAAAATAGTAAATTCAAACTATATATAGATTACTGATATTTTAATATAATAATTATCAAAGATTAATATTTGTTTTCACTAATTAACAAATTACAG
>Ga0302186_10003112_pt1 | contig 12352 bp, 5 predicted proteins | sample II_Bog_E1_2_FD_198782 | JGI IMG/M metagenome (GOLD analysis project Ga0302186, IMG submission 198782) | Peat permafrost microbial communities from Stordalen Mire near Abisko, Sweden - II_Bog_E1_1 | ecosystem: Environmental > Terrestrial > Soil > Wetlands > Peat | place: Sweden: Abisko, Stordalen... | reverse complement strand
TGAAAATTCTCGATGTTTTCAGAATAGGTGTATTTGCGCAATCTCTCAGGAATTTCTACATATTTTCAGATAAACCCACCATGAAAACTCTTTAAAAAACCTCTAAAAATGACATTCTCTTCAATAAAAACCCATGTTCTAAATTTCCTCCTATTTTCTTTCCTGGAATGGGTGGGATCTTAAAAAAACCTTTTATAAACATAGGGAAAATATTTATAAAAATACCATAATTCCTTGGTAAGTTTTGACGAAAAATGTTCTCAAAGTAAAAAATTCAGAGAATCTTCTTGAAACAGGAAAAGGTTCGCCATTGACTTTCGTGATGATTTTAAATAAAGCGTAGCCTGGATTTAAGAAGGAACCAGGCCTCACATCGAAGCTATAAAAGTTCTAAGTAAATTAAAAATGAGGAAGTTGATTAGACTTGAGAATATCGATTTCTATGAGATCCTGTTCTTTGATGGTGGATTTCGTAGAGGTTCGGCAATTGGCATAATTCTCATAATTATCGCTTGATTTCTTGAGATTAAATTTCTTTAAGAAATTAATATCTTAGAAAAAATGGCTTATCGAACCGAATCTTCATGATTGATATTAGGCGAGCTTTTGCTTCCTGTCTATTATATTAATATAATGACTTTATAGGCTTTTTTTTTATGTTTTTATTACTTTTTTCATGATATCATCCATACCACTTGTCAAATTTTCCGATTTCTTTGGTGGAATAAAGCCTTTTCCATTGTTTTTATCTTGATTTCTCCGATATTCCTTCACAGCCTCTGATAATTCATCGAAGCCCCAAAGATCTATATTAGATCCACCTATAAGTTTATTTAGAGAAATTATTTTGGGGACGTTTTAAAAGAAAAAACCTTCAGGCTTCTTCGCATTGAGGAACTCTTGAAAGCCGAAACCATCGTAACCACGATCTAGGATCTCGGTTTTGAGATACATCTGTTTCTTTTGACGTTCTTCATCACCTTCCATTGGATTAATCTTGAGGGAGTTTTGTTATAAAATGTTTATAAAAAGAATTAAAAAAAAAAGGGAAAAATAGTTGAGTTTTATCAAATTTTTCAAAAACTGAAATCCAATTTGAGAAAAATTGCTAATTTCATTATAAAAAATAGCTTGAAAATGTGGTTATTTAAAAAAAAAATAGCATTTTAACAACTGTGGATATTTCAAAAAAAAATAGCATTTTAACAACAACACTTTTTATTTAAAAAGAAAATTTTAAATTGATCGAATGTCCAATCCTCGTTTTTCATTCTCTTTCATCCTTTCTTTACTCATCGAGATTCTCGAATCGAATTCCTCAAATACTTTGCTTTCACAATATTTCAACATTTTTTCCTTGGTGTTGTATTTCTCTCAGATTTTGAGTTATTTCGCGAAATTCGGCTTTGATTATTATGATGAAAAATTGTCTTTCCTATTGAATGTGTTCTATTATACCAATTTCGCGAATTTCCTTTATATTTTCCAATCAAGATCCCTGCTAATTTTCGTTTATGTTCTTGTGATATTGATAACGATCTCTTTTTATCTTTATTTCATTTTATTGTCCTTCCTGCAACTTTATTTCAAAATCAAATGGAAAACCAAAGCCCTATTCAAAATCATTAATATGATGATCGCGGCCTTTTTTAAAGTCTTTTTCTGGATGTTTATCCTACCTTTTCTGGAGATTCTGATTAATCCATTGAATTGTGCTCTAGAAGGGTCTTTTGTGGCTTCATGCTCAGAGAAATTCAATACCATTTTCCTAATACCTTCATTTATTACGAGCTTCTTGATAATCGTTATGGGGATCATGCATCTCCTATTACATAGTAATTATAAATTCCTGGATTTACATGACATCAACCTCAAACTCAACATTTTCTCTTGCACAGGCTTTTTAATCAGATGTTCGTTGCCTCTTTTATTTCCTTTGGTTTATCAAAAAATCTTCATTTTGATCATTTTGATGCATATGTTCGCTTTTTTCAGTCTATTAAATTTCGTTAAGAACTTCCCAATCAGATCTCCTGTGCTAAATCCCTTATTTTCCTCATTATTATTGAGCTTTGAGATGATTTTATTAACTATGACCTTTTGGGCATATTTTGGGGTTCTTCTTGAAGAAACAGTCTTTTATATCATAATGATTGGGATGGTGCTTTGTTTTAAATTAGGCTGGACTTTTTCCTATTCTAAGAAATTCAATATTTTCTTGAGTAATTTCTCTTATAAAGGTTTTGTGGATTATGCTTTGGAAGAAATGTTCTATCTCTTTAATAATTTCCAAGGATCCACTAGCAATTTCTTCTTAATGTTAGGAATATTGAAATTCCATACGAAAGCATGTTCGAATCCTCTTTGCAAGCTCAAATCAAAAACGATGAAAAAATTCCATGAATTACCACTTATCAAGAAAACCAACATCATAAATTCGTTTATTTTGCAACGATTTACCAAAGAAATCGAAAAGGAATGCAAAATCAAAGGCAATATGAATGAAGTCCTCATTTTCAAATATATCAGTTATCTCATCAATTCCAATTGTAACACCTCCAAAGCCTTCTATGAAACCCAAAAAATAAAATTGTTATATCAACATCGCACTTTTCTCGGTGAAATCCTCATTGCATCTTTATTGAAGAAAGTTGAGAAGAAAATCCAGGAAATTGAAAAGGAAAAGTCTATAGCCCAAAGAAAAACCTTAGAGAAAAGCCTTGAAGTTTCTAGTTTTTTCCGCATTTGTAGAGAAAAACATCTCATGGAGGAAAAATTAAAGAAACTCATTCAATTGAAAATCAGTTTCTGGGAGACTTATAAAGAAGGCTTTGAATCATATGATCATTTATTGAAGAGTTTATCAGATTTATTTAGTAAAATCGGTTCTTTTCAAGAACATTTGAAGGAATTATCGATGTTATCTGTAGATCAATATGAGAAAATTGTTTTGTTTCGATTTTATTCGATATTCCATTGCATAATATTCAATCAATTGCCTGAGGCGCTTCAATTTGAAGAACAAATTGATAATATCAGAAAGAGATTCATACATATAGATAAAGAAAAGCTTTCGCCTCTGATGTTTCTGAAAGATAATGTAGTGGTTTGTGAAGCCAGTTTCTTGAATTCTAATGGAAAAATCCTGGAAACTTCGAAAACAGAGAAATTAGCAAAATTTTTTGGTTATTCCATGCAAGATCTCAAACTTGTAAATACTATTGATGCCTTTATGCCGAAATTTATAGCAGATTATCATTCCAAGCTCATTTTCTGGAGTTATGTCAAGACTAGAAAGGAACAAATAGCATATGAATGGGAGGTAAATTCTCATGCGAAAGATAAAGAAGGGTTTCTCTTTCCTGTGAAAATGATATTAGGGTACAATTTCCATTATATGAATGATTATGTGGCTAATGCAGGGATCATGAGAATCCAAGATAACGGTTATGAGGAGGTATTGATCAATCCAGAAGGCAATATCCTGGGTTTTAATCGAGAGTTTTTCGAATTTTTCCAAAATAAATACCCTACTATTACTATAAAACAGCTTGAAGCCGCTTGTCTTTATTGTATAATACCTAGAGTGAAGGAAATTATCGAAAAAGAAGGAGTTTTTAAAGAAAGAAAAACCTTAGCGATTCGGAATCAACTTTGTGTTATAACTTTACCCCATAATCTTGTTGATATAATAGAAGTGCTTCTATATTATCGCTTGGAGGTGGAAAAGATGGAAGGTGCCTCAGAAAAAAACTCTGGGTATGTGTCTTCTTCTAATACTTACAGAACCAATAGAAGCACCTATTCGAATAACCCCACAAAGAACTCGACAGCTGCAAGGACTTTGAAACAAAATAAAGACCTTTTTATCAGATTGAACAATTTCATCTTAAAGACACAGAGTCTAAAGACGAAAAAGGAAGTAATCATCGGTTTATTTCAAGACCATACTCTCACACCAGAAAGCATTATGGACAAACTCATAGAACCACATCATTCCGACAGATGCAAAACTGTGGTTGATCTTAGCTTCAAATATCTTAGATATGGCAAAGCACAGAGCAATTTGATTTCAATCGGACAAGTGGCTTTCACCAAAATAAATCAAATTGAGAAAAGCGAAGCATATGCACTTAAAGAACAAAATTTTGAAGAATCCATGATTTCGGGTGATTTGGGTAAACCTATGGCAAAAGAAGAATCCATGATTTCAGATAATGTGCTTAAGCCTATTACTTTACCTCCACAAAATCAACCTGAATTCGGATTGGAATTTGAAAGACTCATGATCAGCAACCCAACCTCAAGAAGCCAACCAGACTCTAAAATCAATGTGATTAAAGCTAATTATAGTGCTGAAAGCTTTGAAAATAAAGAGAAAAATCTCTACTTTGTTGAAAAAAAAGCAGATGTCAAATTCAACCTCTTGCAAACCAAAGAGGAAGAGAAAGAAGTCAATTTTATTCCAGTATTATTCTCAATGAAAACCGAGGAAATTAAAGAAAAAGATGAGAAAATCTTGGAAAACTTTGAAAATATGAAATTATCGTTGAAATCTTCATCAAAAAGCAAAACCAGCGATGAGAATAAAATCAAGAAGGTTGAAGGCAAAAATCAAACTACTGAACAATTCGTTTTGAAAGAAATGGAAATGCAAGGGTCGGTGAAGAGTTCCTCAACAAATACAGGCAAAAATTCTTTTAATGTCTTGACGATCTTAGGGATGATGCATAAAAAACTACCGAAAAACATGTTAAAATTGAATTATCTGTTGATTTTGCAAATAATCCTGATACTTTGTTTCTGTGTGATATATTATATGTTTGCAGGACAATATATCAGTAGTTCCTATGAGCCTTTAAAGATTGCATTCACAAATCAAATGCAGATAAATGCCGCTATAGCCGTTGCGACAACTGTTTTTGTAAATCTTGAAAATTATCAATTAGGGTTTAAAAACCTGTCTAATTTTGAATTAAATGAAATGTTCGTGATTTTAGATAAGAGATATGAAACAGCGACAGAGCTCTTTTATCAGGATCGAAATACAGTAGAAAACTTTGATTTTTCTAACTATTTACAAAATTTGTATGTTACTTATGTGGATTATAATGATTTCATAGCAAAACAAGTGCTTTTGGCTGATGAGACTGATATTCTATTGGATGTGACAAATACGGTGCTAAAAATCAGGAATGTTTTCAATATGCAGGACATTATTTTGGTGTTGCCTCGAAATTATATCGATTATCTGATTGTTACTAAACCTTTAAGAGATAGGATGATGAATGAATTCTTGAATTCTAATGATGTTATCACACAAAAACTGATTATTCTTTTGATTATAGCTATATCTTTTGTGGGAATAATGAAATTATATGAGTTCTTTATCTTATCAGACTTTTATTATAAGATCACTAGATTGTTGAACATTTTCCTGAGAAATAGTGCGAAAGATGCTATAAATGAGGTGTTTTTCTTAAAGGAAATCTTAGAAAATATTAAAGATCAAGGCAGGACCTTCATGGTAATAAACTTTTCAGGCCGTTTATTGAATAAACGCAATTATGCCATTCAAAGTGAAGAAGATAATAACCTGAATCAAAATAGAGCCCAAAATAAGGAAAAACAAATGAAAAAATCCAAGAAAAAACAATTTTCATTAAAAAAGAGCCATAATATGATTTCAAGTCTTCATCCCTTCTCCAAAACCAAAATATTGCTCTTTCTATTTATTACAGGAGGTTGCTGCATATTATATTTCGCCTTTGATTATTATTACTGGATCTCTTGTAATAGTAATATCCAATCTCTTCTCGTAAGAACTGATGTGGTCGTTAATCTCTTCCTTTATTCAGTTACAGCCCCGACTATTAACAACCTTCTCCTAAGGGAAATCATTAAAAGAGACCCTGAATACGAAGCTTCTGGTGCTGAATATCAGATTCATGCGAACAGATTGAGCGAATTGTCTGATTTATTGGATAGCAGAACGGCTTCATTAGAAAGCTATCTAGAGGAGCTACCGAGTGATATCTTAGTGGTTGCAGAAGAACTCAATGATCCTTTATTTGATGAGATTATTGTAGGTAATGTATGTCAAGTCTTACAAATAAAAGGAATTATTGATGATGATGAATATAATTTCTGTATAACTTGCTTCAATGGAGCGATGAATAAAGGCATATTAGGCGCTTTGAATCAATATTTAAATCAAATGATATCAATTAGATACTTATCTAATATAACCAATTTGAATACTGATGAGGAGAATTTGCAAAGCATTGCAAATATTAAAAATTTTATAATCAGTGCAAGTTATTCAGACATTGTCATGGGTCCTGTCTTTTTGAATAATGCTCTATTATTGTTTTATGACTTTTTCTCACAATTTTATTTGAATCAATTATATACAAGTATTGGACAATTGACGGTGTTTGTCTGGATCATGTGCACGATTTGTGCTGTTGGTATGACGATTTTAATGTGGATCTTATGGGCTTTTCTGAAGAAAATGTATAATATGGCTATGGGCAGCTTGGAATTGATTCCTTTGGAGAAATTGTCATTCGATGAACAGACCATTTTCCTAATTAAGAACTTTTATAAAGAGCAAATCTAGGGAAGAAAATGTTGGAAAAAAAATTATATTGTTTGGAAAAACAATTATATAAGATTTTTTAATCAATAAAAAGAATTTAATGAATAAAAATCGAATTAGTAAAATAATTTGATAATAATATTATCCATGAAAACACTTATTTTGTTTAATTGTTGTATAAAAATAGATTGAAAACAAGTATTTCCATTAATATTTCCATTTTTTCATTTTAAATTTAATTTTCTTTATTTAAAAAAATTCATCTTTATCGATTATAGTTTCTTTTCTTCATTCGCATGGCTATGACAGTGGCTTCATCATTATCATCACTTTCATCATTATTATCATTATTCCCAGCATTTCTCTTGATTGGTCGATTTTTCCTCATTCTCATAGTCATTTCTTCAGCTATCCTGCCATCCGCTTTAAACGATTTAATAGACATATCATCCTGAGCATTCAATCTATCATGATCCCTCTTCATATCTCTAATTTTTTCCATTAAAATATTCCATTTATTTTGTCTTTCTATCATTTCACCCTCTCTTTTCTCAGTCATCAAATCAGCTATCTCATATGCTGCATAATTCACGATAACTCCAATATTTCCATTCAATAAGGCCTTTTCTTCATCTAAAGTTATTGCAAACTCACTAGAAATCACTCTCAAAACCTCAGTCCCTTCCAAAGAGAGATATTTTATTTGTGCTTGGAATAAGATCTTCTTATTTTCCTTTAAAATTTTCTTCTTCCTCTTGAAAACGTAGCCTTTCACTGCGAATTTAAATGAAACTTTGGTGGTTTCTGTGATATTTCCCATATCTTTCCTGCAAACGCTGCCTCCTTCTGATAAGGTCCTCGCATCTTCTCCCACGAATCGTAGGAAACTAGGCAAATACATCGTAACAAACACTTTTCTACCTATTATATTCTCATTTAACATCGCCCTGATTTCATGATTGATCACACTAGGATTGACTCTTTCTATATTACCATTGGTTTTCTCTGCCATTTTGCCTAATATTGCCAATTTACTAGTCTGTTCACCCATTATCGTCATTATATTAATCATCACCCCTGATTCATCTGCCAAATCACTAACTTTATCATAAATTCCAATCTCCACATTATCTCCAATCGTCAAATCTCCAAAACCCACATTTGCAAGACCATCAGTGCACAAAATCACCATAGAACCAGGTTTCCCAGTTGAAGCCAGACCTACTGAAGCCACCAAAGCAGGACCTAACGCAGTCTTCCCCTTTTCTGGATTATCTTTATAAGTGTTAATAACAGTTTGGAAGTTTTGGGAGACATATTGAGTCATTAAATTTTGGGAAGCTTTACCCACTTCAAGACATTTGTCATAATTCAAGAGATCTCCTCCAGATAAAAATTGGGGGGAATAACGGCCATCACCTGCAACCAACACATCATCACTAAAGACCACGATACCGATTTTCCTATTTGGGGACTCCTCCTTCATCTTATTCAATTCCTTTTGAATTGCTTTGATCAGACAATTTTTCCTAGTGACATGACTTTTCATGCCTGGAGACCTCATCGCTTGCAATTGAGCCTCATATTCCACAGGGGAAAGCACTGCTTTCAACATTTCGAGCTCTTCTTTATTAATGTTCTCGTTCTCATATTGTGCTGACATGTTCGCAGGAATCTCGATGCTTGAACTCATACTCCCACTATTGTCCAGACAAAAAATCACAGAGATATCGTCATTCACATTAATGTTAGATGGTTGAATTTGATTCAATGCATAAAACACCTCAGGATCTTTAGGTTGAAAGCTGTTTGATGCATTCTCTATCTCATTGATATGGCCACAAAAATCACATACCCAATATGAATCCACCTCATTTCTCAGATTCTCTACTTCAAATTTCTCTTGGATTTTACGATGTTTTGAAGGGATTTTACGAGGAGTACCTTCTTGACCTTCGTTTTTTCCCTCTTCTTCTGATGAATCTAGGATAATGGGTTTTTTGCTTTTTTTCTTGGGTTTTTTATTGATTTCGTCTATATGGTAAGAAGAAATCAACTTTGGCTTGATTGGAACTGAATCTGGTGAATATTCAAGAATTTGTTGACGGGAATAGATTTTGGTTGAGGAATTGAGGACGGAATAACAACTTTCACATGGAATTGGCTTGAGAGGGGATTGGAGATTCTTCCAGAATTTCATGGAAGAAAAGGGAAGGGATAAAATGTTAGTATCACAAGTGCCTTCTTCTCCATTTTCCATAATAAGAGTATATTTAGATGCTTGTTCCATTTTTATTTATTTTAATTATTTATAGAACTTTGAATTTTCATGGAATCATAAAGGGGCTTTTATAGAAAATTTAAGCTTTTTAGGAAATTTATGTTTTGTTGGCTTATATTTAATTTTGAAAATTATATTTAAATTGAAAAAAAAATTTTTTAATTATATATAAAATTTATTATATTTTCTTTATTTTTTCAGTCGATCCGACCAAAAGTCAAAAATAGAAAAAAAACTATAATAAAAAAAAAATTTTCATTTTCCTTTAATATTTTTTCGATAAAATTAAACTATAAATTATTTCTCACTAACATTTAAAAAAAATTCATTCTCTTCCTTCCAATTTCTATTTCAAATCAATTCAATTCACATTTTTCTCCACAAAACTTTTTAAATTTTTTAGCACATCCTTTTGAGCAACATCCTTCACTTTCTTCAACATTTTCTTTAAATCAGCAACCTTTTCCTTTCCATTGCAATTCTTCTTCGCCTCATATTTCAACATAAATTCCTCTAAAAATTCCCTCAACTCCATAAGAAAATCCACCCATTTTTCGAATTCCATATCATCGAATTTCACTTTCAAATCATTCAATCCAACCGTTTTATTGAGCTTTTTCTTTTGATTGTCCTTGAATTTATCGGGACTATCGAATTTCTTCAAAATCTCGAATATTAACTTGATTCCATTGATTTTCTCACAGATATCTTGGGATTTCTGATATAATTCCTTTAAAATCTGCAACCCATTATTGGTTTTTTTATCTTCTTCCAGTGGTAAAATCTTTGGTAAATTCACTATATCTTTCAATATTTCATTGAATCCGGCATTGCTGAAATTCTTCGAAAAATTCGAGAGTTTCTTCAATGTTTTCATATCGAAACAAGCCAAATATTCTTGGATTTTCTCTTGATAATTGCTTTGGAAATCCTCAAGATTTTCATTGGTTTTTGTGAGAATGACCAATTCTTTTAACCTTGTTTTTTCTAATTTGTCCATAAAAACAGAGAATTCCTCTTCAAATTTAAAGAGAATTTCCAGAGCATCAAAGAAATCATTGTTATTGACGATTAATTTATAGTCATTTTCCTTGAAAACAATGTCAAATTCCAAGAAATTCGCTAAATTGAAATATAACATATTGAGAAATTCCACCATTTCCTCTATTATAACCACTGCCTGCTTATTAAATAGATTCACAGCTTCATTATTCACGATTTTCTTCGCTTTGGCTGATAAAATATAAAGTTCCTGAGCAAAACCCTTGATTTTCTTCAAAGTTTCTGGACTAAACCATTCATTATCCTTTTGAAACGCTGATAAAGTCTTGATCTTATAAATAGCTTTGAGACTTCCAACCAATGTCTGAAAAACTCTTAGCCAATAATCGATAGAAGTTACATATTTCTCAACTTCTTTGAGATATTTGTAATATTCTTGATGCACATTGATGACATTACAGAAGAATTTCTTGAATTCTTTACATTTCCTTATATAATTCTCGATTTCTTCATATTTCTCTGCGTTTTCTTCAAATCGAGATTTCCCTTCCATGACTAAAGTCTTTAAAATCGAATTGAAATGACTTTCATACTGTAAGAAGCTCTTTTTTTCCTTTTCGAACTCTTGACTTTGGCTTTCAATATCGAAAAGACTCTTATTTCTCTGGATATATCTTTCTAAACAATATAATAAGTCTTCTTTATTGAATTCCTCTTGATTTTTCTCGTTTTTTGGAGATTCTTTCAAAGGAATTATCTCTTTTGAGCTGGTTTTTCTGTTCATTTGTGGTTCTAAAGGGTCCAATTTTAAGGTTGTTGAGAATTCAGAGATGGTCTTATTGAAGAATTCCTTATGATTAAAGTTGTCTTTCGACTTTTCCTTTGAAATCACCTGCAATTCCTCGAAATTGCGTTGGAATAAACTAAGACTTTGTCCCAGAAATTGGATTTTAGCAGCCAAAACGATTTTTTTATTCGAATGATAGAAGTTTTCCTCGAGATTTTGTTCTATAAAAAACACATTTTTCAGGATTTTCTCTATATCAACAATAGTTTCCTGATTGATATTGTTAATATCAAGAGAATCGATAAGATTTATAGCAATTTTACGGTTCAGAACCTTTTTCCCAAGCTTTTCCAAATAATAATTCATGAGGAAACTACTGGCTTTGATCAATTCAGCGTAAAGACTCTCACATTTGTCTCGGAGTTCTTCATTATTATTGAATGCGGATTTATATTCTCGGAAGTGATTTATCAAGTTTTCAAGCTTGGCGTTCATGGAAATGAATTTTTCTTCTTCAAGATCTTCATCTAATTTCCTGATTGTGAGGAGAAGCTTGAAGATTTGCTTGGATTCTTTGATATCTTCATTCATTGCGGCGATCACTTTTAGATCAGGACCTTTTATTTAAAAAGATTAGAGTTGTGTAAATAGAAAATGCAAAATTCAAATTTATTTGTAAATATTAAAAAAATTGTAAAAGTATTTGATTTGTGCTTTTACAAAAAAACCTATTAAATTCCATGAAGAATTATTAGTAATAATAAATTAATTCAAATTTATTTGTAAATATTAAAAAAATTGTAACAAGTATATGATGGTTTTTAAGAAAAAAGTAAGAATTTGTCCGAAGAAATATTAATAATAATGATAAAAAGATATTAAGAAAAACATTAGTAACTTATGTTATTTGTAATAAATATTAATTAATAAGAAATTTGTCAACTATAAACAAATTATAAGAAAAAAATCAGAAAAAAATATATATTATATAACCTTTGAAATGCGCGATTAGATTATTCAAGTTCTTAAAGCTCCATTCTATAGAATCTGTGAGTCTGAGTTCATTCTTGTTTTTCTGTTCTGAATCCACAAACAAAATATTCGACTTCTTCAACAAGATATTCGCTTCCTGATAAACAACACTCAAACTCGTTAAATTCCTTAAGAAATCCTCGATTTCCATCGAATTCGCCTTGACTGCGGCTTCAAACCCTTCGCTTTTTTCCTTTAATTTACTCATGATTTTCTCTAGATCGTTTTCTTGAACAGTCATATTCTTAATGAAATCCAATTGATTTTGTCCTAAAATGACTCTTTTGAGCAATTTCTCATAGATTCTTTCCGTTTCTTCAATAATACTATACAAAACCACCGAAAATTCATTATTAGAGATTTTTTCCTTTCTATATCTCTTGATTTCCTTAGCCAATTTCATCAATTCCATCTTTAAACGATTAATCTCATATAATTTATCAATAAAAACGTCATTTTGTTGAAAGCCTGGGCTACTTTGTAAGAAAGTCTCTAGACTTCCTATTTTTGAGAAGAATGTCTGAGGTTTTTCCACACTATAATTGAAGACCTTTCGAAAAATTAGGTTAAATTTATTAATTTTTTCGTTGAAAATAACGCACTCTTTCACCGCAGGCTCCAGCTTTAACACTTCCGTCAGCTTTTTCTC
>Ga0302186_10003111_pt1 | contig 12357 bp, 11 predicted proteins | sample II_Bog_E1_2_FD_198782 | JGI IMG/M metagenome (GOLD analysis project Ga0302186, IMG submission 198782) | Peat permafrost microbial communities from Stordalen Mire near Abisko, Sweden - II_Bog_E1_1 | ecosystem: Environmental > Terrestrial > Soil > Wetlands > Peat | place: Sweden: Abisko... | reverse complement strand
AAAAAAATTATTTTTTTTTAAAAACACAAATATTGGCAAATTTAAAAAATGCATATTATTTTATTCTCAAGTTTTGGGTTTTTTTTTTTGACAAATATTTAATATTTACCGTAAATTTTTTTTTTGGGTAGAAAAATAACCGAATTTTTTCAGGACCTTTTTAATGTTGGGCCTTTTGAAGTATGGCTAATGGCTAATAGCAGGTTTTTGGCTCACTTGCTGTCCTGAAGTAATGTCCTCATTAATTCTTTCTCTAAATTTTTCCACTAGAGTCAGGAATTCTCTCTTGTGAAGCTTTGATGCCAGGTTTCACTAAACTTCTGAATACAAAAATAAATAAAAAATATTGTTTTAAATTCGCAAAATGTTGAAAATTTAACATTTGAAAGTTGACAGATATATAATAAGGAAGACATTTACGAAATTTTAATAAAACTAATTTTTATCAAAAGTTTGGAATTTTTCTTATATATCTCATTATTAATGAAACGTTAATAAAGGTCCTTGAAAAAAGGATGAGTAAGTGCTTTCGAGGCGCTGATTCTTTTTTCTGGTAAAAACATCAGCATTTTCATCAACAAATCCAGAAAAATCTCCATATTATCAAACACTCCACTGAACTTCTTCTTCAAATTCTGTCCTTTAATATTCTTAAATTCATTGAATATCTTCGCGTCAAAAGGCACTCTTTTCGCTAATTCCCTTAATTCTTCCTCATTCGGAGACCCTAGAACATCGAATATCGCGAATAATTGATCACCATCGGTTTCGCCTTGAAAAAGCGGTTGTAAACTCACTAATTCAGCGAAAATGCATCCCAAAGCTTTTTAAAATAAATAATTATATGAGTATATATAGAGAAAAAACCCCAAATATCAATAGCTGTTGTATAATTTGTGATGCAAAGGATTAATTCCGGGGCACGATAATATCGTGAAACGATGTAGGGAGTGTTTTTTCCTGAAGGTTCTATGATTTTCGCACTGCCGAAATCGCAGATTTTCAAAACGTCTTGACTATTACAAAGGATGTTTTCGCTAAAATATGTCTATATTATATTCATAAAAATTAAAGGAAGAAATACGGTTTGAGGTCTCTATGTGCGATATCTTTAAAATGAAGGAAGATGAGTTTTTTAAATAAAATGCGGGTTTTTTTTTTACTTTTTTCATGAATGAATTCGAGTCCCTTCAAAATTTGGAATACATAGCTCTTATTAATATAAGGTTAGTTAGAAGAAGAAAAAAGCTTGTTTTAAAATGAACTTTTATAGTCATTTCAGGGAATTTCTGTTTTTTCTTTAAATTGCCCTGTAATATACTTTCCAAATTTGTCTCCATATATTCGAACACGATATTTTGAATGAGTTTATTTTCCTCAGATTTCGTATAGAAAATATCCTATCATATAAACCTAAATAAACTCCCCTCCTAATAAAATTACCAATATCTTCACTATATGATCGGAATCCTTCACTTCAAGCAAAATCTCGAACTCTCTACTCAATTGATTACCTAATTTCTCTATTCTTTTCAAAGCCACTTTCCTTTGATTCGTATGATCGAAAGCCTCAAACACAAAGCCAAAGGCTCCTGATCCCAAAACCTTCACAATTTCATAATTTGGAGGGTTCATTCTTAATATCAAGGAAATTTAATCAATAATTAAGTCTTTTTTTCCTCGTGTTTAATCGATTTCCTTGAAATTAAGAAATTTAAAAAGGCTTTTAATTTAGAACTTCAAGTTTCTTTAATTCCCTAAAAGCCTTTTAATTAGTAAATGGTTTTAATTAGAAATGTTTTTAATTAAAATAAGTCAAGGCTTTTGTTTTTAATTAAAAACTCGGAAAAGAAGCGAAAATGTTAATTAAACTGCTCTAAAATGCTGGAAGTCTCCGAAAACAGCATTTATGACGCTTTGCAATCAAGTTCCGATCAAGGCGAAGGTGTTTTTCTTCTCGATGACCCTCCTTTCTTCAAAATGAAGACTTCCAAGCTTTCAAAGGAGATTTTCCTCTTGATTTTGACTGCGATCCCCTATTCGAGTTCTTTGATTCTTTCTTATTTTCCGAATGCCTTGAATCTCTATTTCATTAGTAAAAATAACGATTTGCTTGAAATTTGTGCTATTGGGAGTTTCCTTATAGTGGCTAATATAACTGGATGCTTACTTCTCAATGCTTTAAATGCAGAAATTGGCAAAAGTATATCAATTCTTAATGATCAACCGAATGTGAGTTTCAAAGCTCCTTATAATAAATATACCACAGGTCTTTATTTCCATAGAGGAATGGTTTTGGGCAGTATATTTATGATATTTTGGTTCATTTTATTAGGATATTTAGGGAAAATAGGCGAGACGTTTTGGGATTTATCGCCAGAATTCACTGGGAAATTAGAGGAATATGCGTTATTTCTCTTGCCATCGATTTATTTCAGTTTTTCCTTTGATTTGACGAGGAATTTATTGATTTCTTGTGATGTTTTAAATCTGCCTTGTAGTTTCTTGATATTGACCATTTTCCTTCATTATTTGTTTTGTGTCTTATTCGAATTGGAGGGCAATTTCGAAATAAAAGCAGCCAGTTTCTGCAAAAATATCACTGATTTCCTCAATACTTTCCTTATAATGCTTTATGCCTGGAACCTCAAATCGCTAAATAAGGTCTGGATTCCTTGGACTTCGAATTCCTTTAAGAATCTATTTTCTCATCTTGATTTTAATAGACTTTTCGTAAAATGGCTCGAAACCCTAAGCTATGAAATCCTGAATTTAGCAGTTCTTTTATGTGGGAATTTAAAGGAAATCACGCCTTTTTTCATTGTTTCCTGTATACAAACCATGAATTTCGCTATAAATCAAGGCTTTTCGCAAACTGTCAGGATAATCATTTGGAAAGCTATAAGAGAAGGTGCTATAAATAAAGCCAAAAACAGGGCTTTTCTCGGGTTTTTACTCAGTATTTTCCTGGCTTTGGCTGAATGGCTCTGTTTCTTCGCTTTGAAGTCTATAGTTATGAATTCGATGTTGAAAGATGATCTCGTAAAGGTCCATTTTCTAATATATAGTGATTATTATAGTTTGAAGCTTTTCCTTGATGTTTTTCTAGTGATTTCTATTGATATTCTCAAAGCTTTATTGAAATTCCGGGTTTCCTTTAATCTCCATATAATGGGCTTTTATATGGGGGCTATTATTTTAATGGGTTATTTCTCAGGATTTGAACCAATGAAATTAATTGAAGGATTATGGATCGGTTATATGTTAGCTGAAATAAGCATTATTATCATTGCTTTTGTTTATTTATGTTTTCTAGTGAATTGGAAAATCGAAATTAATAAGATTTGTTTAAATAAATTAAGACGAAATCTCAATAAAACTTGAAAATATTCTAATTTATTAGCTTTTAAAAAGATTTTTCTTTAATTTTATCAATGTTTTATTATTTTAAGGAACTTCTTTTCGAAGTCCTCAGATTCAAATTATTAGACATTTTTTCGTTTTGGAAATCGTTCATTATCCTTGAAATCCTATCGATTTTAGACTTCAATAAAGAGATTTCTAAAGGGTTTTCAGAGGTTTTTCTTCCCAAATTCATCAAATCTATCTTTTTCTCAGGCTTTTCCTCGGTTTTCTCAAAAACCTCGCTTATTATCTTGAAACAATTCATCAAAAGCTTCGGTTTTATCATTGATTTCTCTAGGAATTTAACCTCGATTTTCTCTAATATCCTCATAAGCGAGGTTTCTATACTTTCATTACATAATTCGAAATCTTTCCTTGTATTTTCTATGAAATTCTGTAATTTCTTGTTATTTTCATCAAGACCCTCGATATTTTTATGATATTTCCTAGTTTTTTTTAATATTCTGGCCTTCAAATTCCAATATCTCTTCAATTCCCTTGTTAATAATTCTTCTATTTCAGGAATTAATTCATTTTTAGTCTGATTTTCTAGGATTTTCTCTAATCCCTCCAATGATTTCATCAAATTCCCAATATTTTCAGTCTTAAAATTGCGTATTTCCTCAGTAATTCGTAAGAAATTAAAGGTGCCTTTCAATAGATTGAGTTCTTTTTTCAAGGGGGTTTCGATTTCCCTCTTTATAGTTTGTAAATATCGAGAAAATTCATTGATTTTTTTCTGTTGAATATTGATGATTTTACTGATCAAATCATCGCTTTTCCCTTTGATTTCCACATGGTTTTCTTGAAAGACTATAGAAACCTTTTCGATTTTCTCATTCAAATCCTCGATCTTCTCTTTAATTGTTATAAAGCCTGTGATGACTTCAGTGAAATCGACTTCGATTTCGATGAATTTCTCGAGATCGAATGAATGGAAACTTTCAGCTATTTCGATATTAGCATTAAAATTATCGATTTCCTCTTGATAAAAAGTCTTCATATTTTCTTCAATTATCAAGAGTAATTTATCTATAAAGCTGATTCTTTGATCGATATTTAAAGGGATTTCTGTGATGAGAAAGTCTTGGATTAAAGAATGGACCTTCTGGTTATTATCTTTAAAGACATTGTAGCCTGAATTCGGGATTTGGATTGAAAATCTAAGAGATTTTTCCTTGATAAAAGCTGGGATTTCCTTTAATTCAGGGAAATCCTCCAGAAAGCTCTTTTGTTTATAGGAAATCAAGGAATTATGGCTTGAATTCGCGAAAATTATAATGACTTTCTCTATATTTGGGAGATTTTGGCTGATATTATAGATATCGAGACATCCTTTGAGTAAGGTGATTCTGGCTTGATTAGTGAAGGTTTTATCTGGATTATTTCGATTAGAAGAGCTTTTATTCGCAATATTTTCGATATTATTCATGAAATCGAGGGTTTTATTAGCGAAGCTTTCAAATAGATAATCTGCATATTCCTCATGTTTGGATTCCTCTAGGAAATTGATCGAATTTATAAGAAAATCGCTTAATTGTTCATCGAGATAAAGGAAACAATTAAATAAAAGACAAGCTTTTAAGGTATTTATCGCATCATTCGCACTATTTAGAAAATGCAATATCACATTACATCCATATCCGAAACCTATAAACCTCAAATTATCAGATCTTATATGAAAAACCTTTCTTCGAACCAATTCATAAATCAATAAATCCAGACATTCCGATAAACTTTCATTATTATAACAAGTTTCTGGATTATAGAGAGTATATGATTGACATGGATAATTAAAGAGAATCACATAATAATTTTCTAAATCTTCGATCAGATTTTGATAAAAAGCAATTTTCGTGAGGAAATCATCAAAGAAATCATGACAAATTATCAGGACTTCTTTGTTTTTCACTTCTTTGGCTTTGGGGGAAGAAAGGATAGTATAAGGAATAGCGGTTGAGGCATCGATTACTAAGACTTCTAATTGTTGATATTGAAGAGGACATTCGATAGAAAGTAAATTGGATATTCCTTGGATATTGATCTTTGAATGTTCAGGTTCTTCTAATCCTTTTTTGCCTAAAAAACAAAGGAATTATCTAAAAGAATAAATAGAAGGAAATTTCACCATCTAAAAGACTCAATTTCGGAGTACTGATCTTGAAAAAAGGCAATTTCCTTAGATGGACAAAAGTCCTATGAAATAAAGAATGAGTTAAGGAGAAATTGCCGCCCATAGGGAAGAATTTCCTTCTATTAAGAATCTTATGAATTTGATAGGTGGGCAAATTCGCTAATTTCTTATTAACGAAAGTGGAAAGTCTGGCTTTCGATTTCTCGCGATTTTCCTTATTGAGTTTAGGTGAAGAAAGCGTGAATCCTGCTTCGAAATTCGAAGTAAAGGATTTCTTGAATGAAGTGCCAAGAGCTTTCGGCGAATTCAAGTTATTATTGCTTGAGAAATTATATTTGACGGTTTCAGGCTTTTTTTATAAATAAATAAATAATTCATTAAATCTTAATAAATCAAAAAATTTACAGCGAAAAGGAAGCTTTTTCTTCTGGGATTTCCAAAAAGCGATTCTCTAGTCTTTAACATGGCACTAGGTTGATCAGGATTGGGCTTTTCGAGATAAATCGAATTCAATGAAATTTCGCCTTTTCTCGTCAAAATGGTGTTTTTATAGAGATTAAAGGTTTTATTGAAGATATTGTTAGAACTCAAGGCTTTATTCGAATTCTGAGGCTTTTCCTTAGGGTAAAAAAACCGCTTTTGTAGGGAAAATGATTGGGATGAAAAGCCCCTTTCCAAACTAATGTTCTTGATATTATTATAAGCTTTTTTTTCTATCGAATCTATAGGGTTTATAGTTTTTTCAGGCAGGAGATATTCAGAAACCTGGGGTTTATTTGATTTCTTAGAGAGGATATCACGATGAATATAAGGATTAGAGGAATTTTTGGGATTTTGTTCAATGATTTCGAACTCTTTTATCAATAAAGTATAAATAAGATAGCAATTTCGACAAACTTTCACTAATTTATATTCGTTTTTATGCAAAATCAAGGCTTTTCCTGTTTGAAAAGCTTCATTTTTACAGGAAATCTTATATTTTTTGAACATTTCAGGCAATTTCTCAGATAATTGCCGAGCCCGGGTTATAAGATTAGAGGAAATCTCATAATAATTTTGTTTGAAATCCTCAGAAATCACATTAGCGAGTTCTTTAAAGTCTTGCAAATTCAATTGGAGTTCTTCAATACCGCCTTTTTCATAATTCCCGAATATATGATGACAAAAATCGCCTGAACATGAGGTTTTCTTTAGGATTAAAGCGAGTTTATTTGAATAAATGTTTTTATGGCCATTAGGAATTGAAACAGGCGACTTTTTCTGTATTGAAATCAAAGAAGATCTCGGCTTAAATGAAAATTCCTGAGGATTGAGGTTATTGATTTCATGGATATTGAGATCTTTTAAATCATATAAACCTGGATATTTCGCCAAATCTTTATATATAGAGATTATATTAGATATAATATATATTATATATTATATATTATATATTATATATTATCTAGATATGGATATAAAGAAAAAGACCTGATTTCGGGAAAATAGACAATTCTTTAATCCCGATGAAATAAAGCTTTTTTTCCTCTGAATTATATAGATATTTTACTATGATTTTCCCGACTTCGAGGCTTTTGCTATTGATGAAATTAATCAACGATTTACAGATCTTTTCAATGATATTTTAAGGCTGATATTGAAAAATCCAAGAAATACCTGACTCATCATATTATTCAAAGCCTGATCGAAGCTATTATAGACATCCATAGTGTTTTTCCCTAGGAAATTGCTTCTTTTCTTGAAATTCCTCAAAGGAGTCCTTTGGAGATTATAATCATAATCAATAATAGCCTGATAAAAGGCACAATAAAAGATGAAACCATTTAAATTGTTATTATAAATGAATCGATCTTGAATTGTGGCGATTTTAGCTTCACGAATTTGAGTCGGAATGTAATATTTCGAACAAATATTTAAATTAATATCAGAGAATTTCCGCGATTTCTTCTTAAAAGTGAAAAGTCCCGAATATTCGCAATAAAAAGTCTCATCTTCCTCGCTATTTTAACAAAAATCATCATAAATTTCACTATTATACAAGAATGGTTGGCTCCTTTTTGCGGCAATTTCACAAATTCCTGAATAAAACTAATAGATTCTCCTTTATTTCGCAAGAAATCCTCTATTTCCACTTTACAAACAGGCGTTTTTCTTCCATTTGTGAGTTTTACCATGGCTATAGGTCGAAACTAAAATAAAATATCTATATATATAGTCTTTTTTATAGAAATTTACATGGGTCAATAGTTTCAAAGCCTTATATAATCTATGGCAGAATTTGAAAGTTTTTTTTCTAGGGAAATTCTCGATTTTCTGATGTTTTTCGCTCAAAATGCGGAAGAAAGTCTTGACGTTTTCGAGGCTTTTTGTTTGGATTATCAGAGTTTTTCCAATAAAGGCGTTTTCGAGCAGGGTTTTTATGTTTTCAACTTCATCGAAAACAAGAGTTTTTGCAATAGGCACGAAAAAACAGGGTTTGGACTTTATAGAGAAAAGCTCTAGGAAATCGTTATGTGATTCTAAAGGAATCAAGGCTTTTTTCTGATGGAGATCAATACGAATTATTGTCGGAAGGGACTTCTTAGACTTATTATTAAGAAAAAGGGACTTTTCCATATTAATGCTTTTTAATTTCCAACAATTTTAATAAAAAAACTAAAGGAAATTCAAATTTCAAAGACATTTTTATGAGAAAAACTAAAGAAAATAAGGAAAATAAGGAAAAAAACGGGTTTATTAGCAAATGTCTAGAACAAATGATAAAAGTCAATATGAGACCTATTGAAAAAACCCTCAAATCCTCAAAAACTCCAATAAAAACCTCACTTTCTGATATAATGATCATGGAAAAACCTAGGGAAAAAGCACCTTTACCTCAAAGTCCGGTTTTTAAGATTAAAGAAGAAGAAAAACTCAGCGATTTCGAGGAATTGAAAGAAAAAATCAAGACTTTGAGATTAGAAGAGGAAAAAGTCCTTTTTAATAATAAGAAAAAAACCAAAAATAGACAGGAATTGGAATATTCGCTTATTCTTGAGGATTTCAAATATCGAGTCATTCAAAAGGCCTTTTTTTCGTTTATGAGAAAACGGCTTATATTGAAAAAACAGAAGAAGAAAGAATTCGAAGACTTTAAAAATAAGAAAAATTGCTTGAAAATGGGCTTTTTCTTTGGGATATTTAGGGATTTTATAGAGAAAAAGAAAGAAAAGCACAAATTCATGAGTTTTCTATTAGAAAACAAGAGAATTCGAATGAAAAGCATGAGTTTTACGAAATTAAAAGCCTATTTTTCCTTGAAAAGGTCAATACGAGAAAAAGGCGATTTTCTAATTAAAAACTCCATGTTTTTCTCAATAAAAACCTATCTGCTTAAATTAAGAGAAAACTGTCAATTATTGAGAAATTATCATGAATTCCAGGTTTCTAAAGAAAAAAAAACCAAAATCAGGTGTTTTCAGGCTTGGAAATCGAATAAAATAGGTCTTTTATCGATAAAATCGAGGATTCAGGCTCGGAAAAACGAGGGAATTGAGGGTTTTTCATTGAGGATTTCGATTAAGAAAAGAATCATCAAGGAAATCAAAGTACTTGTTTCAATGGAAAATAGGCTTCTTGAATTAGTTTATAGGCATAAGAATATGAGGAAAATCAATATATCTAAAGGAAAATTCAATTTGAATGAAATAAAGAAGCTTTTTATTGAGAAAAGCCATGAATTCCTCATTAGAAAAGCATTTTCAGGCATAAAACTCGCATTTTTACAAAGAAAAAAGACTATTTTATCTAGTTTCTATCAGGAAATCAAACAGAAATCAAGGCTTTTCATTATATTAAAGAGAAATCGTCAGGAAAATCGTGATCTCTGCCAATTATTAAGCGTTTTCTATGGTTTAAGGCTAAAACTCGCGTTTTTCAAGCTTATCAAGAAGAAATTATTAAGGAAAAAAGCCAGAAATGAGACTTTTTACTTAGCTAAAAGCTTCAATTTATTGAAGAAATATTCGAATTATCATAAAAACAAGAGAAATTGCCTTATTTCGATTTCGCAAGCCTATTCCCGTAAATTTCAGGCCAAAATCCTTCATCGTTGGTCCTCAATAATCAAAAGTCTCCAACCAATCAATGGATTATATAGACATTCTTTGAAAAAACGCTATTTCCATAAGTTTCTCATCATCTTTACCCAAAGAAAACTATTAAAGAAATACCTGATTTTCCTAAGTCTCGAATATTCCATTGAAAAACCCCAGAAAACCCCTTTTGTCTTATTAAAAGAGTGAATTTTTATTTAGAAAACCTTTAAAATTGATTGTTTTTAAAATAATTATAGGATTCTTAGCAAATGGAAAGAACAAGTCTTTGAATCTGAAAACACAAAAGCCCAGAAAATCAAGAACTTCATGGCTTTAAATCATAGGAAAAACACCTTGAAATTCCGTGTTTTCTCTTATTGGAGTCTTTTATTAAAAAGGAAATCAGGGCTTTTTAAGCTTATTTCACATTTCGCTAGGATATTCAATATCGGAGTTTTTCAGAAATGGAGGAAACATGTGGCTTTAGAAGAAATCAAGGAAATCACTATAGAGAAAAGCCTTGGGAAATTTAGGTTAAATGTAGCTTTTCAAAAGCTCAAAGGCTGGTTTTTACAAAGGAAAATCATTAGGGTTTTTCGCTTGAAAAGGACCTTTTTAGGTTGGAGACAAGGGTTTCTATTCAGAACGAAATATTGGCCTTTTAAATTAAGCCAAATGAATAGAAAAAAACAGGTTTTTGAGGTTTTGAAAACGAATATCGCGCTAAGAAGAAAAAAAGCCGAAATTATCGGTTTTCTAATGAATTTCAGAAGGAAAAAGCTCTTTAGAGCCTTGTTTAAAACGATTGTTATTAGAATAAATCTTCGTAAAAAACTCGAGTTTTCAAGGCTTTTAAAACAATATAAACTGAAAAAGGCTGTTTTTAAAGCGATTTTGACTAGAACTTATTTAAGGAAGCTGAGATCTAAACAAATGAGAATTGCTGAGAAATTCCGCTTTGAGAAATTGGAAAACAGGAAAAAAATGAGGTTTTTCGAAGAAACCTTAGAAAAAGAACATGTTGTTTTTAAGGTCTTTTCGATTTTGAAGACGAATTTCCTTAGGAAAAAAGCTGAGGAGGCGATTTTTCAAAGATTTGGACTTTTAAGGAAAAGGAAAATTCAAAGGAAATACTTGGAAAAATGGATTAATGGATATTTCAAAGGGAAAAAGAGAAAAGAAGCCAATTTATATTCTATTGATTTGAAGAAATATCAGACTCCGAAATTCGAATATTTAAAGAAAAATGAAGAGGTTTTAAGTAAAAATGAAAGCCTGTTGAAGGAATCGAGATATAATTTGAATAATTCCAAGGAAAATTCTTATGGCAATTGGCTGAAGGAATATGAGGAAAATGAGAAATATATGAATAGGATGTTAGAGGATAAATTATGAAAAAAAAAAAGGGGGATTTGAAATATTTATAAATTAACAATTTTTTAATAAATCAAGAATTTTTCGCTAATTTGATATTAGAAGAAAAACTATAATAAAGTCTAAAATATATAAAAAAGACGGGGTTTTCTATACATTTTATTATGTAAAAAAAAGCTTTACATATACAATTCAAACAACAAAACGAAACAAAATCATTGATTGACTTAGCTTAGAAATAAAGCCAAAATTCTGAACTTTTCTCGAACATTTCCTGGATCTAAAGAAATTCTCTTAGAATTATTCTGAAGTTTGATTAAAAAATACCTTCTTTTTCTTATACATACGGCATTTCTCCATAAAACCCTTGAAGATCCTCGCGTTTATTTCATCATGGTTTCTTTCAGGATGCCATTGAACAGCAACAATCCAGGTGTTTTCCTCAAAGCTTTCGATTCCATGCACCATTCCTTTATTATCTCGACAATTCACTCTCATATTTTTCCCCAGAATATCAACTATCTGATGATGATTGCAATGAGAAATCACTTTTTCTTCTCCGATGAGTTCGAATAACTTCGAATTTCTTTCTACAGTGATTTCATGTTCGGCTCCATTTCTATGATTATCCACATGTTGAACCAATGTTCCTCCTTTTTATATAATTATTAGATCTCTAGAGGAAATAAATAGATAAAAAACCATTGAAAACGTTGAGTATTTGAGCCCCGTAACAAATGCCCAAAATTGGCATTTCCTTAGGTAAAAACTCAATGATTTTCCTCTCCATTTCAGCTCTTCGCAAGCCCAATTCATGAATACAGGTTCTCGGGTCTTTTCTTTGATGATATAATGTAGGGTCTATATCACAACCTCCTGGAATGAGAAGTCCATCACAATTCTTTAATAAATCCAAAGAAGAGGTAAAGCTTAGATTGAGGACTTCACCGGAGTTTTCATGGATTCTGTTAAGATATAGAGTATTACGATCCTGCATGAAATCAGGTATGCAATAGGTCTGGGTCTGGGGAACGTAGTCAAGGTATGGGAAATATGCAATTAGAGGAGTTTCATGAGAAGAGTCAATGGTTTGAAAGACTTGCATTTATTTTTTTTGGACTGGCGGTTTTTCGAAATCAAAATCTGATTATAATAAATGAAAAAGAAAAGAAATATATAAGTGTGGAGTTACATTTTAATTTTGTTGGAAATTATTAAAGTTTTAATTAATATAAATAATTTTAAATTAAAAAATGAAAAATGATGGCCAAAAATTCCTATTAAAAAATTTGGAATTTTAAAATTAAATAAATTTGTAAAAAATGGTAAAAACAATTGTTTTAAAAAATTTTTTATATCTATACAACA
>Ga0302186_10003110_pt1 | contig 12361 bp, 13 predicted proteins | sample II_Bog_E1_2_FD_198782 | JGI IMG/M metagenome (GOLD analysis project Ga0302186, IMG submission 198782) | Peat permafrost microbial communities from Stordalen Mire near Abisko, Sweden - II_Bog_E1_1 | ecosystem: Environmental > Terrestrial > Soil > Wetlands > Peat | place: Sweden: Abisko... | reverse complement strand
TTTTAATATCACAATCAATATTATTTAAATCAATTTTTTGTTTCTCATTACATAATTTTATTTTATTTTATATATTATCCATTTACAAAAACTCCATTATCTAAAATATCATCTCGAAAGAACTTTTTGAAAAAATTTCCCTTTAATGTCTGGAAAAGAAGGTCTAATTAAATCTTGATTGTTTCTTAATATGTCTTTTTTTTTAAACTAGCGATAAGTAAATCGATGCATAGTCCATCAGAATTCAATTAAAAATATTTTTGTAAAGATTGGGCCGAACTCAGCGATGACGAAGATGCATCAGGAGAGGAAAACCATAAACAAGAAAAACATGAAGATTCAACAGTTAAAAGCAAATCACCATATATTAAAAAGGAAAATGATAACAATGTTGGGACTTCCTATCAAAGCAACAGAAAAAAACATGATTTAGATCGTAAATTTCGATATCTTTAGCATTTTTCTTAATATTTTTGAATATTTTATATTCCAGGTGAATCGATCATTGAAGACTTGAAGAAATGCAAAGGGATTTACAAACTTATTCTTTATAATGTTAGTTTCGATGCAAAGGAACAAGACATTAAAAATCACTATTCGGGTATAAAAGTTCCAGCGATTGAAAAACTCGCAAAAGGCACTTTTTTCGTGGAATTCACAGATTTTGATGAAGCAGTGAAACTTGTCAATTTCAAGGAAACGGTAAAATTTTATTTTTTCTTTTTAAAAAAATCTCTCAGATTTTAAAAGGAAGACCAATAAAAATAAAATTAGAGAGAGACCGAAAACGTGAAATTATTTTTAAAAACTATAGCTCTAAATTTTCAAATCAGATCAAGATTTTGAGGCCAACTATTATGATAATTACTACTTTAGCAAAAAAAACATGAACTACAAACCAAGGCATAAAGTCGATTACAATAGAAGAGGTAAAATTAAGCTCAATTATTTTTTTGACATATTACAAATTTTTAGAGCAATACACAGAAGAATGTGAAGATTATGGTTATGATCCAAAGCCGAGTCATGGCGCGAAACACGAAGAAAAGGAAAAGTTCGAAGATGAAGAAGATTATGATAATTATCATGGTAGTCAAGGTCCAGAGGTGATTTATGTCAAAAAAGAATCTACAGAAAGAAAACCCATTGGATTTATAAGAAGTAAATTTAAGCCAAAATTACAAGTTTCTTTATATTTTAAAAAAAATAGGGGAAGAAAAAAAAATATCTGATACCAGTGAAAAAATCCAACCAGCTTCGTCAGCCAAGTTTAATCCTTTCGGGGAAGCCCGTCCCAGGGATGAACCAGAAATTCAGAAAAAAAAAATTGTAAATAAAGAAAAAAATTATTATTTATAATATAATAGGATGAGAAAAACGATGGTGGAGAAAAACATTTCGAGAAAGAAGAAGTAAAATAAAAACTTGATCATTATTTTATTTTATTTTTTTAGCCAATCCAGAAAAGTGCTGAAAAGGTTACGAAGAACTTTTCATATGTATTTTTTTTGTATTTTAAATATGTTTCAAATAAAAAAATAATGTTAGGAAGACAAAGGGAATTACGAAGATCAGGTAGCTCATTTAAAAAAATGGAGAAAGCTTTAAATTTTTTAAGAAAATTAAAAAAAACAACTCATCAAACGATAAAGGGGATTATCGTCAAAAGAAAAATTATGGTGGATATCATCAAAAAGTAATTTAATATTAATTTATTTTTAACGAGTCATTCTAAATTTCTAGTATTATGATAATTATGAAAACAACAAATATTATGAAAAAACAAGTAACAAATATTATGTGCCAAAAGAAACCAAGGATGAATCTAAAGATTATAAAGTTTGTCAAATTTTTAAATTGGTTTTTGATAAAATTCATGAAAAAAACACAGAAAAAGGACTCTTTTGCAGAAAAGAATGAAAAAAAAGCACCACCGAAAAAAGGAACTAATGAGACATTCAACCGGTTCGATGTTCTTCAGAACAATTAAAGGTTTCGTACCTCGAAAATATTTATTTAAATCTTTCCAAAAGCAACTAAAAATAAAAAATTATTTAATTTGAAAGAGGAAGGCTATTCAATAAAAATCAATATGGAAATAATTAATATTTTTAAATTTGAAAGTTTCAAGATATTAAAAGCCTTGTAAATTATTTTATTAATTTCTTTTATAAAAATAAAAAACTTAGAAAAACTAAAAACCTTTTCTTTAAAGGCCTCTTCTACCCAAGCAAGCATTCATTCAAATAAACTTTATTTTTTTCAAAGACATCTCCTTTTGAAAATTTATATCCCTAAAATTTACGAAGATCATTCAAAACCTTCACAAAGCTTTCCTTCAGGATTCATCAGAAAGCAATGGAAAACATAGCAAAGTCTATCTGTAATATATGCATGGAAGCTGATTTGGCCCTAGAAATCAGCGGGATTGTGAAACCTTGCATGCATACTTATTGGTAATTCAATTTTAAAAATAACCTTATTTATTGATTCTTAATAGTTTCAATTGCATTGAAAAATGGCTAAAATGTAAATATACCTGCCCCAACTGTCTTGTAACAATTACGAAATTATGCAAAAAAACTCAAAATGTTGTAGAAGAGCTGGAGATCATTGCCAAAGTTTCCAACGACGGTAATTTAATAAAATAATTTATTACAATTTGTTTTTCAAATTCAAATTCATATTTAGACACGAAGCAAAAAGAAAATTTTGACTGTCTTGATCACGAATATTTCAAAACCGAAGTCAAAAACTTGGAAAAAAGACTCAACAAGATTATCCTCATTTTATCCAAGAACACAAAGGATTTCGATATAGAGTAATTTCACATCGTTTTTTTTTCTTTCTATTCTTATGAATAGAAACAAATGGAAATTGATAGAAGAGTTTAGAAGAAAAGTTAAATCAAAAAATGAAATTATCCAGAACTTAGAACATTTTCACCCTGAACAATTCCTCAATGAGATTTATGATTTAGATTCCATTTTCCTAAAAATAGAACTCAACAAGTGGAATGAAATAAATTTGGAAGAATACATTGAATCCTTCTTACCAAAGAAGTTTTGCGATGAAAACAACCTGATAGTGGACGATTATTACTGTGAAGACGATTATTATGATGATGAATATGATGAACATTTGTATTATGGAAGGAAATATTCAACTCAAATTGGTATTCTTAAATTTTCAGTTTTTTAATGTCTAATGTTTTGTGTAGAAATTAATAATTTCAAAAAGACTCAACAAAAACTGACGAACGACAACAAAAAGAAAAAACCCAAAAAGAAAAATAAAACTACGGAAATTTAACAATAATCTAATAAAACTTGAAAAATGTCAAGGAATAATTAGATTTTAAATACAATTAAATCACCTTTTTAATGAGAACATTCTGATAAAATCCAAATTTTGTTTTTATTTTCAGAAAATATTTTCTATCTTATGACATATTTATTTTTTTTGGAAGCGCATACAACCTTATAAATAAAAAAAAACTCATTTTATTATTCAAATAATAAAGTTGATTCCTTTTTACCTTCCTGTTCTAATCATGGGCAACCGATGGTCCTGCAAAAGAAAAAAAGAAAAGATAGCTTCTTCAAAAACTTCAGCTGCCTCCAATGTTTCAAAAACAAATATTTTGCAAAAAAATGAATATCATGTTCCTAAAAATGAATCAATCACTAATACAAATACCAATAATAATCAAAAAAGCCCAACATTGACTCCTTTGATGATCAACCCCCCTCCCAATTTATTTTTGGCATCTGCCATGTCTTCCAGTCGAAAGGAAAAATTTCTGAAGAATGACGAAAGCGTCGAATCTATAAGCATTCGTTTGAGTGATAATGATTTTAATGAATATCTGCTCAAAGAAAAATCAATAACTAAAATTTTGTTCGAACTTAATGCCTTACCAAAAGAACAACTCTCTTCTATCAACCAAGAAATGGTTGAAATCTTCAAGAAACAATATGAACCCCAACTGAAGGAGGAAAACGAGAAGATGTATCTGACATTAACGAAAATCTTCAGTATTTTTATGGAAATTGCCAAATCTAACCCCAAAGATGAAAAATTCGAAGACTTTAATAAAAGTTTCGCCTGTTTTATGATCACAGTACACCATATCTTCAAAAATGTTCCCAATTTAGCTATTCTAAATCAAACTTATTTCCATAAAGATTGCTCAAGACCCGTATCACATGATAAAATGTTCCTGGAAGAAAAAAGTTTCATATACACGAAAGATTTAACTCAAATGCCATTTTGGATTGGCAGAGGCATCGTCCATAATATTGTGGACAATATCCTCAAAAATTGCTTTTACAACCAAAAAATTATACATACCATCAGAGATGAACGTTTTCTCGAAACTTGGGATAGCGAAAATGTTAACATTTTTGGAAGGGAGTGTGACCATGTCGCTGGATTTTCCAAAAATTATTTATTCACTCCTAAAGGGTTTAAAATTAATGACTGATTTTTTCAATTGTGTCCTTTATTTTAAGTAATTGCTTGTTTTTTTATCCTTTTTTTTATAAAAAAAAAAAATAATTACGTAAAGTCCCTATATTTTACTATACCATTAATTTTCAACATGCTCGAAAAAAACCCAAAAAAAAATAGAATTTTTGTTTATTTTTAACATCATTTTTCCAAAAAAAGAAAAAAAAAGTTCCTAAATTCAAAACTTATTTGAAGGAATTTTGAACAATCTATAAAAAATACAAGTAAAACTGATGGTTTCAGCGACACCTAAAATTACCCTATATTTTAAGATTTTTAAGGATTTTTTTAAAAAAAAAATTATTTTTTTTTTAATTTTTAACACAGAAATTTCAAAAAAAAACAGATCGACTATATTAAAATATAGGGACTTTACGGTAAACAATTTTTCTGTTTTTAAATTACTTTTACTCTACTTTTTTATAAGACAAAATGCTTAATATGATTTCTAATCTATTACGGGTAAAAAAAATCCAAGTTCAAAATCATCATAATTTTGTTTAGAATAAAAATATTTTTTAAAAGAAAATAATTAATGAATATACTTCGAATTTCTTTAACTTCTAAAATCATTGTTAATTTTTGTTATTTTAAAAAAATTCCTTGTTTAGAAATAAATCATCATAATTTTTTTTTTAGAAATGATGTAGATTTTAAAAATAAATTAAAAAAAAAATTCTCTTCAATTAAATTTCTTTTTTTATTTTCAGAGAAAGACTTTCCACATCCTTCAATGGCATATTCATAAGTTTTTCCTTAAACAAACCTAAATCAAAACCATCCATCAAATCCCAAGTGCTAGCGCCTAGAATCTTGGCCATCTTTCCAATGAAAATCAATTTCAAAGCCATTTTGGAATGTTTTAGGCCTTGTGTCCTGTTTTGTTGTTCAACACTTTTCGCTTTCTTGGTTAATAACTCAAATGAATTTCCCATTAAATTAACAAACACTTTTAAAAACGATTCCGAATCTTTAAGACTCACATCCGTGTCAATGAGTTCTTTTTTCAAGAAAGTTTCATTTTCTTTCACAAGCATGGCCTTTTTATAATAATCATTCAAATACTTTAAATAAATTGGTTTATTTTCATCTATAATGGCAGTCAGATTGCCATAAACTGGTGATTTCAAAAGCTGTTCCCAATAGATCAATTTAAAGATATTGACTTCTTTCTTCACATTTTCAATCAAACAAACCATTCTTAACATAGCAAATTTCGCAATCATAAAACTATTCAAGGAGGTAAATTGCAAATCTCCTATGTCTTGTTGTAATTCCTTGGACACATTCAAAAGGAATTCAATTATTTCCTTTTCATGCATGTAAAAATAAATCATTTCCTTCATTATTTCCTCAAAGACATTCATCGCATTCACATCTTTCGAAATCACTGAGCTCACTTCTACCGAATTTTCTAAAATCACACTCAGCTTCTTTTTCTTCGATTGTTTATATTCTGCGTTGATTTTCTGCAAATCGATAAAAGTCACTTCCAGTTTCGCGGAAATTGGCTCAACATAATCTTCTTCTTCCGGATAAATATTATCTCCTTTGATTTCCTGACTTTTTGCTTCTTCAATAGGAATTTCTACAGGAACCAGATTTAAAGGGTCCATATTCTTGGGTCCTGTATTGGACATGTTTGTTGTGGTGGTCACAGGTGGGAAGAAACTTTTTTTCTTTGATCGAACTGGGCTTAATGAAAGGCTTCTGACCAAGAATTTGTCAAGATCAGAAAGACTTTTTGGTATGCTATGTTTATCCCCACCTTCATCAAGGTCGAAATTACCCATTTCTTCCTCCAGAGATGATTTCCGTTGCAGCTTTGAAAAAAGGGACATTGATTGGATAATTCTTTTATAAATGAAGCAATAATATCCAAACTCGTTGGGAGATTTTTCGAAAGCTTCCAGGACATCCTTCCGAAAAATATTCAATTTATCATTCATTAGATCCTCAACCAGATGTTTTTGCTTCGTTTCATGAATATGGTCATGCAAATTTTCCAATAAATATACTTCAACCCTTTCTTTATTTAATTCAAAAAAAGGATGTTTGGCAATTTCATTCCAATAAAACCTCTGCTTTGACTTTTTCTGGAAGAAGCCTTTGATAAAGCTGAAACATTCGTTTGAAAGCTCACATCGTTTTGCCAATTCGCTTAAAATCTCAATCATATAATCATGACATTTTCTGAGCTCTTGGATGTTTTCAGCCTTGAATGGAAGTCCTCCGAAGATCATTTCGCAAAATATTACGCCTAAAGACCAACAATCATAACTTTGTTCGATGGTGTCAGAATCTAAGGCTTCTGGAGATAAAAAGCATAATTTATGTGGGCTCGCAAAGTCTCGTTGGTTTTTTTTGAGGAAGAGACTTGAAATTTTGAACATCCGATTCGCTTTATAAATACTTTTGGTGCTAAGATTAGCATGGATGACGCCTCGTCTCAGGAATTCCTTATACCCGTCGAAAATCTGTACGAAAATCTCAAACGATTCATTTTCAGAAAGCGCTTTTTGTTTCACGATATAATCGGAAAGGGTTCCTTCATTGGTAATTTCTGAACACAAATAATAGGTATTTGGAGTTTCTATCAAGGAAATGAAACGAAGGATGTTCGGATGCTCTAAGAGTTTTAATTTTCTGATATCACCTTGCATTTCTTCCAGAAGAGAAACTTTCCCTTTGAATTGTTCTTTAGGAAGAATAATTAATTCAAAAAAGCTGTTTTTATCTTTTGAAACAGCTTTATGTACTTTCCCTCTGGAGTTGGAGTCGAGGATGGTACTCAATAGGGTGTAATTATCTATGTTTTTGATTGGTTTTTCAGACTCGACCATTTAGAGGTTTCTATATGGAGGATTTTGTTAAGAGTTTTATTAAAAATTACATGTATAAAGAAAGATTTGACTTAATTCAATAAAAAAAATATTCTGATTTATTTTGTTTTTTAGGCTGACAACATTAAATAAAAATTTTTAGTTTTAAAAAAAAATATAAAAAAAGGGTTTTTTTTTGCAAAAAACACAAATTTAAATTAAAAAAAAAATTCGTTTGAAATAAAAAGGTTTTAAAATAAATCTCTTGAAAAACAAAATTTTATTATGCCAAAATCTAAAAATTTCCAATAGTTTTTGTTTAATAATATATTTATAACTACTTTCTAATTCCAAAAATTAACTCGAATCAAAAAATCATAACAAATGATCGGCGTAACTGGTGGTAAAAAGCGGCCAACTTTCTCTAAATACGGGAAAGCTCTTGACAATTTCTTCATGATTTTCCAACCAGATAATAATAAACTTCTCCACGCTGAACCAAATCCTGAGATTCTTCGAGAACTCGAACAACGGGCCATACAATTTAATTTAAAAAGCGAAAACTCTAAGGAATTTGGCACTTCTGCATTTAGAGCAATTTCCAGAGAACAAAAGGGCTCCTATTTCATAAAATATGAAGGGGCTAATCGATCTTATAACCCGAAATTTGAATTTATTAAATCAAAGCCTGCGACCTATACTATCTCCAAAACATCAAAAGATCCGACAGAAAAATCGTCAAGAATGCGGCCATTAACCGCGAAGGCCAAATATTACGAAAATGAAATGAAGAAAAAAGAAGAGGAAATTGAAGTTTTAGAGGAAAAAGAAGAAGAAAATAATGAAGGAGGGAATCATCCGAATTTAGTGATCGGAAGAATTGAATCTGGCATCAAAAGAGTTGAATCTGGAAAGGAAAATGCTAAGGAAAAAACAGAAATTAAAGAAAGAATTTTTTCTGCTAAAACTGCTTTCTCGAATAGAAGCGATAGAGTTCAAAAAAAAGTGTTCCCATGTGTTGATTTCCAAAAACAAACCAACAGAAAACCGTTCAATTTTGTCAGTTCTTGCCAAAATGAACATAATTTCCAAAATTTCGAATTCAAACAATATACAGGCAAAAAAATCATGAACTTTAAACAGTATCTCAACAGAAAAACTTATTTATGCGATGATGCGAAGTTCGAACTTCCTGACAAATTTTATCTGAATGATTTCAATTGGAACAAAATACATCCGGAGAAATCTAAATGCTTTATAAACTTTGACAGATTTACAGAAAAAAATAATAAAAATATTGAAACGAAGACCTATCTCAATTCATCTGTGGATGTCAAGGACCTGCCGATAATGTATACCAATTTGGCACATTTTAAGAGGTTGCCATCTCCAAATTTCCAGAAAATTTTAGGGAGAAATGAAGCGAAAATTTTAAAAGAAAGAGTTGCTAATGCTTCTGGATTTAGACCGAAAAGCGCATTTGGAAAATATGTTAACGGAAACGTAAAAACACAACCAAATGAAAATAAATAATTTTATAAATAATGTCTCTGGTTTTTACAATTTTTTGGGTTGGAAAATTTCTGCATAAAGGCTGAAAAAAAAATCCATTTTTAAATATGGAAAATAAAATGATTCAGAAAAACAAGACAAGATTTTTTTTTTGGGTGCAAAAATTAAATTTGTTTAAGAAAAAAAAAATAATGTTCTTGATGTTTAGATGATTTTGATATTTTTCTTGAAATTAAAATTTTTTTTAATTTGCATTTTATCATTAAATTAAGGAAAAAAGAAAAACTTGATTTTTAATTAAAGCTCGTTTTTTGAAAATTTCAAGGTAAAAAACGTCTATTTTCTTTATTTCGAATCAAAACGAATACTCCTTTTTTCAAACCCTTTTAATTTTCCTATTTAATTTTATAAGCACCTTCAAACCTTCCCTAAGTTTTAATCCCCCAAGCTAAAAATATGACCAGAAAAGTTCTAAACGTTCTCTCCTTGATTTTATTGCTTTCAGTTCAAATACATGCGACCTTTTTGAACAGTTATTCTTCATCAGCTTCCGCCTCTTCATCCACAATGAAGGTGTTGGAAAAACTTCAAAATGTACTAAAAAGCAAACGAAAACTATTTTCTTAAAAACTATATTTAAAAAAAGCCAAAATTCGTTAAAGCCAATGGTTTTGACCCAATGTTGATGGCAACCATCCAATTGAAATTGAAATCTTCTGGAAAATTGGACGATGTGCTTCAATTATTGGATCAGTTGGATCAGGATTTGACCTCTCAACAATCCGCCGATGATTATGCGTACAATGCGCAAAATGCAGATTGGCAAAACAGTCTTGATGACATCGCCTCTCAAGTAAATGATTTGACTTTGCAAATCAACAGTGATGATGAAAGAATTTTGGAATTGACATCTGAATTGACAACCTTGAATGACCAATTGGCTGGTTTCCAAGCTCAACAGACCGCTTTTAGTAACAAGAGAGACAGTTTGGTTGATGCCAGACAAAATGATATCCAAGCCTACAACAAACGTGTTTCTGATCAGACAGCGATGCTTGATGCTTTGGAGGAAATCATTGATATGTTGGAAGCAAGCACAACTCCTGGAAATTTCGCTCAATTGAAAGATTTGGTGAAAAGTAACTTGAGGAAATTCAAGGAAACTGCTGGACCTTATGCCACATTAGTTGGCTTGACTTTGAGTTTTGACCCAGAAGTTGTTAAGAATATTTTGGAAAAACTTCAAACCATTCAAGAAGCACTCCAAGCCTCCATCGCAGAAGATGATGATGAGGAAACGAAAGCGAAACTCGACTATTTGGTATTTTTGCAATCAATTGATGATACTTTGGCTGCCATTGCTGACAATCTTAAGCAATGCCAGGGAGACATTGTGGACGATAGTTTTGAGTTGAAAAATAAACAAGATGCTGTGGCCATTGCTCAAGATTTAGTCGATGCCTTGACCGAACAACAAAACAATATTGAAAAGGCCAGAGATGTTTATAATGCTTCTTATGAAAACGATAAACAAGAAAGGTTGATTTTTTTGTTAATTAATTAGTTAATTTATGAGTTTGTAATTTAGAAATTATGAATTAAACACTGTCAGAGCTGCTGAGGATACCTTGAACGCCCATCAAAACAGCATTAACAATTCAGAAAGTTATTTCAGTTAAATTCGTTTTTTTCTAAAGTAAATTATTAAAAAATCGATCCATAAATCGCAAAAATGACCTTACGGCTTTCATAAAACTATTTTCTTTTTTTTAAAAATTTAATTGTGGTTTAACTTGGATAATTTTAAAATTTATCAGAAAAAAAATTTATTAAGGCGAATTATGGCAATTTTTTTAATTAACAAATTTTCTACCTTTAGCACAATTAAAATGAACCTACTTTATGTAAAATTCACAAAATCTTTAAAATTTTGAGACAAGAGCAGAGGAAAGCATGCTGAGCTGTTTTTTTTAACGAAATCAGGCCAAAAAGTCTCAATTTTATTTCCATTGATTTCTTGGAAAAAGAAACTCCCCCAATTTTCTCGATAATCTAACAAACCTCCCATATTTTTTTCTGACTCAAGTTCTTTGAATATTGATTTTTTAAAATTTTTTAAATAAAAATAACCTTGCAACTCTTCTAAGATATTAATGCAATCCCAATTTGGATTATTAATCCAACAATGATAATTATCTGAAATTAAGTGATCACCGATAAATAATTTTCTCCCTTCATTTTTTCCGAGTTTTTTCCTTTTTTTAATTTAAAAGAAGTTTATTATAAAAAATCAACTCAATAATCTCTTCGAGAAATTTCGCATTCCCCTCAACAACATTTTTTCCATTTTTTAGATCAGAAAACACAGAACCTCTATAACGTTCATCTTCCTTCTCATATTCGAAAAATGGTTTGTTTTGATCGGTGAAAAAACTTGGTTTATCAGCTTTGCAAATTATCAGATCGAATAATTCTTCCCAATTCTAAAAAAAACAATAATTTAGATATTTTTTAAAACTCACTTTTCCTAAACTATGATCCAAAGTCAGTTTCGCATAAGGATAAGGAGAATTGCTGCCAATGAATAAGAATTTTCCCTGGCTTTTGAGATATTTCAAAATTTGAGAAAACTCCTCTTGAGGGTACACATAGTTATCAACATTTTCATATATATCCTTATAATAATGACTGAATTTTTGCAATTCTTCCCGTTTTCCTTGATAGTCCCAGAATCTGAAGACTCTATTAAAAATGTCATTCAAATCTTCTTGTATTTCTAAATTTGTTTTTTCCTTCCAAAGAACAGATTTCTCTTTGAAATTCACACATTGTGCAAATAATATCGCCCAAGCATGTTCAAACATGGTCATATTTATAAAAACTTCGCATTTTCTATTGCAATTGTAGGGATTCAAGCCTTCTAAAATCATTTCATCCCCATAAATTTCTTTGATCTTAATAATATAATTTATAAGTTAAATTCATTTTATTAAAAGAACTTGGCTTTCATTTAATGGTTCAATTCCATGAAAAGCCTTCAAGATTTTAGATGAAATTCCAAGTTTTATCAGATTTCCTCTTCTCTTAAAAGAAAATTTAGAGTATTTATTAAAAAATTACTTACAACATCAATTGCCAAATCGCTCATACCGAAAAAATTGAAAATATCCTGGCATGGATTAAATTTAAACACATCATCCGGATACTTATATAAGGAAATTAGTAGTTCAATGGAGGAGTCATAAATCAATTTGGCAAGATTTCTGATTTTGTAGCGGGTCAAACAATGATCTACGTCGAAACCAATGGCTATATAATCCTCAAATTTCGATAAAGGACGAGAAATTGGATGATGTTCCATTTTTAGAAAGTTTCTTAATATTTATTAAAAAAGTCTTTTATTGTCGAAAAATTAAAAAAAATCGATAAAATTTGGAGTTTGGAAATGAAATTAATAAAATAATGTTTTCTGTGAGAAATATTTATCCTAGTTTTTTTTTCCTAATAATAAAATA
>Ga0302186_10003107_pt1 | contig 12375 bp, 13 predicted proteins | sample II_Bog_E1_2_FD_198782 | JGI IMG/M metagenome (GOLD analysis project Ga0302186, IMG submission 198782) | Peat permafrost microbial communities from Stordalen Mire near Abisko, Sweden - II_Bog_E1_1 | ecosystem: Environmental > Terrestrial > Soil > Wetlands > Peat | place: Sweden: Abisko... | reverse complement strand
TTGTTAAAATTTAGGAGGAAAACCTGAATATACTATTAAGTAAAAAATCCGATTTTCGTATGAATTCAAAATTTTAAAAAACTTTCAATTTTTTTATTTTTTATTTTTCTTGCTGGGGGTCCATAATTTTGAAATTTTTTTTAATTGGAATTCCCAAACATATTTTTGAAAAATTATTTAACAACTACAATAGGAAAATTGTTTTTTTTTCTTTTCCTAAAAATTATGATAAAAACAGGTTCTTTTTCTTGCCAAAGATGTTCAGCAGAAATCGATAACAAAGTGATATTTCTCGATTGTTTCCATTTTATTTGTAATTTATGCGCTGAAACTTATAAGAAAATGGACTCCAAAAAGTAATTTATTATTTTCTATGTATTTATGATAAAATATTCATTATTAGTTCTTCCTCCCAAAATTTCACAATAATTTGTAAAATCTGTTCAAAGTCAACACTTTTCCAAAAAAATAAAGAATTCCTTCCTTTCAACGAAATTCAAAACGAGTTGAGAGAATCTTCAAACACTCTTTCAGATACCGTCAAACGTTTAAAGGTTCAAATGAATCAAAAAAAGCAAAATTTGATAAATAATCTGGAAAATTTAACAGAATCCGAAATTCGAATGGCAACAAAACCAAAAGCTACTTTAAATACACAAATTTCGGAGAAGAAAAATATTGAATTTGAAGAAAATCATGTCCATGCTCTAGAATTGGCTTTCCAAATGCCAGCGAATTATAAGGAGAAAGAAAATTACCAGAAATGTGAGAAAAACGCCAATGAAAATAATTCACATTTACTTGAATTCGAACAAGCTTCGCATAGTCTTTCAGACACGATCAAACGTTTAAAAACCCAAATTAAACAGAAAAAAGACCGAACGATCAATAAAATTGAAAATGACGAAACAGAAAAAAACTTAAACGAGAACAAAGAATACTCTAAACCATTCGAACTTTCCCCGAATATACAGAATGTGGTTAATTCTCAAAATAAACATCAAAACACTTTAAAGGATTTTTCTCATGACGTAGAAAATTTCAACCAAAATTCCTTTGAAACTAAAAATGAAAATTTCAATCTTCATACTAAACAAATTAACGAAAAAAATAAAGAAATTAATGATAGTTTTCGCAATTATGAAGAATTGATTGAAAATTCTGCTCTAACCACAACTTGTTTAAATGAAAACCATAATCTTTTAAACAGTATGATCTCTCCGAAATTCGCTGAAAATTCCAAAGAATTCAATCTATCCTTGAACAGCCTTAATTGTCCTCTTCATAAAGAAGAAATCAGCCTCTTCTGCATTGAAGATAAGAGCCTCTGTTGCACAAGTTGCCTATTTCCAAACAAATTGCATAAAAATCATAAAATATTAACAATTTCCAAAGCCAGCAAATTAATAACAGAAGAAAGTCGCCTAATTAACACTCATTTGTTTAAAAAAAGCCAAAATCTCATTGAAAATGAATTGACGAAAGCACAAATTAACATGACTCTTCTAAATTCCAGACTGGAATCCTACATAAAGCAAATGAAAGAGAATTTCGACTGTTTATATAAAAACCTGAGAATTAGAGAGGAAATGCTAATTGATGAACTCCAGAACGGTTATAAGCAAAAGAACAACGAGCTTGACACAAGAATTTCCAATTTGGTGTTTTTAAAATCAAAATTTTGTGAGAAATTTGATGAAAACCAATCATTTGATGAAGAGGACATTACAAAAAATATAGGTTTCCTCCAGTTTTATCAAGAATTTTCAAAACATATTAGCAATTTATCGAAAGATACTATAATGAAGGAGTTGGATAATATTACGATGATTGATTTCAATGAGAATCAGAAGCTTAAATTAATTGAAGCAATCAATAACTATGGAAAAATTATAAAGAATCATCATAATAAATCCCCAACAAAAACTAAAGATAATAATATCTTGATAATTTCAAAACCATTAAAAAAAGAACAAAGCACCCCTAAATCTCTCAACAAAAGCTTTATAAAAATACAACAAAGCCCTAATAATAAACAGGTTAATTTAACGCAGTTATCAGAAAGTCCTCTAAAAAAACAATTAAATGAGAAAACATTAGATCAAAATTATGCCAATACTCAGAAAAAAAATTCATTTCATTGTTCAAAAAGCCCAATTAAAAGAATGCAATCTGAAAGGAAAAGTACAACCAATCTCAGATTTTCTCTTGAAAACAAAGGACTTTTCTTCGATTCAACTATATTGAAAAAAGAGTTGCGCATTCCAAAAGTGATGCTTTGCCTGTTGCCTGAGGACTTGTTGCCGAAAAATGACCAAAAAGATAACGTTTATAGTAAATTATTATATCGTTTATCAAGAGACGGGGCCGGTTCTTTGACTTTCCATTTGAAATGCGATGGGAAGAACCCAATTGTCGGGTTAATCCAAGCTGGGAAGTCAATCTTCGGTTTTTTTTCAGATACTCCTTTCAAACAAATTGAAGAATTGGCTGTTTTTGATGGGGAATGTTGGTTGTTTTCTATAAGAAATAAATTGGGTTTTCATCCAATGAAATTTCAGAGAAAAAAAGATTGCTTCAGCTTCATTCAAAGAAAAGAAAGCCCTGTTTTTGGGAGAAATGATTTATATATAAAGTAAAAAAAACTTTTTATTTTTTTGTATGATTAATATAATTTTAGTTTTGATAATTTGAAGAAATCGATGAGTATTCTTGGTAATTGCTTTGAAATACCGAAAAAAGTTGAAGGGTCAACGATTTTGGCGGGTTCACAAACGGATTGGCAGATAACTGAAATCGAAATTTACCATATTGGACTTATTTAATACTGATTAACAATTTTTTTTGTGTTTGTAATTAATTTAAGGAAAAAATTCATATTTTTTTTCATTTAACTGAAAAAATTCAATTTATTCCTGCTAAAAAATGGCATTGAAAAACATTGAACAATTCATCCCAAACTTGATTACTTCTCTTCAGGACCTTATCCTTGATAAGGAAATTCCCAATCTCCCTCTTTACCTCATGATTAAATCAACCGGCCGTTTTTCAATTTTCCTCTCTGATAATCATCATGTTTTTGAAGCTGAAACCATCAATTCTTGTGCTCCAAGAAAGGCCTTTTTTTTTGTGGATCCAAAAAACATCGGTTATTTTTATAAAAATGATTTCTTGGAGTCTTAAAATCAAAACATTTTAGGATCTTTTTTGATAATGAAAAAATGGCATTTGGAATATTGTCTGAAAAAAAACAGCCATCATTTGGAATTGTATTTAATTGTGGAAAAAGGCCACATATCTCATAATGACAATGAACGTATCCAAAATCAACCAAATGTCAAAGTAAAAATCGATTTGATGTCTGATCAAAATCTTTTCAACGCCAATAAAACCTTTCAAGAAGTGACAACAAAGCTGAAAAACCAAATGATGAAAGTTTTTTTTATTGATTTTTCTTTTGTTTATTTTGAAGTAGCAAGAAATTGAACAAGAAACTCCTAGAAAAATGAGGAATATTGAGAAATTTATTCCAGATTTGGTTGTAAAATCAAGTACTGGCAGACAAAATGCCGCTTATCCCAACAAAATTAGTATTTTTGATTATTTCGGCACTCCGGTTAGAAAAATCATCAAAAACAAAAAATTTTAAAATATTTTTTTAAAGTTCTTGAATGAAGATGATTTGAGAAAAGGAATCTATAATGCTAAGGCCTATGATCCATCAAAAATCATAATAAGTGCTGAACTCAAACAATATAATCAAAAATTGAGGGAGAAATTTATAGAAACCCAAAAACAACCGGGAGCTTTAAATAAAAATATCAAGGCTTCGTCAAAGTCGAAAAAAATCCTAAAAGGAAGAAGGAGAAAAGGTGTTGAAAAAGAAGTTTCTTCTGAGGTCGAAAGAAAAAAACAGAATCTAGATAAAGGAATTTTTGATTTCGAAGTTCTTATGACTTGGCAGAAAAATTTAAAGTCAGCATAAATTTATGAATGTTTTGTTATAAATTTTGAAAAAATGAAAAAATTGATTTTTTAAAAATTTATTTGAAATTTTTTTTAATTTTACTACAGAACCAATCAAATTTTTAATTAAATTTGAAATTTTTCAACTATAAAAAATATCTGTTTTTATTCATTAATTTCAAAAATTATTAAAAAAAACTAATTTTGCCAAGTTTTTTGGTTGTATTATATTTTCATTTAGAATTTGGAATTAATAATAAAAAAAACAATTATGTTGATAAATGTGGAAAAAATAAATATTACATTAATTAAATTTTGCTTTCCTCAAGCCCATCTTCTAACTTTTGATGTTTCTTCATCATCCAAAATGATATCAGCTCTTCAAACTTGCTTTTTGATAATGGCTTCTTAACTAATTCCTTCATTCCGCATTGTTGGGCTTTCAATCTGTCTTCATAAGTGTCATTGGCCGTGATCGCGACAATATGTGGCCCTTTTTCCGATTTTTCTTCATAAAATTTCAGAATTTCCTCGCATGCTTTAAACCCATCCATAACAGGCATATCACAATCCATAAACACCATATCAAAGCACAAATTCTCATTTTTATAAAGAATTTTTGTTTTTTCAAGAGCATCCAGGCCATTGCTAGCCTCAATCACTCTGAACTCTGATAACTGACAATAGTTTGTGATGACCATGAGGTTTATGCGGTTATCATCGACATTAAGAATGATATGAGATTTGGTTTTATGTGGATTTAGAGGAGAATCTCTTGTTGAGAAAATCTGCTCATGTGAATGGACCTTCCTTAACAAAGGAGGCATTGTTAATGAAATACTGGGTCGTTTGTTGTTTTGATGTTTTTCTAAAGAGAATTTCAAGCTGATATCTTCGTTTTTTCGCTCATCGAAAATCGATGAATTCCCATCATCGAAATTCATATACAGCGGACTCCTTAACGATCTTTCCTCTATTTTGTCATTTGAGTCCTTTTTATTAAAAAAATTGAATTCATTGGAATGAACATTCAGATTTTTTTCATTAATTAACAAAGGAGAAGCTGTATAGCTACTTTCTAAAAATTCAGCATAATCCAGCTTATATTCAGCCTCAAAGGAAATCCGATCCTCTGAATTATCCTCTATAAAAGTGGTTTTATTTTCCCTGATGTCACTTAAGTAAATTTGATAAATAAATTCCATTTCTTTGCAATCTTCCAATTTCCTCTCTTTTTTTATAAAGGGCACATCAACTTCTGGTGCGAGGCTCAACGCTAAATATTTTATCAAATGCAATTCAAGATTCCCGCCTCCACAATTCTTGAATTTAGAAATCAATTGTCCATCATGCAAGTTAAATTTCTTATCATAAGTTAATCTTCTGGACAATTTCAACGGGGTATGTGAATTAAGCCTTTCTGAAAATTTCATAGGATTTATGGATTGTCCTAAAGCTTTAATTTCGATGAGGATATTTTCTTTCTGGAGACTTTGTTTCAAAGCAACTGAGATTCTTGCATTGATGACGTTATTCATGATAGAATTCATGATCCCGATTAAAATCTGTTTGAGTTTCTGTGGGTCAGAATGAATCACATGATTTTCCAAAGTGCTTTCGATCTTTAGATTCGCCTTTTCGAAATAAGACGAAAACATTAATAAAAGTTCCTTTATATAAATTTGTAATGATATTCTAGAGATATTCACTATTAATTTGCCCCTTCTGATATTATAGAAATCGAAAAGATCCTGAGTGATTGTTAATAAGAAATCTGCAGAATTCCTTGCGATCATCAAATTATCCTTTATTATAGGATTATTCCTCAGATTCGAAATAGAAACCTCCAACATCCCTAATAAACCATTCAAAGGAGTATAGATTTCATGTGAAAGATTCGCCAGGAGGTAATTTAAATAAGAGTTCACAAATTCCAGTCTGGATTTCAAATTCTTCTCTTCCACGGCATTCAATATTATCAACACTGCCTCTTGTTGATCCCAAAAAAAGCGTCGCATTTTTATATCGAATTCCTGCCTTTTTTTTCTATTTATATGTAAATCACCAAAAAATGTGGGGCTTTTAACAGTTGGGGAGTTTATTTTCTTCGGTGAAGGCACACATATTTTCGCAGTGAAGGTACGGAAATTTGCCTCTTTCAACGATTCATTATTCAAAATTTCTTGGATTTTTTTCTCGAAAACACATGTCTCATTCAAAGGCATTCTGGTGGTGGTGTTTTCCCTCTGATATCCTGTGATAAGGAGGTTGTCAGATGCCTCAATTTCTTGAATTTCAATGTTTTTTATCAATAATGGCGCCAATTCCTCGTTCGAATTGACCTGAAATAGATCCAATGCGGATCGATTGGCGAAATCTAATCCGTTCTTTTTCCAAATCAAGATTTCTTCAGGGATGACATTTTTAAAAAGATGTTGAAAGACCTCATTGTTTTTCTTGAAATAATATTCAATCAAGAAGTTTTTCCTTTCCATTTTATCTTGATAGAAATCGAAAAGTAGATTTAAAATCATTATAGTCAATATAGCCACAAAGGAAAAGCTGATCTGTTGTTCATGATTGTAATAAATCACTTCAATGAAACTATAAGCTGGAATATGCACCATGAGTTTCTTGTACCAATTTATCTTGACCCGTATCGGAAAAGATAGATACATGTTAAAAACGAACCCACTTGCAAAACATTCGTAGTTATTTTGCATTCCGTCTTCCGTAAAAAAATAGACTCCAGTAAAATAGGGGAACAAAATCAAATAGATTATGACATAATCTAAGAAATGGGTGCGGATGCAATGGGTTCGCATAAGAGGGAAACTTATTAGGATCATGAATAATGAAAGAAGCGAAAAGTAAAATTGTGTTAAGGATTGGTTGAATAATGCCAGTATAGATAGGATCGTCACTAGGATCGTGTTGAATGTGAAAATCACATGGAACCCATATATGTTGAAATTTTGTTTGGATTGTATGTAATCAGTTTCAAGGGATTTCATTTTGAATTTTAAGGAGAATGGTTTCATAAAAATGAAAAAAATATAGTGGTATGTTTTTATTTAATATTTTTTTCCGTAATGAATGAAAAGACTAAGCAATAATATAAAAATAGTACGAGTGTTTTTTAAGTTCATGATGATAATTTGAAAAATGAAAAAAATTCGCTAATTGATCTGAATTTTAACCCAAAAAAATTATCAGAAAAAAAGCTACAAAATCTCGAAAATCAGGCTGATTTAAGCTCAAAAATCAACATTTTTCTTTTAATATGACTTCTTTCCGCAAACTTTTAATTTTCAAATTTCAAACCAATGCAAAAAACCCAGAACATCATTGAAGAAGGTGACCAAATTGAGCTCGAAGACGTGCAATTCTACAACGAGATTGATAAATTAGAGACATCAGGAATTAATGTCGCAGATATAACAAAACTTAAGCAAGCGGGTAAATCTCTCAATTTCTTTAATTTTCTTTCTCTTCATAATTTCCTTAAGGTTTTTGCACCATCAAGAGTCTGTTCATGGCTCCCAAAAAAGAATTGCTGAACATCAAGGGTATCACTGATGCCAAATTGGATAAGATTCTAGATGGAGCTCAGAAATTGGAGATATTGGGCTTTCAAAAAGGCACTGATGTTTTGTTAAGAAGAAAGAATCTCATCCGTTTGACTACAGGTTCGAATGAATTGAACAAGCTCTTAGGGGGAGGGGTGGAATCTCAAGCTATTACAGAGGTATTTGGGGAGTTTAGGACAGGGAAGACACAGTTATGTTTGACGTTATGTGTGACGGCTCAAATAGAAAGAAGTCAAGGCGGAGGCAATGGGAAAGTGTGTTACATTGACACGGAAGGCACATTGTAATTTTACATTTTTTTTTAATTCCTTTGCATTTCTTTTTATGAAATGTAAAATTTGTAATTTTTTATATATATTTTGATAAATAATTAGCCGACCTGAAAGAATTTTAAAAATTGCTGAGAGGTATGGGTTGGATGGGGATGCGGTGTTGGATAATATAGCTGTAGCCAGGGCATATACTGTGGAACATTTGGGATGGCTTTTGACACAAATAGCAGCCAAAATGATGGAAGATCAATATGCTCTACTTATAGTTGACAGCATCATGGCTTTATTTCGAGTTGATTTCTCAGGCCGTGGGGAACTGTCTGAAAGACAACAAGTCCTAGGTAAAGTTCTCAGCAAATTAATTAAATTGGCAGAACAATTTAATGTGGCAGTTGTCATTACCAACCAAGGTTTTTTTTTCTAGTTTTTTTTAAATGGATTCTATTCGGAAATTTTGCAGTTATGTCCGATCCTAGTGGAGCTATGGGGGCGTTTATGGGAGATGCCAAAAAACCTGTTGGAGGAAATATTTTAGCTCATGCCAGCACCACACGACTTTCTTTTAGAAAAGGAAAAGGAGAGCAAAGAGTGTGCAAGTAAAAAAAAATAAAATTTATATGGTAATAATTTATTTTTTATAAACAGGATCTATGATTCACCTTGTCTACCCGAATCAGAAGCCACCTTCCAGATTAGTGAACTGGGGATAGTGGATCCGATTGATTAGAGTGAAATAGAAGGATTTAATAAATAAAATAATCGTTAATATATTGAGAAATTTGATATTGAAGAGGGTTTCGGGTTTTTATGTTTTTAAATATTTCTTTTTTTTTAATTATCGAGTTTTTTTCCAAGGAAGGTTCACCGATTTATTTTTCGACACTTTTTTTCTTAGTTTTTTATCGACTTGTCTTTGGTTTCATAATTTTACTTTTAAGTTTCTGAATATTTAAATGCTGCCCAGATTTTTCTTAATTCAGAAAAAGCCCAAATGTCAAGATATAAATTAAAGCCTCCTTCGAAAAAATATCTTTTCAAGGAAATCTGCTTATAAGCGTTGATTTTATAAATCCAAATTCTTCAAATAAATTTATATTTCAGATTCCTTGGATAAAACCCCAACAGTCTCCGAACAAAGTCCTAACACAACACTGGGGTCACATTAAATGACATTATTTGAAACCAATCCTTTACCAGAAAGCGCTTTCATCAATTATGAAGAGGCCTATATTCAGAAAAGTTCACGTCCTGTGGCTTTAGACCAATTACTTGAATTAATAGCTGATCTTTTGACTGAAATCATCAAAAATACAGCCAATTTGAACCAAGAGGCCAACATCTCAATTTTCACAGCAAAGCAAATGCCGACCATTTCACTCAAAGACTATTTGAGTAGATTAGCTAAATTTTGCTATTGTTCACAAGAAGCCTTTGTTGTGGCGTTAATCTTTTTAAATCGATTGACGAGTTTCAACAAGAGTTTCACTCTGAATTCTGGCAATGTCCATAGGTAAACTTTTAGAAAAAAATGAATCTTTTTGAAAGATTTAATTTTTTCTAGAGTCATCCTGATCGCAATCATTGTCGCCATCAAATATGTCGATGATAAGTACTACAAAAACGATTATTATGCTAAGGTCGGTGGAGTCACCTTGAATGAATTGAACAACATGGAGAAAAGTTTCGTCTTCCATCTCAATTTCAATCTTTATGTCGATAGCGAATTGTTCTTCAAATTTCGAGAACAATTATTGAGCTCCCAAAACAAATAAACAAATGGAGATGGATCATTACCTGAACCTCGTGAGTTCAAATGTCAAGGAAACATTGAAAAGACTCACATTTTCAACGATTTTCTGTGTATATGACAAAACACATTTTAAATTTTTTTTTTGAGATGTTAGTGCCTTTAATAAAGTGACAATATTTTTTTTTTATAGAACGAATAAACCTATTTAAATTTCAAAATTTTAAAAAGTTTTTTTTTTTTTTTAATTTTTTTTTTTTTTAAAAAAAATTTTTATATTTTTATTAAATTGGTTTTCTTGAGTTTTCTTTATAACTCATAAATTCCTTAAAAATTTAAAAATTACTAGACTGATGATCCCCTTTTATGCCCGACTTGAGGATATCAAGGGTATTTCGTTGTTTAACTACCCTAAATGATTAAATTTTGTTTGTTTTTATTGTTGTCTTCCCCCATTTTTTTTTGAAAAAAGTACTTTAACATTCTGAAAATTTAGAAGAAGATATTCTTTCAAATGCTTCCCGGAAAACTGAAATGATTAAAATCATGATCCAGACCCTTGAAAACCTTGGTTATGAGTTATAAATTTTCTTTTCCTAAGTCTTTTATCAACTTATATTTTTATTTTCCAAAGAAAAGCCGCACGCAATCTAGTGAAAGAATCGGGCATTGATTTAGAAAATGAAAATTTGAAGAAATTCCGTATTGAAATAAAAAATGGTGATTGGGATAAAGTAACACCTTCCTTTTCCTATTTCTTTTAAAATATAATAAACCATTTTATCATATTAAAAGGCTTTGGATCAAGTCCCTAACCTTAACCTTAGCGCTCAAAGGCTCAATGAAGCTAATTTATTGATATATGAGCAAAAATATTTCGATTTAATTGAGCAGAAAAAGATTCTTGAGGCTTTGGAAGTTCTCCGGGTGAACATCAAGCCTTTCTGTGACAATCCTGAAAAATTGCACAAATTGGCCAGTCTGATCATATGTCAAAGTAGTGAAGAATTGCATGAAAAAGCAGGCACAAGTTCATCCGAAGAAGCTAAAAAGCAGTTACTGGTGAACATAAGGCAGAAATGCAAGCCAGATTCAATGATTGAGCCCAATAGATTGGAAAATCTGTTAAGTCAAGCCTTGACTTATCAAATGGTGGCTTGCAAATACCATTCAGCAGCTTTCGATGATATTCATGAATTTAGTCTAATTGAACAACATAAATGTCCTTGTGAAGAGACACCCACTATTTGTGGGAAGAGTGTTAAGGATAAAGATGAGGTATGGAATTTGAAATTCAGTCCTGATGGTGAGAAAATTGCCAGCGTTTGTAAGAAATCAAGCATGTCAGTTTGGGATTTCAACTTAAACAATACAAACCTTATTCAATCGGTAAAAATATTGAAAATAATAAATCATTAATGGATAAAAATTTGATTTGGAACCAGAAATTCACTTTGGAGAAAATCCATGCCGTTGAAATCAATTCTTTGAATTGGAGTCCAGATTCAAAGAAGCTCGTCACTGCCTCGAGTGATAAATTAATCAAGGTAAGAAAAGAATTGTTTGAAGTTTTTGAAAGGGGTAGATTCATAATGCTGCAAACGGACACCTCATCAATACTTTGACAGGACACAAGGAAGCTGTGTTTTGCGCCATTTGGCATCCGGATAACTTCAGGATAATTTCAGGAGGCATCGATAGTGATTTGATAATTTGGAAGGAAAATGGAGAAATTGTTTATTTTTGTTTTCTTTTCTGATTCTGATAAATTTTCTGAAGATTTCAAGAGTGACTAATAATAGGATTTCTGAGCTTTTGATTTCCCCTAATGGGAAAATGTTGTATACCGTTTGTGCGAGTCTTTATAAAATTTCAGTTTTCGATTTGCAGAAGGAAATTGAAGTCAATAAGTAATTTTTTTTTATTTCATAGATTTATAATCATTTGAAATTTTTCTAGAATTATTGAAAAAGATGACATTTTGTCAGCACAAATCAGTTCAGATGGTTGTTTTTTGCTTTTGAACACTTCACATAAGAATCCCGTTTTTTATTTTTATGGAAATAATAATTTTAAAATGTTTTTATTTTAGGAATTGCATCTTTGGGATCTTAAGAGTTATGAAATGGTGATGAGATATACAGGACATTCGCAGGAAAAGTTTTTGATTCGTTGTGATTTCGGTGGACCAAATGAATGTTTCATTACATGTGGCAGTGAAGGTAATATATGAATTTAATCTATAACCATTTGTTTTTTTACAAGACTCCAAAATTTATATTTGGCACAAAAATATTCAAAAACCCATTAAAGTGTTGACGGAACATAAGTCGAGTGTGAATGCAGTTTCTTGGAATAGAAAACATCCTCAAGTTTTGATATCCGGTGAATTTTTTTCTTTTATTTCTTGAAAAAAAAAACAATTGAAATTTTCATTTTTTTTTGATATTTTTTTTTTTTAGGAAGCGATGATCAAACTATAAAACTGTGGGTCACGAACAAAGTCGATAAGAAGGCGAAAGACCCTAAGACTTTCATCAAAAAAGTTAAAAATATTGTTAAATCTTTATTTCAATCAGTTGAAGATAAAAAAAGCGAGGCGAATGAAAAAGCCTTTGAAAAAGACCAACCAAACGAAGAAATAGGTACATCCTTTTCTATTTAACTTGTTAATTTAAATCTCCAGGGGCGAAAGAGGACTTTGAGGAAAATGACGGTTGAAATCCCCAAAAAAATAATTAGAAAAATAAAGATTGATGAATAAATACTAATGAATTTTCTAAAAATAACTTTAATTTTG